>ERZ808049.682-NODE-682-length-13709-cov-20.257336_pt1 | contig 13709 bp, 19 predicted proteins | sample MGYA00380198_ERZ808049 | MGnify/ENA primary metagenome ERZ808049 (study PRJEB31490, sample SAMN06133414) | mouse gut metagenome | isolation source: Z2_2 | host: mice | place: China: Chengdu | collected 2015-05 ...
ATTTGTATTCATAAATCTCACCCCGTTTCAGTATAACATAAAATTTATGAATATGCAAAAGTTAGTGCTTATGGGGCATCTTCCCCAAAAGTTTCTCCTTTTATCTCATAGCCTTTTGCCCGTATCAGGAGCAGAAATTCTTCATAGAAGGAGGATGATTTTATGGCGGCGTTGATGTCTTTCCTTATCTGTGTTTTCCATGCGGCGCTGTTCTTGTCCGCCTGCCATTCATTGTATTTTTTTCCACGCTCCCCGCCGGGGATAATGGCGGAAAGGTTATGCTCGCTGCACAGCTCGTCACTCAGTTTCCGGATGCGGTAATAACTTTGCTTGCAGTCATGATATTTATTATGTTCTATGTTGTCGGCGGCACAGAAAATGATATGGTTATGGACGTGACCTTTATCAATATGTGTGGTGACAACATAAGAATATTTCCCCTCTAAAACCTTGTCCGCAAGCTCCTTCCCGATCTGGTGCGCTTCCTCAAAGCTGACCTCACTGGGAGCAAAAGTCTGTACCAGATGATAGGCTTTGTTGGGGCTGTTTTCTCGGTAGTGGTCTAAGGTATATTTGAAGTCAATCGCTGCGGTTTCCGGCGCACAGGCATAGGAAGAAATATAGATGCTTTCGTCCGTCTTGTCCGGGTTGCATATGTAGGCTACCGCTTTATCAACGGTTGCTGTGATAGCAAATCGAAGCTTGCTTCGATTTGATTTTCTGTGATTGCCATACCTGTTTCATCAACTCCTTTACTTCGTCCATATCTTCCTGATAGACATAGTTTGTGCTGTTAATTCTTTTTGCAATCTGGTTCAGGCTGGAGCTGATCCGTCCAAGCTCCGTATTGTATTCTCTTAAAAAACTGTAATCCACGTCATAGACGTATCCGTATAAAATCAGCTTCCGGATGAAAGCCGATTTGCTTTTCATGCCGGACAGTTTAAACTTCTCGTCAAGAATATACTGCTCCTTATCATCTAAGTGAAATTCATTCCGGTTGGTTCGTGTCCTGTTTGCCATTTCTGCATTGTCCTTTCTAAATTTGGGCATAAAAAAACTGCTGTAAATTGTCTGGTTTACAACAGTCTGGTTTCGTGTCTGTTCAGGTTTTTGGATAAACTTATCCATGTGTTATTGTAGCAAATCTGCGGGTAAAGGTCAAGGACTGGCAGAGAAAAAACGGAAAGAAAACCAAAGAGGGTTAGGGACACTTCCCTATGGAAATTTCATCAAACGGACGGTAGGACAGAATGATGAATTTCGCCCATGTGTCCGGACATGGGCAGTGCTTGCTAAGTTTGTTTTTCGACACTCCCAGAGGGTGTGTCGGTGTTCCGATTGCTTAGGCAATCTGTTTGGAACACATATAAAATGCTGTAATAGAAAGAAGTTGATATTATTCGGCTTTTCGTATATAATGGATTAAATAGATTTGACGGAAGGACGAAAGATATGATGGAATATATGTCTGCGCCACAAGCAGCAGCGAAATGGGGCATTTCGGAAAGGCGTGTGCAGAAACTTTGTGAAGATAATCGTATACCGGGCGTGACAAAGCTCGGATATATGTGGTTGATACCAAAAACAGCAGAAAAACCTATGGATAAAAGAAAAAAACGGAAAGACGGTGCAAGCTATGAACAGTAGAATTTTATTAGTAGATGACGAAAAAGACATTTCTGATTTGATAGAGGAAGCATTACGTCAAGACAGCTTTGCAGATATTCAAAAAGTATACACAGGACTGGACGCAATTCAGATATGCAGGGAATATCAGCCGGACGTGATCATATTGGATATTATGTTGCGGGACATTGACGGGATTGAGGTGTGTAAAAAGATAAGGGAATTTTCTATCTGTTCTATTCTGTTCCTATCTTCAAGGAATGATGATATTGACAAGATACTTGGACTTTCCAGTGGGGGTGATGATTACATCACAAAACCTTTTAGCCCACGGGAAATTGTTTACCGTGTAAAAGCACAGCTTCGCCGTCAGCAATATCAATCTGACAGAAGCGCAGATTTGAATAGCTTATTGACTGTTGGCTTCCTTGCACTTGATAAGGAAAGCTGCCGGATTTATAAAAAAGGACAGGAAATTGAGTTGACGGGACGTGAGTTTTTATTATTGTCCTATCTCATGGAAAATGCAGATAAGATCATTAGCAAAGAACGGTTGTATGAACAGGTATGGGGCGAATACAGCAGCATTTGTGACAATACGATCATGGTGCATATCCGTCATATCAGAGAAAAGATTGAAGATACTCCGTCTGCCCCAAAACAACTGATTACGATAAAAGGCTTGGGCTATAAATTAAAGAAAAGGACTGATTAAATGAAACAATCCGGCTATCGTACCACTTTTCATATTTATTTGATTTTTTTCCTGTCGCTTTTAGGAACTCTTATTGCCGTATGTTACCTTTTGGGAATACTCATTACTGCACCAAATCCAAACGGTAAAAATGTCCGGAGCGATTGGGCTAAAACTTTTGCACAGGACTTTTCAGAATACATTATTTTTATAAATGGCAGCCCCAAAATAGAGCAGACTGGGATTGAAATATTACAGGAAACCCATGTCGGGCTGCAAATTTTAGACGCTGCCGGAAATGAAGTATATGCCTATCAAAAGCCGGATAACGCACAGGGTTATTATTCTAATACTGACCTTTTGTTGCTTTATCAGACAGGACACTTTGATAATGCAAGCCCGGAGGATTTGACAGCTTTTATTGGTATCATAACAGGAAACGAAAAGGACTATGCCTATGTTCTGTATTTTCCTATGAATATCCAAAAAGTGACCATGTACTTAAATGGAGATCGATTTGCAGGAGGGAAAAAGTTAATCATTTTAATTATCAGCATTTTATTAACAATAGTCCTTTTCTTAGGATTGGGCTATGGACTATTTATAACAAAAGCAATCAGCAGATTATCAGCTTCCATTCGGGATATTTCGGGACGATGTTATCTTCCAGTCAAAGAAAATGGTGTATTTCGTGATTTAAAAAAAGCTTGAATGAATTGGACCGAGAAGTAAAGGCGAGTGACCGTCTGCGTGAAAAAACGGAAACGATACGTCGGGAATGGATTTCTAACATTACCCATGACCTAAAAACACCTTTGTCCCCAATAAAAGGATATGCTGAGATTTTATGTGATGATACAGAGAAAACAACGGATCAATGCCGACGATATGCAGAAATAATGCTAAAAAATGCATCATATATGGAAAACCTGATTGACGACTTAAAATTAACATGGCAATTAGAAAATAATATGCTTCCAATCAACAGGCAGGAACAAAATATTGTCCGCTTTTTACGGGAAATATCCATTGACATTCTGAATTGTCCGGAATATGAGGAGCGCACGATTGCATTTGAGTGTAGTAATAATATTGCAGACGAAACGGTTATGTTTTCGTTTGATAAAAAACTTCTCACACGGACATTCCAAAATCTGATTATCAATGCTTTTGTGCATGGTGGCAAAGATACGGAAGTAACCGTACAAATTGCCGTTTCTGAATATTGGCTGAATATAACCATATTAGATAATGGAAAAGGATTGAGTGCTGCAGAAACAGACCGATTATTTGACCGATATTATAGAGGAACAAATACAGAGAGCAAGACAGAGGGAACAGGCTTAGGGCTGGCGATTGCAAAAAACATTATAGAACTTCATGGAGGTACAATTTCTGTTACCAGCAGTTTCGGAATAGGAACTGCTTTTCTTATCAGTTTTCCAGTGTGTCAGGAAAACTGATATACTGCGATTAAGGTTAATTAAGATAGAATGAAAATGCGATTAAGGTTGAACGTCTACTATGTTAAGGGTAGCGACAGTCAACCTTTTTTATCGCAGGTAAGGAGGTGGAACATGAATATAAAAAAGGTATTCCCATTCGCGGCAGCTATATTGATTACGGCTTTTGTGTGCTTTGCCGTTTTTGCCTTGCTGTTGCGTCCGCAGAGTTTGGAGATCGGTATGGTGGACTTAAATACGGTTGCGGACGGTGAGTATATCGGCGTGTGTCAAAATAAAATTTTAATTGCCGTTGTCAGAGTCTGCGTACAGAACCATGAAATAACAAATATCGAAGTAATAGAGCATAAGGATTCTTACATGGAGCAAGCTGAAAGGATTGCCGGAGAAGTATGTGCCGGACAAACGTTAGATGTTGACGCAGTATCCAGCGCGACATTTACCAGTGATACCGTTTTGAAAGCAATCGAAAATGCGTTGAAATAGCGCATAGAAAGCAGGTGCAAATTTGAAAATCATTTTAAAGTATATTTTAACAAACATACAGGAACGCAAGGCGAGAACGGCTGTTATGCTTCTGTCAATACTTCTATCCGCTATGTTACTGTTTGTGTCCTTTTCTATTGGTGTGTCTTATGAAAGCGCACAGCAGAAAATGGCGCGTGGTATGGCAGGGAGTGCCACTGTTTCTGTGCAGAATATAGAAGGCGGTATAGATTTAGATGATATTCCTGCCCTATCTGACATAAAGGCAAAAGCGGGAATATTGGAGGGAACTTCACTCTACCATGAGAATGGGTATTATGAAACGGTTGATCTGCTTGCTGCTGATATGGAAGCATTAAATCAAATTAACAAACCACGTATGCAAAACGGAGATGAAATAACGGGATTTACAGGCTATCAGGTTATTTTGCCGGACAGGTTTACATCAAAGTATGAAATAGAAAAAGGCGATACCATTACCTTGCAGATAAATGGTTTGTCCATAGATTTTGAAGTGCTGGAAATTGCCGCCTATGACACTGTTTTTCTACGCCATACAAGAGGTGCGACAGCTCTTTTGCCTTTGGAAACATTAAAAGAGATTTTGGAGTGGGACGAGGGTTACAGTGAAATTTTGATTGAAGCTGCCGGACATATCACCACAAGCAATTTAATCTCTGAATTGCGAAGCAATCTTGATACAGAAAAATACCGGGTATCAGAGATTGTCAATGAAATGCAGATAGCCGCCGACGCAAGACAGAAATCTATGCCGTTTTTCCTTATCAGCTTTTTTTCCCTGACTATGAGTATTTTTATCATTTACAGCAGCTATAAAGTTATTACTCTAGACCGCTTACCAATAATCGGTACATTTCGCAGTATCGGCGCAACAAAAAAAGCCGTAACCCGTATCTTGCTTTTAGAAAGCCTGTTTTATGGCTGCATGGGTGGGGTGATTGGTATTCCTGTTGGTATCTTAGTGTTAAAGGCTATTTTACAAGGGATGGGAAACTCATTAGCACAGGGAATAGAAATTCCTGTTATTATTTCTCTCCCCGGAGTTTTCCTCTCCTTTGCCGTTGCTGTAATCGTATCTTTACTTTCTGCATGGCTACCAGTCCGCAGGGCAAGCCGTTTGCCGATAAAGGATGTTGTCTTAGGCACAGTGGAAGAACGGCATATTCCACGTCCTCTGATTGTTGGAATGGGAATAGTGTTGTTTGCTGTATCGGCGTTATTGCCGCATTTTGCGTCGGGCAATATGCTTTATCTTGCAGGGGGCTTTTCTTTATTGGGACTGATTGCAGCAACAATACTTGTAATACCAATCTTCACCAGTATTGTAAGTGTGGGGTTGGAGCGTTTTTATGGTGCGATAGCTGGGAATGAGGGCAGGATTGCCGCCCGTAACATGAAAGACAACAAAAACACGACACAAAACATAACACTGTTGTTTATCAGCATATCTGCGATCATTGCGATCAGCGTTGTTGGAAATTTTGTGACAACCTATATTAGCGACGTTTTTCATGGTGCGGAGCTTCAAGGCTTCGCAGACGGGCGTATGGAGCCGGAATTTGTGGAACAGGTAGAAAAAATGGAGGGTATTGATAAAGTGCTTCCTGTCTATGTATTTGAGAAGACGATAAAAGCAGGAGGTACCACACTTTCCCGATTAGAGGGTACAGACAATTTGGAATGGTACAGTTCCATGTTGGCTCTTAATTATACGAATAACAGTTTTTTAGAACAGGCTGCGGCTTCCTTTCAGCGCAAAGAACGTTCAGTCATTTTAAGTGAGGGGTGTTTGGAACGTACAGGCTTTTCTATCGGGGACGAAATAATTCTCTCAAGTGGGACAGAGAGAGGCTCTTATATCATTGTTGGCAGTTTCAAATCAAGGGCAACCAACGTAGAAGCTGTTATACCCGCTTTCTACGCCGTTTCAGACTTTGGGGCGGCAGTCTATGACTTTTTAGCTTATACAGCCGCAGATCCCGACGCGATTATGGTACAGATACGGGCTTTGTTTGGGGAAACATCAAATTGGAGCCGCACCGTAGAGGAATTTAATTCAGACGCACTTGCAACTGTTGGCGCATTTTTAGAACCAATGCACACCATGACCTATTTTATCCTGTTGCTTGCAACTGTCGGCGTTATCAACAATCTTTTGATTAACTATATGCAGAAATGGCGCACGATTGCCATGTATAAATCCGTTGGACTATCCAATCGCCAAAACAGAAAAATGACGTTGATAGAGGGTTTTTCTTGCGGGCTTATCGGTGCAGTAATCGCTATTTTTGTTTCCTATATGGAAATACAAACAATTTTCCTTGTGGCAGCACCAAAAATCTCTATGTTGCCGGAACTGGATTTATGGACGTTTTTTGCCGCAGGTGGATTAGGAATTTTCATTACGCTGCTTGGATCTATTGTGCCAATCATAAAGAGCCGTAACATGAAACTGGTAGAAGAAATTAAATTTGAATAAGGAGGCATTGTCAAATGAGAGAATTAACAGAAAAAGTCGCTATTGAGGGAAAAAACATCGTAAAAGACTTTCAGCTCGGTGATACCAGAACAAGGGTATTGAAAAGTATATCTTTGAAAGTTTCACAGGGAGAATTTGTTTCTATCATGGGACAGTCTGGTTCCGGTAAAAGTACGCTGCTCTATATTCTTGGCGGTCTTGATACGCCGACAAGCGGAGCTGTCTTTATGAATGGCATAGATATATCTAAACTGGGTGACGAAAAAATGAGCCGAATAAGGCGGCAGAATATAGGTTTTGTTTTTCAGTTTTATAACCTTATCCCCAACTTAAATGTAGAGGAAAATATCATGCTTCCGCTTTTGTTAGACGGAAAGAAAATGCGTGACTATAAAAAGTCGCTGACGGATATTTTAGAAATTGTCGGTTTATCTAACAGGAGAAAGCATACGCCCCGCGAGTTATCCGGCGGGCAGCAACAGCGCGTTGCAATAGCCCGCGCTTTGATTGGTAAGCCACAAATTCTGTTTGCTGATGAACCAACAGGAAACCTTGACAGCCATACCGGGGCAGACATTATGAATTTATTACAGGAGATCAACCGGGAAAGCAGACAGACAATTATCATAGTTACTCATTCGCCGGAAGCCGCAAAGAGCAGCAGCCGAATTATTACAGTGAGTGACGGAATGATTGCATAACAATTTTCTTAACCGAATAATAGCACTCTGCCGCATGACGGTATAAGAAAAAGCCGTCGTACAGCAGGGGAAGTTCTTTGATAGATAAAATAAATCGGTATTTAGGACAGAGCTGTTTGTTTTTAGACAGGTGATTATAATGAGTAAAATAGTAATATTATCTTTTTCAGAAGATGAAAAAGAAGTCTGCCAGAGAATATTGCAAATTTTAGGTGAAAGTCCTCATTTTGAAGGCTGTAATATGCTTCAAGTGGAAAAATATCTTAGTATCGGAGGAATGAAGCTGAACTTAGCAGAAAATAATGTAGTCATACATGGTACTGAGGCTGTGCTTACCAATAGAGAGTTTGAAATACTGTATTTGTTAGCGCAGAGTCCCGGCAGGATATTTAGCAAAGAGTAGATTTATGATATTGTCTGGCAAGAACCGTATTCCGGTGATTATAATGTTGTTATGAGCCATATCCGCCACATTAGGGAGAAGATAGAAGATAATCCAGGTAAGCCGCTTTACATACAGACAGTATGGTGCATTGGTTATCGGTTCAACAAAAATTTAAGCAGCAGTCTGTGATACGAAAACAGATTGCTGCTTATCTTGTCCCCTTTTCAATCCGTAAAACGGTCAGAACGCTAATTGTTAGGTATTGATAATACTGCCTGTAAAATGCAATATTATTTTTAGCAGAGAAAGGTGGAAACAAACATGAATGAAGTTTTTGAAACATTGGCAGGCGTCTTTGAGGAACTGCGCAGCGAATCAGAGGACAGGGAGTATTCCGTCCAGACAGAGGAAGCAAAAGCAGCCAGCCGGGAACTGAAAAAGAAGCAGAAGGCATTTGAAGCATATCTTTCCAAGCTGTCAAAGGAGGACAGGGAGTTTTTAGAGGACTATATGGATACGGTGGATCATGCCCATTACAAGGAGGAACAGCGGGCGTATTATCAGGGGTTTGTGGACAGCATACAGGTTCTTGATGGACTGGGCATCATAAAAAAGCGTATGCGTATAAAGGAGCTTCTTAAAATATTCAGCAAATAGACAAAGAGGTGGCTGGCAGGACAGAAGGCGAGCCACCTTTTTTGCATGGTTCAGAATTATCCAGAAATATTCATGAGAAAATTCAGATATTGGGAATATTCTATTCTTTGGGAGATTTGTATGTCCGAAGATAGGCTTCCACAATAGCGAGGATTGTTGTAATCTGTTCCTCTGTACATTGTGACAGATAAACCAACAGCCGCTGGTAGTCGAGGTTGTCTGACGGGGTGGCTGGATAAAAAAACGGATCGGCGGAAATAGGTAAGGCTCGTATAAGCTGCTCCAGCTTTTCAAGGCTTGGCACATTTCCATGATTTTCAATTTCCTTGATATAGCGTGAGGAAACACCGGATTTTTCAGCCAGTTCTTCATAGGTCAGTTTCTGATCGGTTCTAGCTTTCTTCAGACGGAATCCCATTTCCTTGTCAATTTTCTTTTTCCTTGCCATATATGCACCTCCATGTATAGTGTATATTGCACATTTTACTTTGAAAATGCACTAATAAATCACTTTATCAGAGGGGCATAATGCACATAGAAGAATAAAAAGACTTTGGATATTGCATATAAAAAAACGCAGTATCCAGAGGTTTTTTGCGTGAATTTTTATCCTTTGGGTACGTTTAGGGGAATTTATGTGTTCTGAACGGTCTGAGGGATATTTTTTTGACTTAGTGAACCTGTCCGGCTATTGGCGTGGGAAGGTTCTTTTATAAGGTGTTTTACTGGCAGTAAAGCAGAATCTACCCTGACAAGTGAACTATACGCTCCCGTAGTGTGTGGAGAAAACAGAATAGTAGATATGAATAACGTCCAGTGGGCATTTTGCCTGTCCGGGCGTTTTTTATATACAAAAAATTTTTACTCCCACCCGAACATCAGCCTACCGCCATTTGTCAGATACAACGGAAAGGGAAAATGCGTATGCCCTTGTCATGTCACAACGGGGGAGGAGGTGAACCCGTATGGGGAAGTCTTCTTACCATGATGAACTGACAATCCGGCATTGTTTTGACCGCCTGTGCCAGATGTCGCTGAAAGGCGAAGCAATCAATTATTACAGGCACATGGATTACTGCAGGGAACATGAAGCCATGTTTTCTGAACTGTCTGAAAAGGAGCTGAACCAGTTGTTTGTTATGGATGAATACGGAGTGGAAAACAGCCATTTTACAGTGCATGGATATGACATTGAGGTGAAAGACACCCTGATTGCGGAAGCGTTGCAGGCACTTTCGGAGAGGAAGCGGAATGTAATACTGCTTTCGTATTTTCTGGAAATGAGCGATGCGGATATAGCAAGGGAGATGAACCTTGTCCGTAGCACAGTCCATGAACACCGGACACGCTCACTTGAGATTTTAAGGAAGATTATGGAGGGAAAAGCAGATGAAACAGAGATGTAAGAACAGAGAAGAAAAGAATTTGTTGCCTTTCCATATCATTAAGGCAGCATCAGAAGGCGATGTACTGGCAATCAACACAGTCCTGAAGCATTATGAGGGATACATAATTACCCTGTCCACCCGGAAGATGTATGACGAGGGAGGGCGGCTTCATTATTGTGTCGATGAAACACTGCGCCGAAGGCTTGAAACAAAGCTAATCACAAAGATACTGGCGTTTGAAGCGGTATAAAGGGCGGCTTGCTGCCCTTTTCCATAGCTGACAGATTTACAGCGATGTACCTTGATAATTGAATATTGTATTGCATACAGGACGTGAGGATATGCAGAGCCACTAAGCAGATGCGCCATGACGTACCTGCCCTGATTTATAACAGGGTGAAACGTGAAGAAATGTTGAAGCAGGACATTGAAGCAAAGGTAAGGAGCGAGTGAGATCGGGCAAAATATGTAGCAGTTACATGGGGCGATGAAGCATATCTGTGATAATGATACTTCCGGGCTGCGGGAAAGCCGTAGTCCGGTCAATGAAATGACGGTGCAAGACCGATGTGGGCGGCGTAATGAGCTGCCACCTGTATTGCAATTTTTTGTCTGCCAATAAAAGTGCATCTTGCACAAGGCGTATTTTTACTGGCAGATAATGCCAGCTTTAACTAAACGAAAGGAGCAGGCAAATGAGTAATACTGTAATTGTAAAAGAATGGAAGAAATTCAGGAGATACAAAGACGGAGCAGAGTATTATGGATTTAGTAAAAGCGTATTTGAGCGTCTGGCAAAAGAAGCCGGAGCTATTTATAAGGTAAATAAAGTAGTTTTGGTTAATTGCGAACTCTTTGAAAAATATTTAGAGAGCTTTCGGCTTAATTAACGGTTTGATTTAAAAGGTATTTGTAAAATTGATAATATTTGCTCTTGACATTTTTTGTCATACAAAAATATAATGGTTCTTGAGGAGGAATTAGTATGTCAAAAGCAGGACGTCCAAAGGCGGAAATAAAAAAAGAAAAAGTAGTAAGTGTAAGAATGAAGCCAGAGGACTACGCAAAGGTGAAAAGATATGCCGAGTCCTCAAACAAAACCGTTACACAAGTGATGCAAGAAGGTGTTACGAAACTTATTGACGAAGATAAGTGACATCAATAAGACTTCTCCATTCGTAAACGAAAGGAGATTATCTATGGCATCAAGAAAAGACAAAAAAGGCAGAGTGCTTCGAAAGGGGGAATCTTTCAGAATTACGGATGAGATGTATGTCTATACTTATACTGATCCATTTGGGAAAAGAAGATATACATACTCAAAAGATTTGGTTAAGCTTCGTGAAAAAGAGGAACAGTTAGAACGGGATCAGATGGACGGGATTGATTCATATGTGGCAGGTAACGCTGATTTAAATTTTATGTTTGACCGGTATATGTCCACCAAAACAGAACTTCGGGTTTCAACCAGAGCTAATTATCTGGAAATTTATGAAAGATATGTCAGAAGTGAATTTGGCAGAAAGAAAATCGGTGAAATTAAATATAGCGATATTCTATTTTTCTATAATCATTTGATTACAGAGAAAAATCTGCATATTGGAACAATTCAGTATCTTCAAAGACTGATCAGACCTTCCTTAGAATTGGCGGTAAGAGATAACATAATCAGGATTAATCCCGCAAATGGTGTGATACAGCAGATTAAGAAAAAAACACAAAGCGGCGGCTCTTATGTACGTCATGCATTAACACTGGAACAGCAGAGAGCATTTTTATCCTTTATTGATGAGAATCCATTGTATAACCGCTGGAAGCCATTATTTACTGTACTGATTGGTACAGGATGCAGAATCGGTGAGATGATAGGCTTGAGGTGGGAAGATGTCGATATGGAGAACAGAACTATTGATATAAACCATTCCTTATACTATTTTGCAGGAAGAAGAAATAAATCATCAAGTAAATGGGTTATCAATGCGCCGAAGACGGAAGCGGGAAGCCGGGTGATTCCAATGGTAGATACAGTTTATACTGCTTTGATGGAGGAACGGTCACGACAGGCAGAAGAAGGAATATCGTGTCAGACGCAGATTGAGGATATGACAGGCTTTATTTTCTGCAATAGGTTTTATGAGGTATATACGCCGGAATCTATTAACCGGGAATTGAAGAGAATTATTGAGAATCACAATTCTACTGAAGAAGTCCGGGCTGTAAAAGAAAAAAGAGATGCGGTATTATTGCCTCAATTTACCTGTCATCATTTAAGACACACTTTTTGTACCAGATTATGCGAAGCGGATGTCCATATCAAAGTAATTCAGACAATTATGGGGCACAAAGATATTCAGACAACAATGGATATCTATGCAGAAGTAACCGAGTGGAAGAAAAAGGCTTCCCTCAATGAAATTTTTGAACAAATGAAACTTTTTTAGTATTATGAGAAGTCCTTTGGGCTAATCGGGTGCAACAGGAAAACCTTAACTGCAACATAAGTGCAACAAACGGGGTTTTTACAGCACTTAATAATACTCGATAATACTTTTTAGAAATTAAGTCAAAACGGATAGATAAGCGATAATACACCATAATAGGTTTTTTTGACTTATAATGGAGGAGAAACAGTCTATCGTGGCTTGCGGAGCCGGTTCGATTTCCAAAAGGGTGTACTCAGACGGTCAGATTGAGCGGTGTGAGAATGTGAAAGATGTGGCTCTATATATACAAAAAATAGATGAAATGATTGAGAGGAAACGGAAGCTGCTCACAGATTTTTAAGTACTTCTTCATTCCCTCAAAGTACAAGAAATGGTGGAAAGTACATCAAAAGTACATCAAATTTTTACTTGATAGTACGGAATAATACGCAATAAATGTGAAAACCTGAATATTGTGCCTTAAAGGACAATCTTATTCTAATGAATGGGACTGTCCTTTTTTGTTATAGTCAAATAACAATTTTAATTGAAGGAGGTTCATGTATGAACAACACAGCGTTAAGAGCAGGGGTGCAGAGCGCCAACAACACACACATGTTTTTTGCAGACGAGGAACATGAGAAATTTTATTATGAAAAATTGGAACAGGCGAGGCATCAGGACTGCTATCACAAGGCTTTGATTTACATTCTTGGTATATCAGAGGATACAAGGAATCATTTCAGCCAGATTTACGATATGAAGTCCGGGTACATCAAAACGGAATGTCTGCATCAGGGCTGGCAGACAAGCGGAAGTGTCAGGGTGGTAAGGCTTGCATTTAACCTTTACACGGACGGTACGCCAAGCGTTGATGACTATAAACGCAAGGACGAGCAGATTGACGAGTGCAGGAGGTATTCCGTAAGCGATATTTTCTGCTGCGGCTATGCCTTGTACTTCTGGCAGGGTATCCAGCTCCGTTATCCGGAATACTGCCGGGAACAAAGGTCTGTAGAGGAAATCCTTGCAGAAATGGAGAGGAAACGTGCTGAAAATTCGACTGATGGGAACAAGGAATGATATTAAGTGGTTCGAGAAAATCCTGAAAAGACAGCTGAAAGTTGTCGTGACGGAATTTTCCGAACTATACAGGAACAAAGGGACTAACAGGTTTTACAGGGCTTATGTGGAAGTGCAGAAAGCGAATGTAAAGGAAAAATAAACAAACCGGAGGAATAAGACCATGTGTAAAGTGATAGCAATAGCAAACCAAAGGGGCGGAGTGGGCAAGACCACATAAGCGCTAACTTTTGCATATTCATAAATTTTATGTTATACTGAAACGGGGTGAGATTTATGAATACAAATGACTTAGTGAAA
>ERZ808049.683-NODE-683-length-13690-cov-3.264820_pt1 | contig 13690 bp, 6 predicted proteins | sample MGYA00380198_ERZ808049 | MGnify/ENA primary metagenome ERZ808049 (study PRJEB31490, sample SAMN06133414) | mouse gut metagenome | isolation source: Z2_2 | host: mice | place: China: Chengdu | collected 2015-05 ...
TTTATTATGTTACCCATGGTGGATATCTGCTTTAAGGAATTGATGCAGAATCCAAAAGTAAGGAAAGGCTTTATTGCGGCTTTGCTGGGAAAGCGGCCGGAAGAGATTCGGGAGACTGCGTTATTACCGACGGTTCTCCGGCAGGAATCCTCAAACGATAAGTTAGGAATATTGGATGTCCGTGTGTTGCTGGAAGATGAGGCACAGATGGATTTAGAAATGCAGGTCGCATATTTTGAACATTGGGATAAGCGAATCCTGTTTTATCTGGGGAAGATGTATACAGAACAGCTGCAAAAAGGAGAATCCTATGAAAAGTTAAAGAAGTGTATACATGTCAGCATTTTAGACTTTATTCATTTTGAAGGGGACGATGAATGTTACCGGATAATACGGTTCGGAGATGTGAAAACAGGAATAGAGTATACCGACTTGCTTGAACTTCAGATTTTGGAACTTCCTAAACTTGCGAAACATCTAAAAAGCGGAGAAGATGTGATTCAATGGATGCGTTTCTTTAGTGGAAAAAATCAGGAGGAATTCGAAATTATGGCGAAAGAAAATGAATATCTGGATGAAGCATATCAGACATTGAAAAAAATGAGTGCAGATGAAAAGAAGCGCCTGGTGTATGAAGAGAGGGAGAAGGCGCTGAAGGATTATAATACACAGATGAGCAGTATGCTTAAACGGGGGGTGGAACAAGGTCTGGAGCAAGGTCTGGAGCAAGGTCTGGAGCAAGGTCTGGAGCAAGGTCTGGAGCAAGGTCTGGAGCAAGGGTTAGAGCTTGCTAAGCGGATGATTCAATTGGGACGGCAGGGAAAGTCGTATGAGGAAATTGCAGAAATTTGTGAAACAACAATAGAAAAGGTAAAAGAGATACTTGTATGATGAATATTAACCAGTATAGCCCGCTTTAGATTTTAAATAATGTTGCGTTTCGCTTGTTGTACCTATTTATATCATTTTTTTATAAATACAAATTGTTCGTTACTGTTCACGGGGCCGGGCACTCCGCTGCACGGCATCCGAGCCAGTAAAGAACCCCTTTCGGGCATCCGGGTCCTCGCCGCAGGCGACTTTAAATGGGCCGGATGCGTTACTATTTGCGGCCTCCCAGGCCGTGAATAGTAACTATCGGGGTTTAAAGCCACATAAAATTTTGAAAAGGGGATTGACAAATGATTCGCTAAGGGGTAGAATGCAATGCGTAAAGGCAAGGGCGTCTTTAAGTGTGGACAAAGCACTTAAAGGCGCTCTTTCTTTTTTCACTTTTTTGATCTGAAAGGAGAAATTGGAATGAGTGCAGTAACAGAAATTTTTGGAAGTAAGGTTTTTGACGACAGAGTAATGAAATCCGTTTTACCTGCAAAGGTATATAATTCATTGAAAAGAACGATTGATGAAAACGAGGATTTGGATATCAGTGTTGCAAATGCGGTTGCGACCGCAATGAGAGACTGGGCTGTAGAAAAGGGAGCTACCCACTTCACACACTGGTTCCAGCCGCTTACTGGTATTACGGCGGAGAAGCACGACAGTTTTATTACACCTTCTCCTGACGGAGGCGTGATCATGGAGTTTTCCGGTAAAGAATTGATCAAAGGCGAGCCGGATGCATCCTCTTTTCCTTCCGGCGGACTGAGAGCTACCTTTGAGGCGAGAGGATATACGGCATGGGATCCGACCTCTTATGCATTTATTAAAGGAAAAACCCTTTGTATCCCCACGGCTTTCTGCTCTTACGGAGGGGAAGTACTGGATAAGAAAACACCGCTGCTTCGTTCCATGGATGCGCTGAACAGGCAGGCAATGCGTATCATTCGTCTGTTCGGTGATGATACCGTGAAATGTGTGAAAACTTCAGTAGGACCTGAGCAGGAATATTTTCTAGTAGACAGAGAAATGTATAACAAGCGTCAGGATCTTGTATTTACCGGAAGAACCTTATTCGGTGCAAAACCGCCGAAGGGACAGGAAATGGATGACCACTATTTCGGAGTGATCAAGCCGCGTGTGGAAGCCTACATGGAAGACCTGAATAAGGAATTGTGGGAACTTGGAATTCTTGCCAAGACCGAGCACAACGAAGTTGCACCGGCACAGCATGAGCTTGCACCAATCTATACGACAACAAATGTTGCTACCGATCACAACCAGCTTACAATGGAAATTATGCAGAAGGTTGCAGCACGCCACGGACTTGTGTGTCTGCTTCATGAGAAACCTTTTGCGGGCGTAAATGGAAGCGGAAAACACAACAACTGGTCCATCACTACAGATACCGGAGTGAACCTTCTTTCACCGGGAAAGACGCCTTATGAAAACGCACAGTTCCTGTTGTTCCTCTGTGCAGTTATCAAGGCTGTGGATGACTATCAGGATTTGCTCCGTATTTCTGTAGCTACTGCAGGAAATGACCATCGTCTGGGTGCAAATGAAGCACCGCCGGCAATTGTTTCCGTATTTCTCGGAGACGAACTGAATGCCATTATGGAGGCGATTGAGACTGACACACCATACAGTGCGGCGGGAAAACAGCATATGAAGCTGGGAGTAAACGTGCTGCCGTCCTTCACAAAGGATACGACAGACAGAAACCGTACATCACCGTTTGCATTTACCGGAAACAAGTTTGAATTCCGTATGCTCGGTTCCTCCAACAGCATTGCATGTGCGAATATCATGCTGAACTCAGCAGTTGCAGAATCTCTGAAGATTTATGCAGACCGTCTGGAAAAGGCAGAAGATTTTGAAACTACACTGCATGAAATGATTCGCAAGACAATCAAGGATCATAAGAGAATCATATTTAACGGAAACGGTTATGATGATTCATGGGTTCATGAGGCAACAGAAAAAAGAGGGCTTTGCAACTACCGGACAACAGCAGACTGTATCCCGCATCTTCTGGATAAGAAAAATGTAGATATGCTGACATCTCACAAGGTATTCACAAAGTCAGAGATGGAATCCCGTGTAGAAATTACGCTGGATAACTATTGTAAGACAGTTGTAATTGAGGCGAATACAATGGTGAGCATGGCGAGACGCGAGATTGCTCCTGCAGTGGAGGCTTACACAAATGAGATTGCAAAAACAGCATCCCTGAAGAAAGCAGTATCCGAAGAAATCTCCTGTGCATATGAAAGCAATCTTCTTAAAAAGCTGTCTGTTCTTGCAGAGCGAATCAGCACTTCAGCAGACAAACTGGAAGAGGCAGTTATGCAGGTTGAGATGAAGGAAAATGTGGTGGAAGAGGCAGACGCAATCCGTGATGAGCTGCTTGTGAAAATGAATGAACTTCGTATTGCATGCGATGAAGCTGAGGTAATAACAGCGAAGAAGTACTGGCCGTTCCCGACATACGGAGATCTGTTGTTTGGAGTCAGATAAGAAACAGGAACTTGATTACCCTGAATGAGGGGAGAGGAAGGATGAGTGATTATTATGGAAATGTTAGTAGATACACTATGGGTGTTTTTGGCAGCTATACTGGTGTTCTTTATGAACCTGGGGTTCGCTTCTGTGGAGGCGGGATTTGCAAGATCTAAAAATACAGTAAATATTCTTTCTAAAAACTTTATTGTATTTGCAGTTTCATCCATCGGCTTTTTATTGATTGGATGGGGATTGATGTTTGGCAGTGACAACCCGTTTGTGGGAACCGAGAATCTGTGGATTCTCGGGGGCGCTGACTTGTCAGTGTATGCAGATACCCTGACATCAAACGTTCCGTTCTGGGGAAAATTCTTCTTCCAGCTTGTATTCTGCGGCACGGCTGCAACGATTGTATCCGGTGCTGTTGCCGAAAGAATAAAATATGTTTCCTTTATTATATTTTCATTTGTACTTACACTGTTTATCTATCCGATCGTAGGACATTGGATCTGGGGCGGCGGCTGGCTGTCTTCCATGGGATTCCTTGATTTTGCAGGAGATACGGCAGTACATTCAGTAGGCGGATGGGCAGCATTGTCAGGAGCAATGATATTAGGACCTCGTATCGGAAAATATGATAAGGACGGAAACCCGAGGGCTATTCCGGGACATAACATGTCACTTGCGGTAATCGGACTGTTTGTGCTCTGGCTCGGATGGTTCGGATTCAACCCGGGATCTACAATGAGTTTTCAGAATCCGGCTGATGTAATGCACATTCTTATGGCAACAAACACTTCTGCGGTTGCAGCGGTACTGACATCTACAATTACAGCATGGGTATTCCTCGGCAAGCCTGACTTAGGTATGACAATTAACGGCTGTCTTGCAGGTCTGGTTATTATTACAGGCGGCTGTGCTTACATTTCAATTGAAATGTCACTGCTTATGGGAGCTGTTTCCGGAGTATTTGTAGTATTTGCGGTTATTTTCTTTGATCGTATTAAAATAGATGACCCGGTCGGTGCAACATCCGTTCATCTTGGCTGTGGTGTTCTCGGAACAATCAGCATCGGTCTGTTTGCAAAAGAAGGAGTAACGACTCTGTCTACAGTAAACGGTCTGTTCTATGGAGGCGGATTTGACCTGCTTAGTACAGAGCTGATCGGAATCGTGGCAGTAGGAGCTTTCGTGTTTGTTACATCATCAGTTGTATGGTTTGCCCTTAAGCAGACAATCGGCATCAGAGTATCCCGCGAAGAAGAAATCGCAGGACTGGATATCGGTGAACATGGTAACTATGCATATCCTGACTTTGCAGTTGCGGTAGAGGATATCAATTATGGCGGAGAGGATATAGTTCCTGTAATAAGCAGTGTTTCTGATACAGAACCTGTGCCTGTTGCAGAAGCTGTTCCGGTGAAGAAAATGACAAATAGTGAGAGTGGAAGCGCAAGATTTACAAAGGTTCAGATCGTATGTAAAGAAAGCAGACTGGAAGCACTGAAAAGAGTTATGAACGAGCTTGGAATCACAGGTATGACAGTATCTCATGTTATGGGATGCGGACAGCAGAAAGGAAAACAGGAATATTACCGTGGTGCAGTGGTTGAAGCTACATTACTGCCGAAGATTCAGGTGGATATCGTTGTCAGCAAAGAGCTTGTCAGAAGTGTGATTGAAGCAGTTAAAAAGGTGCTTTATACAGGTCATATCGGTGACGGAAAGATCTTCATCTATGATGTAGAAAATGTTGTTAAGGTTCGTACCGGTGAAGAAGGTTATGAAGCACTTCAGGATATGGAGTAAAATAATCTGAAAAGAAAATTTCAGGAGGAAATATATTATGTGTTCTATTATGGGTTATTGTGGTACATCTGCAACAATGCAGTTATTTCAGACAGGATTTGACAGAACTGTCTCAAGGGGGCCTGATGCCACCAGAATTATCGAAACAGAGAATGGAATCCTGGGCTTTCACAGACTGGCCATAATGGGATTACATCCGGAGGGAATGCAGCCCTTCCAATTAGGGGAAAGTTATGTAGTATGCAATGGAGAAATCTACGGTTTTGAAAAGATAAAGGAGAGGCTTTCTGCAAAATATACATTTGTAAGCGAATCCGACTGTGAGATTCTGCTTCCGATGTATCAGGAATACGGCACAGATATGTTTAAAATGCTGGATGCAGAGTATGCGATGATACTTTATGACGGAGAAACCGGAGAATATATAGCGGCGAGAGATCCCATCGGGATCCGCCCGCTGTACTACGGTTATGACGAAGCAGGCACGATTTTGTTCGCCAGTGAAGCAAAGAACCTTGTAGGGATTGCAGACAAAATCATGCCGTTCCCTCCGGGACATTACTATAAAGATGGAAGTTTCGTCTGCTATTGTGACATTACCGAAGTAGAAGAAAAGGTAACAGATGATCTGGAAACTGTCTGCCGCAATATCAAAGAAAAACTTGTAAGCGGCGTTGAAAAAAGACTTGTTGCAGATGCAAAGGTTGGATTCCTTCTTTCAGGGGGTCTGGATTCTTCCCTTGTATGTGCTATTGCGGCTAAGAAAAGCCGGCAGCCGATCAAAACCTATGCCATCGGGATGAGTGAGGATGCCATTGACTTGAAATACGCAAAGCAGGTGGCTGACTATATCGGAAGCGATCATAGAGAAGTCATTATCACAAAGGAAGACGTTCTGGATGCTCTGGAAGAAGTGGTTCATATACTCGGAACGTTTGATATTACAACAATCCGCGCGAGCATAGGCATGTATCTGGTATGCAAGGCGATTCATGAGCTTACCGACATCCGTGTGCTTCTGACAGGAGAGATATCCGATGAGCTGTTTGGCTATAAATATACAGATTTCGCACCGGATGCACAGGCATTTCAGAAAGAATCACAGAAACGAATCCGGGAACTTCATATGTATGATGTCCTCCGTGCAGACCGCTGCATTTCAGTAAACTCTCTGGAGGCAAGAGTTCCTTTCGGAGATTTGGATTTTGTGAAATATGTGATGGCTGTTGATCCGGAGATGAAGCTGAACACATACGGAAAAGGAAAATATCTGCTCAGACACGCTTTTGAAGACGGAGAATATCTTCCGGATGAAATCCTCTGGCGTGAAAAGGCAGCTTTCTCCGATGCGGTAGGACACTCTATGGTAGATTATCTAAAGGAGTATGCCGAAACTGTTTATACGGAAGAAGAATTTCAAAAAGGCTGTGAAAAATATACGCATGCGAAACCATTTACTAAGGAATCTCTGTTGTATCGTGAACTCTTTGAAAAATATTATCCGGGTCAGGGAGAAATGGTCGTTGATTTCTGGATGCCGAATAAAGAGTGGAGCGGCTGTGACGTAAATGATCCTTCGGCCAGAGTTCTCTCAAACTATGGTGACAGCGGGAAATAAACGGAAAGGACATAAAAATGACGAAATATATTTTTGTGACAGGCGGTGTTGTTTCGGGTCTGGGAAAGGGCATTACGGCAGCATCTCTGGGAAGATTATTAAAAGCAAGGGGCCTGAAGGTGGCGGCTCAGAAACTGGATCCATATATCAATGTGGATCCGGGAACCATGAGCCCCTATCAGCACGGCGAAGTATATGTAACTGAGGACGGCGCGGAAGCCGACCTGGATCTGGGGCACTATGAAAGGTTTATCGATGAGAACCTCAACCGGTTCTCAAACCTTACAACCGGAAAAGTGTACTGGAATGTGTTGAACAAAGAACGGCGGGGAGAATATCTCGGTTCTACCGTTCAGGTCATTCCGCACATTACCGATGAAATCAAAGCATTTGTGTATCGTGTCGGCAGGCAGACCGATGCGGACGTAGTAATTACAGAAATCGGGGGAACAATCGGAGACATTGAGTCACAGCCCTTTTTGGAGGCTGTACGTCAGATTTCCCTGGAGGCAGGCCGTGAAAACAGCCTGTTTATTCACGTTACGCTGGTTCCGTTTTTGAGCGGTTCAGATGAACACAAATCCAAACCGACGCAGCATTCCGTAAAAGAACTGCGGGGAATGGGAATCAATCCGAATATTATCGTACTTCGCTGCGACAGGCATTTGGAAGAATCCATTTTCAAAAAAATCTCTCTTTTCTGTAATGTAAAGCCGGACTGCGTCATTGAAAACATCACGCTTCCAACCTTATACGAAGCGCCGCTTATGCTGGAGAAGGCTGAATTTTCCAAAGTGGTCTGCCGAGAACTGGGACTCCGGACTCAGGAACCGGATCTGAAGGAATGGGAGGATATGGTTGCGCATATCAAAGCGAGAACAGCCAGCGTAGAAATCGGGCTGGTGGGAAAATACACCGAACTTCATGATGCCTATCTGTCAGTTGCCGAGGCTCTCAGACATGCGGGCTATTTTTTTAATACGCATATTAGAATCCACTGGATTGATTCGGAAAAGATTACGCCGGAAACTGTGGATGAAACGTTATCCTGCGTAGACGGAATTATCATTCCGGGAGGATTCGGAGACAGAGGAATTGAAGGGATGATTCTGGCGGCAGAATATGCAAGAGTGCATAAGATTCCGTATTTCGGCATCTGTCTTGGAATGCAGATTGCGGTGATTGAATTTGCAAGAAATGTGCTCGGTATCAAAGACGCGCATTCCGGTGAGTTTGATACACTGTGCGGGCATAAAGTCATTGATTTTATGCCGGGACAAAGTGATCAGATTGACAAAGGCGGCACACTGCGTCTCGGAGCATATCCTTGTGTGGTGAAAGAGGATACCGTACTGAAAAAATGTTATGGAATGTCTGAAATCAGTGAGCGTCACCGCCATAGATATGAGTTCAACAATGATTACCGTGAACAGTTTGAAACGGCAGGTCTGGTTCTTGCGGGAACATCACCTGACGGCAGACTTGTCGAAACCGTTGAACTGCCGGACAGAGATTTCCATGTAGGAGTGCAGTTCCACCCTGAATTTAAGAGCCGTCCGAACAGACCGCATCCGTTATTCAAAGGATTTGTGGAAGCGGCGATAAAGGAGGAAAAAAGAAAGCAATGAGTATTCATGAAGAATGCGGAGTGTTCGGAGTCATTTCTCCGGAGCCGTTTGATATAGCAAATACTGTTTATTATGGTCTGTATGCCCTGCAGCACAGAGGACAGGAAAGCTGCGGAATTGTTGTCAATGATGACGGCGTGTTTGCGTCACACAGGGATCTGGGGCTTGTAGGAGAAGTGTTTTCCGGAAGTGCGCTCGCAGAGCTGCCGGAGGGGAAAATTGCAGTCGGCCATGTGCGGTACGGTACCACGGGGGGAACAAACCGGAATAACTGCCAGCCGATCGAGGTGAACCATCAGAAAGGAAAAATGGCGATTGCTCACAACGGAAATCTGAGCAATGCGGCTGAACTCAGAAACAGCCTTGAGCTTTCAGGAGCCATTTTCCATACAACAAGTGACACGGAGACGATCGCATATATCGTGACGAAAGAGCGCCTGTCCTGCGGTTCCATAGAGGAAGCTGTCAGCCGTGCCATGAACACGCTGGACGGTGCCTATTCACTGGTACTCATGTCTCCTCAAAAGCTGATCTGTGCAAGAGACCCGTACGGCTTTCGTCCGCTCTGCTTTGGAAAGACGCCGGACGGAGCGTATATCGTGGCATCGGAAAGCGCCGCATTAAAGGCAGTGGGAGCAGAGTTTGTCCGGGACGTAATGCCCGGGGAAATTCTTGTGTTTGACGGGAAAACGGTAGTGTCACGTACGGAACACTGCGGGGAGAAAAAGAAGAAGCTCTGTTCCTTCGAGTACATCTATTTTGCAAGGCCGGATTCCGTGATTGACGGAGTGTCGGTTCATTCTGCAAGATTCAGAACCGGAGAAATTCTTGCAAAGAGCCATCCGGCAGAGGCGGACATTGTAATCGGGGTCCCGGATTCGGGACTTGATGCTGCACTGGGGTACAGCAGTCAGTCAGGAATCCCGTATACAATCGGGCTGATTAAAAATAAATATATCGGCAGAACCTTCATTTCTCCGGGACAGTCCGGAAGAATTGACCAGGTAAAAATAAAATTGTCCGTAATCGAAGAAAATGTCAGAGGGAAAAGAGTAATCCTGGTGGATGATTCCATTGTCAGAGGTACGACAAGCGGACGGATCGTGCAGCTGCTTCGTGATGCGGGAGCAAAGGAAATCCATATGAGAATATCTTCACCGGCATTTCTGCATCCTTGCTATTACGGAACTGATATCGATTCGGAGGAGCATCTCATTGCATGCAGGCATTCCGTTCCGGAAATTGCGGACATAATCGGTGCAGACAGTCTGGGGTATCTTCCGGTCAGTGAGCTGGAAACAATGATCGGAAGCTGTGAGTACTGCAGCGCCTGCTTTGACGGGCATTATCCGACACCGGTACCGACAGATACACGGAAAGACCGGTTCGAACAGAAAATCTCTGTCAAGAACAAGGACAGATGATAAAAAAGGAGATAGACAATATGTTGAAAGAATTTAACCGCAAGCTGATTTTTGAGGATGGAAGTGAGTACTTCGGATATTCCTTCGGAGACGGCGGTGACAGGGTGTGTGAGATCGTATTCAATACATCGATGTCCGGATATCAGGAGATTCTTTCTGATCCATCCTATACCTGTCAGGCGGTAGTGATGACATATCCGCTTATCGGTAATTACGGGATGGCTGAGGATGATTATGAAACAGAACATCCCACACTGGGAGCTTTTATTGTGGGGGAATATAATGATCTGCCGTCCAATTTCAGAAGCGTGGCAGCTCTGGGAGAAATTATGAAACAGTATCATATCCCGGGCATTTACGGTGTGGATACGAGAAAGCTTACACGCGATATACGCAAGCTCGGCAGCAGAAAAGTGCTGATTACAGACATTTCTACAGACAGAGAGGCGGGAATAAAGATGTTATCGGAAACAGAGATTCCCTCAGATGTAGTGTCACAGGTCAGCAGAAAGGAAATCTGCAGGGTGGAAGCGGAAGACGCCCGGTTTCATGTGGCTGCGATTGACTGCGGAATGAAACAAAATATTGTCCGTTCCTTTCATAAGAGAAAATGTACGGTCACGATTTTACCGTACAATACGACAGCAGAGTTTATCAGAAAACTGAATCCGGACGGGGTGTTTATTTCCAACGGACCCGGCAATCCGGAAGACGTACCGGAGGTGATTGAGACGGTGAAAAAACTGCGGGGAGAATATCCGATGTTTGGCATCTGTCTAGGACATCAGATTATCAGCCTTTCCTACGGGGCAAAATGCTATAAGCTGAAATTCGGACATCGCGGCGGAAATCATCCTGTCAGGGATGTAAAGACGGGAAAAATTGAGATCACTTCCCAGAATCATTCCTACGCAGTGGATGAAAACAGTCTTGCGGACACACCTCTTGCCGTGACACATATGAATCTGCTGGATCATACAGTGGAAGGCGCCGAGTGTGAAAAGGACAAAGTCTTTTCGATACAGTATCATCCGGAAAGCGCTCCCGGTCCCGAAGACAGTGCATATTTATTCGACCGTTTTATTGAGATGATGGGGGAGGAAAAGAAACATGCCTAAAAGAACAGATATAAAAAAGATATTGGTTATCGGTTCCGGCCCCATCGTAATCGGTCAGGCGGCGGAGTTTGACTATGCAGGTACACAGGCATGCCTTGCCCTGAAAGAAGAAGGCTATGAGGTGGTGCTGTGCAATTCCAATCCTGCAACGATTATGACAGATACAAGCATTGCGGACAAAGTATACATGGAGCCGCTGACGCTGGAATATATTTCAAAAATCGTACGTTACGAGCGCCCGGATGCAATCCTGCCGGGAATCGGTGGTCAGACAGGACTGAACCTTGCCATGCAGCTTGAGAGAAAAGGCGTGCTTGCAGAATGCCGTGTGGAACTGCTTGGAACACAGAGCGACAGTATCAGACAGGCAGAGGATCGTGAGCTGTTTAAAGAGCTGTGTGAAGAGCTGGGAGAGCCGGTTCTTCCGTCAGACATTGCGACTACCATGGAAGAGGGAATGAAAGCAGCTCGTAAAATCGGCTTCCCCGTGGTGCTTCGCCCGGCATTTACACTTGGAGGAACAGGCGGAGGCTTTGCCGATAACGAGGAAGAATTTCTCGCATTGATGAAAAACGCCCTTTCTCTGTCACCGGTACATCAGGTGCTCATTGAAAAAAGTATAAAGGGATATAAGGAAATCGAATATGAAGTAATCCGGGATGCCAATGATACCGCAATTACAGTCTGTAATATGGAAAATCTGGATCCGGTGGGCGTTCATACGGGAGATTCCATTGTAGTATGTCCTTCCCAGACACTTACGAATAAAGAATACCAGATGCTTCGCAGCAGTGCGCTGAAACTCATCCGGGCGCTGAAAATCGAGGGAGGCTGTAATGTGCAGTTTGCCCTTGATCCGAAATCTTTTCAGTATTATTTGATTGAGGTAAACCCAAGAGTGTCCAGATCCTCTGCGCTTGCATCAAAGGCGAGCGGCTACCCGATTGCAAGGGTGTCTGCAAAAATCGGTATCGGCATGACACTGGATGAGATACAGATTGCAAACACACCTGCATGTTATGAGCCTTCACTGGATTATATTGTTACAAAGATGCCTCGTTTTCCTTTTGACAAATTCACCGATGCCAATAATTCACTGGGCACACAGATGAAGGCAACAGGAGAAGTGATGAGCATTGGCAGGACGGCGGAGGAAAGTCTGCTGAAGGCGGTCCGTTCTTTGGAAATCGGGTTGTTCCATCTGCATCACGGCAAATTTGATTCCATGTGTGAAGATGAACTGATTGACTATATTAAAATCGGCACAGATGACCGTATCTATGCTATAGCTGAGCTGTTAAGAAAAGGCGGCACGGAAGAATCGATAAATGCGGTCACCGCCATTGATCTGTTTTTTATCCGGAAGCTCAAGAATATTGTGGATATGGAAAATTGTCTCAGAGAAAACAAGCACGATGTAAAAACGTTAAAAGAAGCGAAAAAGATGGGATTTTCAGATAAGGAAATCGCTCTCCTCTGGGATACAGATGGGCTTTGTGTTTCCAATGAAAGAAAAAGTGTGGGCATCACGCCGGTCTATAAAATGATAGACACATGTGCTTCCGAATTTGAAAGCTATATTCCGTATTTTTATTCCACCTATGCCGATGAAAATGAATCGGTCGTTTCAGATAAAAAGAAGGTGATTGTGTTAGGTTCGGGACCAATTCGTATCGGACAGGGAGTGGAGTTTGACTATTCCACCGTACATGCCGTAAAAACCATCAAGGAGTCGGGATTTGAAGCCATTATCATCAATAACAATCCGGAAACGGTTTCTACTGACTATACCTGTTCTGACAAGCTCTATTTTGAGCCGCTTTGTACAGAAGATGTGATGAATATCATCGATCTGGAGCAGCCTTACGGTGTGATTGCCACATTGGGCGGTCAGACGGCAATTAATCTTGCGGAATCCCTTGCAGAGCGGGGCGTCCGGATCATCGGTACAGATAAAAATGCCATCGACCGTGCAGAAAACAGAGATGCATTTGAAAAGCTTCTTGTTTCACTGTCCATCCCGCAGCCAAAGGGAAAAGCAGTCACGAACATTGAAGACGGGCTGCGTGCGGCGGAAACAATCGGATATCCGGTGCTTGTGCGCCCCAGCTTTGTGCTTGGCGGAAGAGCGATGCAGATTGTATCAAAGCCGGAGCATCTGGGCTACTATTTGAAAAATGCGGTTGAAATAGATGAGGATAAGCCGGTTCTTGTGGATAAATATTTGAGAGGAAAAGAAGTTGAGGTGGATGCAGTTTGTGATGGCACAGATGTCTTTGTTCCTGGTATAATGGAACTGGTAGAACGTACCGGTGTCCACTCCGGTGACTCCATCAGTGTGTATCCGGCATTTAGTATTTCCGATAAAGTAAAAGAAACCATCATTGACTACACAGAAAAGCTTGGACTTGGAATCGGCATTGTCGGTCTGTTTAACATCCAGTTCATTGTAGATGCAGAGGAAAATGTATTTATTATTGAGGTGAATCCGCGATCCTCCAGAACGGTTCCGTTCTTATCTAAGGCGACCGGATACAGTCTGGCAGACATTGCGACCCGTGTGATTCTGGGAGTCAGCCTGAAAGAGCAGGGAATAACGGAAGTTTATCCAAAAGAAAAAGAACGTTTTTATGTAAAGGCTCCTGCATTTTCTTTCTCCAAGCTGCGGGGTATGGACGCATATCTGTCACCTGAGATGAAATCCACGGGAGA
>ERZ808049.684-NODE-684-length-13664-cov-32.900567_pt1 | contig 13664 bp, 18 predicted proteins | sample MGYA00380198_ERZ808049 | MGnify/ENA primary metagenome ERZ808049 (study PRJEB31490, sample SAMN06133414) | mouse gut metagenome | isolation source: Z2_2 | host: mice | place: China: Chengdu | collected 2015-05 ...
TCTTTCATATTCGCATAGCTGTCTTTCAATTCTTCATCCTTTGTGGCGGCAATCCTTTCTTCTATCTTTTTTCTAAGATGTCGGTTGTCAAAATTATCCCATAAAATACCAATGCGCTCTTGATGGGATTTTGCATTGTCAGCTTTCGCCATTGCCACGTTTGCCGCCTTTACAAGTTCGCCATCCGTTTTAATGAACCTGTCAACAACATTCTTAACGCCTGTAAATTGCATTGTTGGGTCATGTAGTGCTGCCGGGTCTTTTTCTGCCAGTATGGAAAGCATTTCATCCTGTATATCCGGCGTTGATGTACGAAGCATATTAGCAAGTACAAAACTACGGTCTAAAGAACTTCCTTCATTCAGTGCTTTTGAAATCATTCGCTTTGCCTGTTCCCGGCTGTCCAGACGTACATTAGAATAGGAATTTGTATATGATTCTTCCATTTTGTAAATATATTTGTCCGAAGATGTAACAGGGAAGCATTTATTTTCGCCGTCATATCCGCCAATATATTCTCTTACGTTCTGTTCCAATGTTTGCAGGATTTCCAGCTTTACAGACAATGGCGGCTGTACCATGCTGTCCATTATCCCGCACTTATCAGCAACCCGTTCAAGAAGTCTGTCAATCCAGTACGATTTGCCGCCATAATGTTCAGCTAACACTTTGTATTCGTCAACGCTTACTGTTTTTGTTTCCAGACAGTCCAAAACGCTCATCATGGTTTTTGTTTCGTTGGAAATGGCCGCTACTTTTGCCGTTTCAACGGCTCTTAGCTTCATCAAAGAATCCTCAAATTCCATCATTAAGTCATTTCCTGCCTTTGCAATTTCCGCTTCAAAATCCGGCACAATTTTATTTCGTTCTTCCAGAAACAACGGACTTCCCGGCTTATAATTAGCATTTAGGTTTCTAAAACGTTCTTCTCGTTTCTTTTTCGCTTTTTCATATCTCGCCTGGTATGTGTCCATAGTGATTTTTGCCATAGTGAAAATTTCAAGTTCTGTTTTAATCATTTTTACCTGCTTTCCGGCTTTTGCCTTTTTTATTTTTTTTAATTTTGAAAAATATTTTTTTTGTTTGAATTTTTGTGTGAGTGATTAAGTAGTGGGTGTGCGCCCGTTCCATAAAACCCCTACACGGTCATTTATGGAAAGTCTTATGGGGAACAAGTTGCACACAATTACATTTCTCTTAGCTGTTTCTTGAGCTTATAAAATGTATTTCTTGATACTCCTGCAATCGCTATACAATCAGCATCAGACAAATTTCCATTAAAATCTTTGCTATGTTCCAGTATCTTTGCTTTGGCTCTGATTGCTTTCTTTGATTCTTTGAAGTCTTTCCCCGCCTTTGTAGCTTTCTTCCGTCCTATCTGCTTTCCATTTGCCTGTGCTTTTAATACGCCCTCTTTCGTTCTCTGGTGCAAATAGTCAACCTCTGCTTGTGCTGTCTGAAATGCAATCTCTATCTGTTCTTTAGCAATATCAATAGTGTATTCATGTAATGCAGATAGCATAGTATCTAATAATTTATCCGTTGCCTTGCTTCCTGTTCCTGCCAACTTCTCTATCTGTCTATTCAGCTTATCCCTATATACACTACTATTTATATGTGGCTCTTTAAGAAAGATAAGGTTTACACCCATATCAAATAATTCCTCATATAGTGTTATACCGTCAGCCGCTTCTCTGCTCATTCGTGATACTTCATCAAATACAAGTGTTATATCTGTACCCTTTGCAGATTCTTTCTTTATCTGCTCCATTAGCTTATTCCACTCTGGGCGGTCTGTGGTTGTGCCTGTGTATTTCTCCGTAAACAAAACCGCATCTGGGTACTCACGCTTGATATTATCAATCTGTCTTTCCAATTTCTGTTTCATTGTTGATACTCTCGCATATCCATAAATTATTTTCTTTTTCATGCTTTTGCCCTCGCTTTCATGGTGCATTGTGTACAACTTTATACCACCGTATAAACTACTACTATTATACTACCATGAATAAGGGATAAAATCAAGTTATTTTGGTACAATTTTCAGATAGGGATAAAATGGTACTGTTAGGTATAACCATATGGAACATCATATATATTTTTATGTTCCTCTTTCCTCAATACCGGCTCTGTGTTGTAGTCCTGCGGATTCTCTCGGCAATCGGCTTGTACCTCCATGCAGGCGGCTTTCAGATTGTTTATAACCTCTCTTTCTTCCTCTGTCTTTGGCAATTCTCCCCACCAGTCAAAATCCGTAAATGATGACAAATCATAGGGAAGTAGAAAACGTGCATACCAATAACCCCAATCTTCAATGCTCAATTTCTCGGATTTTACCCGGTTTTTGTATTCATCACATTTCTTTCTGTATTCATCATCTGCCATTAAGTCCGGCAATGTTATATCTTCCCCGAAAATGCTACTTGTTTTCAATGGCAATTTGCTTTCGTCTCCTTCGTACTTTGGCGTACTCCATTTTGTTTTCAATGTTATAGACGGAGCAGGATAAAAGGGATTAGGCGGTACTTCCGTAAAGGTTTTTTCATGTTCCGCTTTTTCAAGGTCATACAGAACCTTATACGGCAACATTACGCCCTCACAATGCAGTTTTGTATATGCTCCTAGTCGGTACATCATAGCATGGTTTTTCTTTCGCTCTTGCTGTTTCTGCTTTTCCAATGCCTCTGCGGCTTTTCGCCTCTGCAATTCATTCATGTAACAACCTCCCTATCTATCAGCAGGAACATATTCCTCTAGTTGTTCGTCCCAAACAAGTCCGCTTTCCTCTATCTGCTGTTCCAAACTGATATGGTGCGGCTCCGTCTGCGGCTTTATTTCCAGTGTCTTTGTGTCGCTATACCCTGAATTGTTTTTCTGCAACCAGATCGTATAAACCGCATTTATTTTTCCGTTCATAGTCCATGTAGTGAGTAGGCTGTTTATTAGTTCTTTTGCCCTCGCTACAAGCTGCCCCGACTTGCTCCCTGTGTCGTTCTCCCATTCCCATAAAGATTGACGGGAAACGCCTAAACAAAGGCTCATACCCTCTACACTCGGCTTGATACCGTTATCTGTGCAATGCTGAAAATAATGATTAAGTCTTTCTTCGACTTTCTCCGGCTCTCGTTTTGATACTGCTGGAAGTTTCCGCATATTATCCATAATTCCAACAAGTTCCCCGATTTCCGCTGGCGTGGCGTTCGGCTTTGCGTTGGTCGGATAATTTGAGTTTTTATTGCTCATTTCTTGATTACCTCCAATTTCTGAAAAATTTCCTTTTTTTTATTAAGTGTCAAGGTGCGTGGTACTTAGCTTTTACGCACTCTTTTCTCTCCGTCTTGCTTTATAAATCCGCTCCATTTCGTCTATCTCATTCAATAACAGTCCTATAATAAATTTGTTCTCATGGTGTTTCTTTGAAATTTCGCCGGATTCACTAACAATGCTTTCCCAAAAAGAATCATCATCACATACGCCATTTATGTATTTCTTATGGAACGCCCACACATCAGCGTACATCTGCCAGTAATAATCTTTGTTTTCTGTCTTTCCAGTTTCCAATCTGTTCACCTGCTTTCTATTATCTGTTTAGGGCAATTAGGGAAGTTTTTAAGCTACATCTTTTATATTTCACATATCCTTTTCACTTCTCATGCGTAATGTAGGATAGAATGTTCCCTAACTTCCCTAACACGCATAAATACAAGGTTTTTACTTCCCTAAACATTCCCTAAACTATCCCTTGAAACTTCCCTATTATGTGAATGGCAGTTCTTTCAATGCCTCATCATCAATCTTTATAAAGCCGTTTTCATCCACCTCAATGCCATTTAGGGAACATTGTTTGTCTGTTGAGGGAGAATCTAGGGCAGGTTTTTCAAGGGAAATACCCTCAAAATACCAATATCCGCACGACTTCACTTGTTTATATCCCTTTGCCCTTATCGCTTTATTAAAAGCATTTTTAGAAAGTGCTTGTCTGCCCTCGTCCTCACAATGTTTTTCATATCTTGCAAATAACTCGCCTCGGTCAACCCTAGATTTAGGCTTTACTGTGCAACACATATCAAGAAAATCTTCTGTTGTATCGCTATCTCTCCGCATTTGTTCGATTTCTTTTTTACTGTTTTCACTTTCAAAGATATATCCTCGCTCATATAGCCGATGCAGCGCCTCCATCATCAATTTGATATAATATGGAAGTTCTTTCTCCAACTTAGAAAAGAGGTTTACGTCTGGATGCTCCGGCGTGTTATCCATTCGGAGAATTAAAAGCCGTCTAAAAACCGCATTGTTTCTCTCGTCCAAAACTTGCGGCAACATATTCGTTGAAAATGTCATTTTGCAATATGGAGTAAAATAAAATCCGTTCTGCCCTTTGGTTTCATGGAAAATCATATCTTCGCCAACAATCAGCTTTAAAGCCTCATTTGCCTCGTCTGATAGTGCCTTTATTGGCAAATCAGAACAAATATTTGCAAGTTTCCCTAGAAGTAATCCAGGCATGAATCTTTTTCCTAAATCAAACAATCCTACATTTGAATAGTTATCTGCTCCTAACACCGCTTGCAACATTCTCAACTTGATAGATTTTCCGCTGCCTCCCTGTCCAACTACAAGCACTGCCTTTTGAAATGAAGTATCTCTATTACAAGAAAGCGCATCACACTCTAATGACATTTCACGATCCTGCTCGTCTGGAATGGAAAAGCGCAAATATTTTTCCGTTTCCTCTCCCTTTGTAGCACTTTTACAATCTTTCCAATTATGAGGAAGTCTGTTGACACAATAAAACTCGTCTTTATAGGCTATTTCCTCGAATGTCAGAGGGTCAAGCAAGCAATCATTGAATGGAACCCACCTCGCCGGATAAAGGTTAGTATCATTAAATTTTCTTTCAATGGAAAAATCATCATGTAGCAAATTGTATATTTGATTTATCGCTTGAGATTTTCTCAAGTCCGGCATTATCCGCTGTTTAATATAGTCTTTTATCTGTGCGCCGGTCGCATCCGGCTTATAATGTCCTCTGTCGCTTTCGTAAAAGCAGCCGGACACGAATAATGAATGTTTAGCTTTAATATCTTCAGCAATCGCATTGTGGTTAATTCCAGTTATCTTCCCATTGTCATTCACAAAATGAAACTGCATCAGATCTGGCTGTGAATCGCCACTACTTCCCTCAAACCTTTTTATAAATTCTTCCAGTGTCTTTTTCAGTTCTTCTTCCTTGTCATAGTTGGCAAGATACTCTTTATTTTTAAACAACCGCCAACCTTGATGTGTTTTCAAATATTCAGACTTAAAATAATCTTCCAGTGTGTCATTCGCCTTTTTAGTAGAACACGCCGGAATATATACATAGTCCGTCCTGCATTTTCCCTTGTAAGCTATTTCATCAAGATAGCTTAGGAATGTATCAATAGAATACTGATACTCACTATCTTCATTTGCCAAAAATACTGACTTAAAACCTACTAAAATGATTGATTGTGAAATTTCCTCGTTATCCGTAATGAAAATATATTTTTCCTTTGCATTGGTCGGCTCTGTACTCATGTAGTGCTTAAAAAAGGCTTTATTCATTCATATTCCCCTTTCTTTTCACTACTTCATGCCTGCGTGATACTGCAAATAGCTTTAATCCGCTGCGGCTCTTTCCGATTTCAACGGAATATCCCTTGTCTAGCAGTTCCGCCATCTGCTCCGCCATACTATGTATTTCTCTTTCGTAAAACTCTTTTCTCGTTTTTTCATATTTCATGTTATCCGCCTTTCTGCTCCGGCTCTTCCGGGTGCTGGTTTAATTTTTTGGGAATCTTAGCGTTCCTCTCTCGCTCATGTCTTTACAAGACTTTCTCAATGCAGTTTTCTTGGAAATAACTGTTTAATCTATTCCAATTTATCCTTTGCGAATTTCCGTATCTTAGCAATGCTCCTGCCTCTGCCGCAAGTTTTACCGTACTTGCTCTGCACATATTCAGCTCTTTCATTGCCATTGATACCGTCCAAAACTCCGCTTTATCGTTTCTGTTAGGTGCTGGCATACGCAATCCTCCTTTCAAAAAACAACAAAAAAAGTGCGTAGATTTCCCAATGAATTTCAACAAAGTTTTCATTGACAAATCATACGCACCCTACGCGTATTCTTCATGCACCCCACGCATGAAGTAGATTTTTATTTAATTGTTTGTAAACACAAAATACAGTATTTACTCTTTAATTATAACTCTATATATTGTATGTGTCAAGTTGTTTTATAGTTTATTTTATATTTCAAGATGATTGCTATTTGCCTCATACAAGGCCTTTAATTGCATCAACGTAGCTTCTCCTACCTACTGTTATTTATTCGCCATGTGTGGATTGTGAAACGTCAGAAACTATTTTATAAAAATGTCGAATTATCTTTAAAGCTGTGATATAATTTCCATGTTGTCCAACCGATACCCGACAACGGGAGGAGGTGTTCACATGGAAGTTATTACCACATTCTTAGTCGCTGTTGCGGCTGGTGTAGCCTGCCACTACATCATCAAATGGCTTGATAGTGACCATAAGGACAACGAATAGCCTACTGGGTGCTTTGCCAGTATAAAAGAAAAGAAGAATCCCCGGACTGTGTTGCACCACGGTTCGGGGATTCGTTTCTTCGTCCACATGGACTTATTACCACTTCTTTTTTTGCCTACTGGCATTATAGCATATGCAATTTCAGATTGCAATATACAATTCGTTCCGGCTACTCCACTCCGATCTGCAGCATAACAAGCACTGCCTATGTACGGAAACGCATGGGATTTTCCCATACCCTTATAAACTCCCGGCAGGGCGCAAAACCCGCTTGCGGGTCTGCACTTTTGTTGGCGTAGCTGACAGAAGTGCTTTTGCGTTACTTTTCCAAAGTAACAAAGGCTATTCTTGTCCTATCTCCACATCCGGCTCATGCCTCCCGGTTCCGGCGTGTGATAGCACATATTTACATGAAAGATGATTGCGACAATGCTTCTCCCCTCTTTTGAATAGCTATAATCCACTCTAAAGGTTGTCAATGCGTTTATTTCATTGCAGGCAACATCTAAAACCCTCGCTTTAAAGTTATTGAATTTTGCATATTTGTCCTCACAATCGCAACATTCCCTTAACTCCTGCAGCGTTATCTCCACAAGTTCCCCGTTTCTCCCTAGCAGCTTTGACTTTATCTTTTCCTGCAGCAATTCAAAAATACGGATAGAATAGGTTGATTTCATTGTGAGGATGCTATCAAGGCTATATTGTGTATAATGTTCCTTTAGCTTTATAAGAAACGGTTTTAGATCATCATTCATCTTTATAGCCACGCCAACATCAGAGTTGTATTCACAACGACTTACCCACGGTATTTTAACCCATTTTATTTGCCTCCTGCTGATTTCCTTTATAAAAACAGGATTCTTTATTATATCGTCCGTTATATCATCAATATCTCTGTATAGGTTGCTCTCTGACACTTTCAGAAGTTCAGACAGTTCCTTAATGGTTATCACATAGGGCTTTAGTTCATCATCCTCTGGAACAATCTGCATAATAGCCGCCCTAATCAGCTTTGCGCTATTCAATTTCAAAGACTGTTTGCCGCCTATGAGGTCATTCGCTTGTACAACATAGTTTCCAGTATCAAGAGAGAAATTAAAGGACAACTGCCCCTCAATCTGTTTATTACCTCTTGCCATTGCTTCACTTCCTTTCGTGTCATTATTGTTATTCTATCATCAAAGCTACATATTTTCAAGATATGTAGCTTTTGATTTCAAAACTATCAAAACGTAGCTTTTGCGCCCTTTCGTGAAAAATCCAAAACTATCAAAACGTAGCCGCTCAACTATCAAAACGTAGCTTTTAACTATCAAAACGTAGCTTTTAGCCGATTGTGGATAACTCCGCAAACCCTTGTATTTACTGGCTTTGCGCTATGTCTGACTGTCTTAAAAAATCCCCCTAAGTATTTAAAGTAAGAAAGTAACATACTCATATATATATTTATAGGAATCCAAAACTATCAAAACGTAGCTTTTACAAATACTCTCCCTATCCCCATACAAGCCGATTTAAGCCATTTTAAGATTGCAGACGGTAAAATTATCATTTAAAGCGGAAAATCGGTTCTGTGTGGCAATATGAACACCATATAAGGGAAATAGAGGGGTGTCGTGCTTCACGACTCCCCCCTCCACTTCCCGGATGCCTATTCTCTTATACCGGCTCCGTCACACTCTCCCCTCTGTTCCATGTCCTTGATACGCTTTACCGCCTGTTCTTCCCGGTATGCGTAATTTGTTGCACCATAGATGAATTTCAGACAAGTAATGTCGGTTACATCTTCAAGCATGGAGACGATTTCTTTCTTGTAGTCCTCTGCGCTCATTGTTCGCCGTCCTCCTTGCTATCTTCATACGCTTCATTTAATGTCTGAATAGCAAAATATATTCCGTCAAGTGCGATATGAAGAAAATCGCCAATCATATTCTGATTAGCCGCAAAATGCAAGGCTTTTTCCTGCGTGTTGGCTTCTTCCTTTTCCACTGTGTTAATTAAAACACCTAACACTGTCTGCATTAACTCCAATTTGGAAGTAGCGGTAAAAATCTGGTCTAAAATATCAATTCTGTCCATGCTCTGTACCACCTTTCCCGGCAATGTAGCCGATTTTGGCGGCGGTCAGAATCGCCCAGCTTTTTCCTAATTTTGCATAGTCAGCGACTTTCAGCAGCATAAGGAAGTGGAATTTTTCAGGGCTGTCCAAAATATCCATAGCCATTTCATCAGGTACGGCAGCGGTCAGGCGGTTATAATAGTCTTTGAGTTCCTGAAGCTCCTGCTTTGTCGGACGGTCAGCCCATTTCTTGAAAACCCCATTTTTCTTTGCGGCTCCTGTTTTTCCAGTGTTCAGTTTTTTGTTACTCATGTTTCTTTCCTCCTTAATTCTTATTGAAAAGAAGTTCAGAGGGTGCTAAAATAGATACACCCCCGGAAACTTTCTTTTTCGTGGGTTGTGTGGGTAGAGTGTGCTTGATTGGTAGTCGGTCACACTCTACCTCTTTTAATAGTTGCATAATTTATATAAATTACATAAGATATGTAAATTATATATAGTAGATAAAATGTATAAATTATAACTCTTTTTCTCTTGCTTTCTTGTCTGCCTCAATCAGCTTTAACACATACTTTGAAACGGAAACTTGTTCCCCGGTGTTCAGACTTTCAAGGGCGGCTATCTTTGTGAGATACTCTTTGTATTCGCCAACATAAAGCCGGATGTAATCGGAATTGGAACGCTTGCCGGATGCAGACTTTGTTATCTTGCTTTCGGTCGGGTTGGCTGTCGGCTTGACGGCCTTTAAATCCATTTTAAACTCTTTTTCCATAGGTTTCATTACCTCACTTTCCTATTGTCTCATTTTCTTCAAAAACTCTCCTGCAAGTCGTTCATAATCAGATGCAGGATTGCTTTTCGGTGCATAGTCAATCAAATCTTGCCTCATAGCTTGACTTTCTGGAACTGCTACGCCCTCCCGAATATAAGTATTAAACATTGAGATTTTCAAACTATCTGCATATTGTTTGATACTTTTCCTCATATCTCTATTGATAATAGAACGGTCGTTATACTTCACAAGCACAATACCTAATATACCTAAATCGGGATTAACCTCTTTCATGGTTTCCGAAAAAGCATCTATCCCTTGAATGGCGTATGGTCTGGCATCCATAGGGATAATAACTAAATCGGATGCAAAAAGGGCATTTTTCAATATGTTCCCAAGTGACGGAGGGCAATCAAGGAAAATAAAATCATACTTGCCGATACAAGAAGATAACCTATGTTTTAATAGTCCTTTGTCAGCATCCACCCTCTCCATATTCGATAGGTAGGCATCAGCCGGGATAATGTCGTAATGGCTGCATGATATAATAGCGTCCTCCGGGGAACATTGACCGCCTAACAGATCGGATGCGGTTCGCTCTCTCGGTTCTGCTCCGCTTGAAAATGTTGTATTGCATTGTGCATCTAAATCAATCAGCAGGACTTTCTTCCCTTTACTTCCCAAATATGCAGATAGATTTTGAGACGTAGAACTTTTTCCAGTTCCCCCCTTTTGCAGGGCAACCGATATAACGAATGTTCTCATTTTTCTGATTCCCCTTTCCATACATATTTAGCATTTTCTGGTATGTCAGGATTTTTCTTGTAGCTGCCATCTTCTTGTTTTATATAGGCTTGTACTTCTTTTCCGTCAATAATTGCCATAAGACTGTTCAATATTTCCTCTGCTTGTTCTAGTCTAAGTTCATCATTTTTACTTTTCAATCTGCATCATCTCCTTTCAGTTTTGCTAATTCATCACGCCACGCCAACACGCCGGAAATAGCATCTTCCTTAGATTGCGGTTTTTCTTCCCTGCACCACTTGACATAATCAGAATAGGTTTCATCAATCCGGCTTTCAGTTTCCGCTAAAACCTCTTTAGCACATTCAAGGTCGGTTAAATCGTCACTATCCGGGTTTTCTATGCCCTCATAATAGGCAATATCATCTTTCATTGATTGCATTTCTTCTAAATCCTCAATGAAGCTATCTTCCTGCCATTCCTCTATCAAGTAGCGAATTAAGGTAGTATCTGGGAACATACCGAAGCCACATCTTTCATACCACTGTGACGCTAAATCTCTTTCGTCACTACCGTTGGAATAAGTACCGCAAACCAAATCTCCTATAAAACTCTCTAAGAGTTCAGAAACGGTTATTGCGGCGGCTCCTGCCTTTTTCGCTATCCGTTCGCAATCTGCATCGGATAATTGCAAAGTGATTGTTCTAGGCTTGATTGTTGCTATTTCCCTTTGCTGTTGATCTCCTGCCACATACATATAAATGCACCGTCCTTTCCTTACACAAGTTATATACTTTTTGCAAGTTATATAAATGATGTAACTTGTATAACTGCTGCTATTGTAGCACCGCAAAAAAGAAAAGTCAATATATAAATTATAAAACATATAAAAATTATAAAGTTTATATAAGTTATATAACATATACACATAAATCATCATAGAAAAATAGCGGTTTTAACACTGAAAAATGTTGTTTCCTATATGGATATATGGTATAATAATTAAAGGGATAACTCCCTGGATTCTTCTGTTAATACCTCGTCTTTCTGCGATTTGCGTATAGAAAAACGAAAAGCCGTTACTGAAAAGTAGCGGCTACTTTCTTTTATATCTAATTGTTGGACGCTATTCTTTCCTTTCGTCTTTCCTTAATCTCTGCTAAATGTCTTTCATAGCGTTCTAATGCCTCTAACTTCTGTATCGCAAGATATTCAACAATAGAAGTACCATGTTCTTTGTAGTTTTTCATTCCTCCCCGGTACAACCTACTTTCTACAATATCAAACTTTTCCAATAGTTCACGCTTTGCCTTGCCCATCCGTAGACGCCGCAGTCCTTTTTCCTTTGTCCGTCTTACTCGCTCTATGGTTACGCCCTGTTCCCTTGCTACTGCCGCCATAGTTTTACCATGTAGGAAAATTCCTTTGATTATGTCATTCTCCCTTGTGGCTGTGTAACGCTCCACAATGCCCCATAATTCATTTTTAGAGTGTTCAGAGTATATTTTATCAACCGTATCATTTTCAACGCTTAAATCGGCTTGTAGCGTGTCCGCAAGTGTCAAGCTGTTATCTTCTGCTATCGGCGTATCTAAACTTACTACCGATTGCATATAGCCTTGTATCTCCTGCACTTCTTCCACTGATACGCCCAATAAAGCTGCCACCGCTGTCGCTGTCGGCTCTCTGCCCTGTTCCTGCCTTAACTGGATTGTGGCTTTCCGTAGGCGTGACATTTTCGCCCTTGTGTGGGTAGGTATGCGGACGGTAGAACCGCAATTTTCAAGATAACGCTGTACTGATTGTTTTATCCAGTATTCCGCATAGGTCATAAACCGCACATTTTCAGACGTTTCGTAATGCTGTACCGCCGCCAGTAATCCGAAGTATGATTCCTGCAATAAATCCTCCATAGGCTCATAGGCGGCATAAGGCTTTATGAATTTTTTAATCAGCGGCAGATTGCCCTCATATAGTAATTGCATATTCTCCGCTACAAAACGCCCTGTCCGGATTTCAGATACAATTTCCTCATTACTCATTGCAATACACCTACTTTCAGATTATAATTTAAGTAGGTATATAAGAGATAAAAGGGAAGTATGTATTTTCGGTGCTACTTCCCTTTTAATTTGCCGGGAAAAAGTTACTCCGTTGTTGCGCCGCTCTCTGTTTCTCCATGCAGTGTTTCATATAAAGCAAGATTTGTTTTCTGTTCTTTTTCAAACATATCTCCGAAAAAGCTGTTTTTCTCCATTCCTGCCGCTGTCTGCTCTATTACAGTCTTATCTTTTAATCTACGAATGTTTTCCATTACTTTTTCAGCGTCCCGGTATTCTCTCGCCAGTCCGTTCTTGAAACTTGCTATTTCCTCCCAATGCCCGGAAAATTCAGCCGCCATACTGGAAATGCTGTTATCCTCTGCCAGTCTGCAAAGCAATAAATTTCTCATTTCGCCTTTTGCATTACGAAGCACATTAGAAATAGCAATGCCCTTTTGAATGTCCGTATGCTGTGTACGCACTGTAAAATACGCCTTGTCTGCTCTCTGGCTGTCGCTCAACTTTCCAACCTTGCCGCCGTACATCTGTTTTGCACGTTCAATAATAGTATCATTTAGATACAAAAATTGTGTATGCGCTCTTTCTTTTGTGTCTTTCGTTCCGTAGTATTTGAAAACCTTGTTTAGCTGGTCTGTCAACTGGTCTAAAATGTTCATTTTTGTATCATATGTGCTTTCTAATCCGATTTCAGCGGAATCAATTCCGTTTTGCTCCGCAATGTCGGACAATGCCCGGTTCGCCCAATAATCGCCCTTTGCGCCGATTTTAGCTGCAAACGCCTTTAATTCAAGGGCGGTCATAGGAATGTTAGCGATTGCCCGGATTTTTGCAAGTAAAGGCTCGTTGACGGTCTGTACTCTCAAAAGTTCCTGCTCTCGCAATGTTTCAACGTCCTGTAACGCTCTGTCGGCGGCTTCAACCTTTAATCTGGTAAGGGCAGAATCGCAAGCATTGTTAATCTGTTCTATTCTGTCTAAAAGTGCCTTACAACCCGGTCTGTATGTGTCATTCGCTTCTTTCAGTTCCCTTTCTTTTGTCCTATGGATTTCGTCATACCTCTTTTTGTACTCGTCTGCCTCATACTTCAAACACTCCGCCACAACTGCAATATTTGTTGTCATAATGTTTTTACCTCTCTTTCTTATTTGTGAATAAACTCATGTTCCGGGCAATAGCTTCATGCCGCTTTCGCCTGTCTTGAATGTTCATTATCTCTTGCCGCCTTTTTCCTTTTTCTCTTTCTGTAAATGCTGCGTTCTGTCTTTGCTCCATAACTTCCAACCTCGTCTTTCTGCCGATAGGCTTTTTATTTTAAGGGGAAAATTTTTCATTCCCCCTTATTCGCCCTGCTTTCCTGTTTCTGTTCTTCTTTGATTTCTTTCATATTCGCATAGCTGTCTTTCAATTCTTCATCCTTTGTGGCGGCAATCCTTTCTTCTATCTTTTTTCTAAG
>ERZ808049.704-NODE-704-length-13165-cov-3.209581_pt1 | contig 13165 bp, 9 predicted proteins | sample MGYA00380198_ERZ808049 | MGnify/ENA primary metagenome ERZ808049 (study PRJEB31490, sample SAMN06133414) | mouse gut metagenome | isolation source: Z2_2 | host: mice | place: China: Chengdu | collected 2015-05 ...
CGCGTCCGCGCATTTCTCCCGGCTAAAGTCCCGTATCATTTTTTCAGAGCTCTCGGCCAGGCTGTGCTCCGGCGGATACTCCTTTGTCAGCCACTCCTCCACCTGCCCGTCGTCCCGGCACAGGCAATGGCCTTCCATGCCCTGTAAAGTCAATGCCGGCCCCGGGGCCATAACTGCGGCCACGGAGGTTTTATAGTACACCGCCTCCATCACAGCCATGCCGAAGATCTCTCCCCTGTTAAGATTCACAAAATAATCGGACATCACGTAGAGCTTCCACATTTCCTCATAGGGAACCCGGCTTATGATACGCGCCTCTTTGCCAATGCCCCACTCCCTAATCCTTTCGGCCACCTCCTGTCCCAGAGGCCCCTCTCCCACAAGGATCAGGCGGAATTTTTTTCGGTGCCGGATTCTCATAAACATCCCGATCAAATCCAGAGGCCGTTTTTCCTGCTCCAGCCTGGCCACGCTTAACACCACCACATCATCCGGCTCAAAGCCAAACTCCCTTCGAAGCTGCCCGGGGTCACAGGCAGCAAAATCATGTTTCAAAACAGCCCCGTCCAGCCCCACAGGAGCCACGGTGATACGGGACACCCCCAGGGCCTTAAGCTCCTCCCTTGCCTTCTCCGTTTTCCCGATAACAGGGTTCTCCCGGAAGATTTTCAATGTTCCCGCCCGGAAGCAGGCGTCCATCACACGGCCGCGGAGGCCGCCGTGAAGGCTGTGAGCCGTGCCTATGTAGGGGACGAAGAGGATTTCGTTTCTCCTGCAGAAATCATAAATATGGGGAAGAAACACCTGATTATCCCCAAAGCACAGCAGTCCGTCCAAATCCTTTTCCAGAACCCCCGGGAAAAGATACCCGTGCGCCCCAAGGCCGGGAACCGGCAGATACCAGACCGCAAGCCCCGGCTCTGCCTGGATACATTCCCTCTTTGCGTTTTTAGTCCTTTTCAGGCATTTATAGACCACTACCCTGCAGCCCTTGCGGACCAGGGCCCGGCCTAAGCCGATTTCCTGGGAGTTGTAAAATCCCCTTCTCCCAAAACCATTGATCATTGTGCAAAGAATCCCCAATTTCATAGCTTATTCCCTCGGTCTGTCTGTTTTCCATACTTCCATATCATGCTCCAGATCTTCATATTCTCAATAAAATACCGGCGAAACAGCCTCCTTGGCTCCTTCAAAAACCGATAAAACCATTCCATGCCCCAGGCGCTCATCCATTTCGGCGCCCGTTTTACCCTGCCTGCGATAAAATCCACCGTTCCGCCGGAACAAAGAGAAAGCTTTGCCCCGCACAGCCTATAGTTTTCATAAATCCATTTTTCCTGCTTGGGGCATCCCAGACATACGAACAGCAGATCCGGCCCTGCCTTTAAGACGGCTTCCAGGATCCTCCTTTTCTCCTGCTCATCCTGCTCAAATCCCCACGCCGGCGCGCAGGTCCCGGCTATGTTTAGATTAGGGAATTTTCTCCTCAGGTTCCCCGCCGCCTCATCTGCCGCCCCGTCCCCTCCTCCCAGGATAAAAATAGAATATCCTTTTTTCTCCGCTCTCTCGCATAGGACCCATGCCAGATCCGAACCGGAAATCTTCGCCCTCACCGGTTCCTTTCCCAGCCTGGATATCCAGATCAGCGGCTGTCCGTCCACCAGCGTTAAATCCGCCTCATTGACGATCCGTTTCAGATAGGGATCCTCCTCCATTTTCACTAAAACGTCTACATTTACTTCGGTCAGGTACGATGGTTCCTTTCCGGCTATAAGGCCGTCAATCTCCCTTAATGCTTCTTCCCAGTTCAGGTTATTGACCCACGCGTTCAACAGAGGCTGTTTCATAAAGGCTTCTCTCCTTTTTGTGTATTTGGGACGCCCGCGTCCCCCCGGCGTACAGCCCGGCGGTTTTTTCTGCCGATACTTTCCAATTATACTTTTCTTCCGCCAGCCGGCCAATGGCCTGCCGGCACGCCCTTAGACGGTCTTCCTCCCACCCTGCCGCCTCGATGATGGCATCTGCCAGAGCCTTGGGATCCTGGCTTTTAAAGAGAATCCCGGTTTTCCCTCCATCGGTTTCCTCCAAAAACGGGGGGATATCGCTGGCAATCACCGGTTTCCCATAGGTGTACGCCATCATCAGGGCTCCGCTGCCATAGATATTCCGGTAAGGAAACAAAAGAAAATCGGCCTGCTGAAAAAGCCCGGCCACCTTTTCGTCCGGCACATGCCCGGGCAGAAAGCTTACCCATTGTTCAATCCCCAACTCCCTGATTTTTGCCCCATAATCGGTTTTGTCCAGCTTTGGAAACTGCTGCCCCGCAATGGTCACATGGATAAACCGTCTTTGCTCCGGCCGGATGGCCGCAACCGCCTCCAGCAGGATATCAATGCCTTTATAAGCCCGGATAAAGCCGAACTGTAAAAATTCCTTTACGATCCCCTGCCTTGACGGCCCCTCTCCCGGCTGGTCCGCCCGCTCCAGATGGGTGCCGTATACGCCGTGGGCAATCACCGCAATCCTTTGCTCTGGCAGGGAAAACCGTTTCATCAGGCACTGCTTCGAAGCCTCATTGTGAACGATCAGGGCATCGCAAAGCTTGTAAAAGCCCTGAAATAAGCGAAAATCCCCCGGCCCGGCCTCATGGGGCAGGACATTATGTACCGTAAAGACCAGCTGTTTCAAATGCCTTCTCATTCGGCGGTAAAACCGGATTTCGCTCCCCGGGTGTTTAAAGGACTGTATATGAACCACGTCAAAGCCTCCCCCTCGGATCATCTTCCCAAGGGCAAACAGGGACATGCCGTAGGCAAACGCCGCTCCCACCCGCGTCTTTCCTCCCGGATACCACCGGGGCATCCACCGGATTCCCTCCTCCTGGACGCCCGCGTCCTCTCTGCAGAAAACCGTCAGATCACAATACCTCTTTAATTCCCGGGTCAGCTCCAGCGTATAGATACTGCCGGGAAGAAAATGCTCAATCATCAATACCTTCATCAAAGCCCTCCCTCTGCGGCCTCCTTCTTGCATACAGCCACGCCCTTGCCATAACCGCTCCCGTAACGCTTCCCAAGGTGTTGAAGATCATGTCGTCAATATCGCAGGTTCCTGAATGGAGGATCAGCTGCCCGGTCTCAATAACTACAGAAAGCAGAAGCCCAAAGGAAGCCCCTGTAAGAAGCTTCCCACGGCCCTTCTCCGTCAAAAGAGGGACGCCGATTCCCACAGGCACAAACATGGCCCCGTTAAGAAGGATATGGCGGACGCTTTCCAGGCCGTCCTCCTTTGTCCAGTTAAACAGCTCCATCTGCACCGTGAAGTTGGTTCCGCCGGTACGCATAAATACGGTGACATACAGCACCGCAAGGATATAGGAAATAAGCGCCATCAGGACTCCCGGATCAAGCCGGGGCTTGTGTTTCACTGACCAGAACAGCTTCCATGGCCAGAATATAAGAGAATACACCAGAAACATCGTGTAAAGCAAAAGCCCCGCGCCGCCCAGATACCGTCCCGCGGCAACCGCCATGCCCACCCCGCAGCCATAGATCAGCAGCACGGCCGCGGCAACCCCAGCCACGTTGGAGTTCCTGCCCAGACGGGCCATCATACCCCCCAGCAGTCCCAGATATCCCAGTACAATGAACAAAATCATCAAAAATCCATGCATATGCTTCCCACTCTTCACATTTTTCCAAATTCTTTTTCTTTCGTCTTCTTTTCCCCATGCTCCCTGCGGTTATTGCACAATGCCATCACCAGAAACACCGACAGCGTCTTATAGTCGTAGTTTCCTCCCAGGCACCGCTCCGTCAGGCCGTTAATCATCAGATACATCAGGAGCATGCTGGCAAACAGATAGGTTTTTTGGGGAATGGCCGCCGATTCCCTTGTGGAATACAGCAAAGCGGCAAAAAACGCGGCGATCCCCATAAGGCCGCTGTTAAGCCAGAACTCCAGCAGCATATTGTGCGCTCCCGTTGTCATGGTCCCCAAAAATGAATGCTCGTGAAAGCCAGCGTGAATCAGGGCTATGGCCTGGCTATCCCTCCAGAACATGCCATAGCCGTAGCCGGTAAACGTATGATGGTTCATCATCACCACCAGGATGCGGTTCCACAAAGGAATCCTTCCTGTCAGCGTGGCATCCTTTCCGATGGCCCGGAAAAACCATTCCAGGTGGGGCATCAGCGTCAGGGCGGCAAACAAAAACGTAATGCTGCCGCCTATATAGGCCCAGCCAAGAGGCAGCCTCATATCCTCCGGCAAAAACAAAAGAATCAAGGCCGCCGCCATCCCGAAAACAGCCCCAGTGGCCTGACACAAAATCATAAGGATCCCCTGAATAAGCAGGATGGTCATCCACAGAGAATACCCCTTCCTGCTCTTTCTCTTTTCCCGGACAAGGAACGCCATAACAAGGATCCCAAAGGCCAGTTCAGACGCCATGCTGTTCTTGGATGGATACAGCCCTTTAAGGGCATTTACATACGTTGAGCCGCTTTCAAAGGCAGCCTGGGGATGCCTAAGGATAAACGCCAGGATAAAAAAGACAAACACAGCCTGGGCAGTGCAGATCAGCTCAATCACACGCGCAAAAGAGAACCGCTCCTGAACCCAGATGGCAAAGAAAATCGTCACCCACAGACGGGTACAGGTAATAAACTGAAGGGACCGGTATCGGGTCACCATCATAGACTCCAGAAAAATAACCGCCGCAAAAACATATAACATCACGTACTTCTTATCCAGATTCACAACCTGAATATCCTGCCAGCTTTTTCCGCTGGAAAGGGCCATGACCAGAAGCTGGATGAAAAACGCCCCGTACTCCATAATGTCTCCCAGCCTTGTGCCGTAAATTTCCGTCAGGCCGCCTGGAAACCCAAGGGACACCAGGATCGCCAGAACAACCAGCACCTCGATCTGAACCTGGGTTTGTCCTGTGTTTTCGTATGATTTTGTCATGGTTATCTCCCAAAAAGCATCACGGCCGCCCCAACCACTGCCGCCAGCAGGCAGCATCCCAAAACCGCCTCCACGGTGTTCCACAGGGTCCAAAGCCTGACAATGCATACCTGCCTGGGTTCCTCCTGTGTAAAATCAACTTTGTGTTTTTTCTTTTTGCGCCTGTTTAAGATCACATAATAGCTTCCCCTGGAAAGCTGTTCCAGGGCCTTTTCGTCTCTGCCTGATATCCAGACGCCCACAAGCCCGTCACTGCCGTCATACAATTCCACCCGCACGTTGGAAACGGCCCGGCCGAAAATCCGGTCCTTCACCTGGATGGCAAGCTCCGCCCCAACACCAGGCGATGGCTCCTCCTTTGCCCCGGCCATGGCTCTGTCAGCCAAAGGCCCTTCCTCCCCCTCTGCCAGAGCCGCTCCCCCGTCCTCCGAAGGCGTTTCCTCCGGCCCGTTGTCCTGGGACTGGAACAAAAGCTTCACAAAGCCGTCGCTTGTGGTTACCTCCTCCTCCTCTTCCGCCTGCCGGGCCTCCTTGGCAAGGTCCTCCATAAAGCCGTCTTTATCCTGGAGCACCTCCTCCATCTCCTCCGGCTCCCGCTCCTCCAGTCCCTTGACAGGATGGTTTACGCCTTTGTCACTGACCTGGACTCCATTGATGACGCACCCTAAAATACCGATGCCTGATTTTTCGATCCGCTCCAGGGCGTCTTTAATCTCCTGAAAAGAAGCCCCGTCATACCGGGCCACAAACAGAGCTTCCGACGCGATCTGGTTCAGGCTCATGGGATCCGCCGTAAGCCCCACAGGAGCCGTGTCCATAAGCACATAATCATACCCCTTGGCCAGCGCGCGGATCACATGGAATAAATTGCTGTCAAGGGGGATGGAGCTGCTTTCCAGTACGGCAGGCAGAATATCCATATATCCGGTCAGAGTCGTTATGGCTTCCTTTTCCGTAATGTCCCCTGCATACAAAGCGTTCAGAGAATGCTCATAGTCCACTTTGTTCAGGAAAAGGCTTCCCAGCACAGGATTTTTTATATCCAGATCAATCAGCAGCACCTTCTTTTCCTGATCCGAAAGCTGAATGGCCAGATTGGCCAGCACGCTGGTCTTTCCCTCGCTTCTTAAGGAGGAGGTAATATAGATCATGTGGGGACCTTCCTTTTTCCGCAGCCGGTTGTGGATAATATGGGCGGCGGAGGCAAAACTTTCCCCCACCTTGGACTTTAGCCCCGCATCCACCAGCAAGGATCTTCGGCTAAAAAATGCCTTGTCGTCCGCGATCTCACAAAGGATCTCCAGGCCGAAAACCGACTCCATGTCCTGTACGTTTAAAAGGGTGGGGCGCATAAGCAGCTCCAGCAGGGTGATGCCCAGCCCCAGCCCTAAGCCCAGCATGGCCATATATCCCCAGAGGACAATATTGACATTCCCCCCGATCAGGTATTTTGAGCTGGGATCATTGATCACCGAGACGCTGCCGACGCGCAGCACCTCCATAAGCATCTGGGGGGCCTTGTCGTTGATCTCGGAGAGGATCAGGATGCCCTCGTTGGCGTTGCGCCAGTACAGAGACGCTTCGATAATCTGGGTCTCCTCATACTGGGCAAAGCTTAGGTTATCCTCAATATCCTTTGTGGTAATCCCCAAAAGCCCCAGGGATTCTATGATTTCTTTCAGCATTTTGTCGCTTTTCAGCACATAGGAAACCGCGTGTACCATATCCCTGGCCATATTCATATCATTGTAGCTGGGAAAATCGTATCCCGAGGTAAACAGTCCGGAATTTGTCTGGGTATTCACGGAAAACGAGCTGGTAATCAGGTATTCCTTGCTCATCTCCCCCCGAAGATAGGAAATGCCGGAAAGCACCATGCCGATCATCAGCCCCGCGGCGGTTAATGCCATAATAAGAACCCGATGCTTCATGATGCCGTACAGAATATCCCCGACCCTTATATGAATTCCGTTATCCCTCACGTTTCCTTTCCTTTCCAGCATGCGCTTTTTTTGACTGCTTCTTTTTCTTCAGCACAACAGCCGTACCCCAGACCCCAAGAAGAAGCACACAGCCGCCCACGCCCAATACCGCCAGATCCTCCATGGTCCAGAGGGCCGCGGAAAACTCCTGTAACGCCACGTCCTCTGAAATCTCATAGTCGAATCTCTTGCTTTTGTCCCCGTCCAGGATCACATAGTAAGCCCCGCCGGGAAGATCCTCCAGCGTCTGGGCCGAGCCGCTGCTGGTCCAGGTGCGCACCAGCGCGCCGCTGCTGTTATACAAGGCCAGATTCACATTGGAGACCGGTTTGCCAAACAGCTTATCCTTGGCCTCGATCCTGACCCGGGCCACATAATTGGTAAGAGGCAGAGATACAAAAGTCTGCCCGTCGATTAACCCCTGTTCCGAGACGAAGATCTCTACCGGACTGCCGCTGTGCCGGTATCCGTCCAGGACGCTGTTTTGGGACAGGCTGTACATAACATCCTTTTCCAGGTCGGTAAACGTAACCTCCCCGTTTTGATCTGTCACGCCACTTTTAGACAGCTCCGGACGGCCTTCGCACCGCAACAAAAATTCCACGCCCTCCAGCTTCCGGTTGGCGTAAAGCTCATCGGCCAGCTGGACCCTGATTTCTGTTTTTTCACAGGTAAACACCAATTCCTCCGGAGGATTTTCACCTTTCTTTTTCACCTGCGCCTCCACGCCCTGGGGAATGCCTGCGTAATAGGGAGGAATCTCATCCTGGGTCACCGTATACGCTCCCAGGTACAGCTCCCTGCTTTCCCCCCGTCCGTTCGCGTCAAGAGTCACGGTGTCAGCCAATTCATGCTTTGCATACCGGACAGACTGATCAGCCGTAATAATGTCCGCGGCGGCATTGATCTTAAAGGTGCCTCCCTGGATCGGATCGCCGGTGCTTCCATCCTCCAGGGCTATGGAGATTACATTTTTAGACGGGGAGATCTTGACCGATACCATGTAGGGATCCGGCCAGTCGTAGGCGTCGTCAATGGAAAACCGCTCCGCCTCTGCCAGGTCATATCCCTCCGGCCCCGTAATCTGCTTAAAATAGTAATGGCCCTCCTCAATCTTCTCCGGAAGATAAAACCCTCCCTCCTTTGTCGTCTCATAATTGTGGAATTCCACCTTTACAGGGTAATAGGTATTGAGAAGCCGCAGCGCGCCGCCGCCGTTTTTTATCTGCTCCTCATACAGTTCAAAGGTCATGCCCTTTGTCCTGACGGCCCGGCCTGTCTCCTGGTCCACCACCGTGGCATAGACGGCGGCCTTGCTCCACTTTCCGCTGCTGGTGGGCAGCGGATATTCCCCATAGAACTGCTGGTCAAATCCCAGGGCCGTACCGGCCCCGGCTTCTCCCCCGTCTATCTGTCCCGGGCTCTTTGTATATTCTCCGGACTCCTCCTCCCCTCTGCCGTTTTGTTCCGGATAATGGTAGGCCTCATCGGTCCGGTCTCCCAGCTCATCGTCCACAAGGAAGCCCTGGTTTGCCTCCCCGTCTGCCGATATGTTCTCCGGAATCTGCATCAGATACAGGATTAAAAGCATAATGAGCAGAAGCATCATAAGGGCAAAGGCAGACATCAGGTCCGTATTGGACTGCCAGAAATCAATCTCTGTGTGGTTCTTGTCGTTTTTCATGACTTTTGCCTCCAATCCATCAGCGTCTCAAATTCTTCTATGGAAACCGTTTTGGAAAGGTAATACCCCTGCCCCTCTGTGATCCCGTTTTTGCGGAGAATGGACATCTGTTCCATATTTTCAATCCCGGCCGCCATCATGGATATCTGCATGGTCCTGGCCTGTTGGACGATGGAGCCGATTGCCTTATTATCCCTGCAGAACCGTAAATCCAGCTTGTAGGCGTCGGCGCAGATGGGCATTTCGCTTGAGCGCAGCCCGAAAAAATCGCCTTTAAACCCGTCCACCACCACCCGGAACCCTTTTTGCCGAGCCTGCTTTTCAAATTCCAGGGTAACGCCGCAGGCTTCCAGATAAGCGTTCTGGGCAATATCAAATTCAATGTATCTGGGCGGAATCCTGTATTTCTGCATCAGCTCAAAAAACACTTCCGAAATGTTCAGCGCCAGAATATCCGTCTTGGAAAGATTAATGGTAACGGGAACCGGACGAATGCCTCCATCGATCCATTCCCTTATCTTCTCGCAGATCTTGTTCCAGATATATTGATCCAGCTTTGTAATATATCCGTTTTTTTCCAACAGAGGGATGAACACCGACGGCGCCACCATGCCCAGCTTCCCGTGCTTCCAGCGCACCAGCGCCTCTGCGCCGATGATCTTTTGGGTGTTCAGATCGTAGCGGGGCTGCAGGTAGAACACAAACTCCTGATTCTGCAGGCCGTTTAAAACCTGGGGCATTAAAACCGACTCGTTTCCCACGCTGCTTACCGCGTCTGTGTCGCCGTTGGACAGAGAAAAGTTTCCTCCCTGGGGCAGGCGGTTTAGACGCTCCTGAATCTGCTGCATCTCCTTTTTCTGCGAAAACCGGGTCTGCACCGCCACGGAAGGGATCACGCTTCTCTGGAACCGGACCGTAAACACCCCCAAATCCCGGACCATAATATTCCAGATCATCTTGTACATGATATTAAACACAATGGAAAGGATCACGCCGGAAATAGAGGTGTAAAACGCCAGCTTAATACCGTGAATCAGCATCTGTATGCTGGCCAGCGCGGCGTCAACGGAGCTGACCTCCACGCTTCCCATGCCTGCGATCAGGCCGATAAACGTGCCTAACAGCCCCAGTCCGGTCAGGGTGCCGGGTATCTGAACCACCACCCCCTGCCAGCTTCTCAAGGACAGCTCCTCCTCATTAAACGTCTCGTCGATCCCTCCTACGATCATTCCGCTTTTCCGTTCCTGCTCCGCTTTTTTCTTGTATTCGTGAAACAGCTGATCCAGCTCCTTCTGCCCGAAAAAGGAGGCTGTCTGGGAGATAAACAGCCATGGCATAGACGGCTGCGTTTTCTGGGCTTTGGAAATCTCCCTTATGGCATGCTCAAAACCCATGCTGTATTGTATCAGCGGCATCACGCCAAACATCTGGCCCGCGAAGATCACTGCCGCCATAACCCCAACGATCATCTTAGAAAGCCCGTCAGGGGCCGATATGGTCAACACTACCGCGCCTGCCAGAACTGCCAGATTTCCGCCATACGAAATCCATTTTTTCATGAAACCATCTCCTTACACAGCGTTTGACGGCCCGCCTACCATGCCCCGTCTTTCTTAAGCACCACCTTCACGGTCTTGAAAAGGATTTTGATATCCTCCTTCACGCTCCAGTTTTCTATGTATTCTTTATCCAGCCGCACCACTTCCTCGAAATCCTTGATCTTGCTTCTGCCGCTTATCTGCCACAGGCCCGTGATCCCCGGTTTGTCCGCCAGCCGCGTCCGATGACGCCCCTCATACTTCATCCACTCGTCTACCGTAGGCGGCCGGCTTCCCACCAGGCTCATATCCCCCTTTAGCACGTTCCAGAACTGAGGAAACTCGTCAATGGAATACCTTCTGATGAACCCTCCGATCCCCCTTCCTCCTCCGATGATCCTGGGGTCGTCGTCCATCTTAAACATCATTCCGCCGGTTATCTGGTTTTTCTCCAGCAGCTCCCGCTTTTGCTTCTCCGCGTCGGGATACATGCTGCGGAATTTATACATCCGAAAGGGTTTTCCATTTTTTCCCACCCTCGTCTGCGCAAAAAAAATAGGTCCCGGAGAAGACAGGAAAATAACCGGCCCGATCAATACCGTGAAAACCGCCGTCAAAAGGCATCCCGCCGCTCCCCCCGCAAGGTCCAGCATCCGCTTGCAGGCCATCTGCCTGAAAGACCTTCTGTAAACAACGCTGCTTACGATGGTGCAGCCCCTTCCGGTTTTTTTCCGCCGCCTGTCTTTTGGCATTTCCTCCTGAAAAGCCCACACATGGACAATAACGCCCATCTCTATGAGACACCGGTAAAAGGCATTGGGAAAAAGGGACCCGTCAGGCAACGCGATCAGAACCTCGTCCACCCATTCCCGGCATATGTATTCCATCACCTCATCACCGGAGGCCGCGATTTTAACGTCGTTTTCCGCTCCTTCCACAGTCTGGGTCACACCCTCGTCCATGAGAACCAGCCGCACCAGATACCGGCTCTTAAAACCCATGCTTTTCGCCTTGTCCGTTACCGCGGCTGCCATAGTTCTTACGGTCACAATGACCAATGACCGCAGCTTTTGTCTGTGGTACACTCTCTTCATCCCCCTGCCATATTCCGGTTGTCGTTCAATCGTTTTTTCTGTCTTCCTGAGGTTTTTAAGCCCTGACACCGTTGTTTTGCGTCTTTTATGATCTTTGCCGCCTTCACGGAATTTATATTCTGTGAGGGCGGCGAAAACGTCCCTGATAAAATCCCGGCCAGGGGTTTGCAAAGCAAACATGAAAAAACGCCTGTCATGGACAGACAGACGGATAAAAACACGAAAATAAAAGATCACAAAAAACAGTGCTGTGATCTTTCGTTTGCATGTTAATTTATAATTATCTCTTGCAATTAAGAATTCTTTTGTGATATAATAAATCAAAAATCGGAGGATTTCTTTCCGGCCTGAATACAGAATATAAATTCTGTAACGTCTAACTGACCAGCCCCAGCTGTTCCAACTTCTCCATATGCTCCGCCCCGGTGGTCATCAGATAGATGCGGGTGGTCTCCACGCTGCTGTGTCCCAGCACATCAGCCAGCTTCACGATGTCCCCTGTGACCCGGTAAAAGGTAGCGGCAAACAGATGGCGCAGGTTATGGGGGAATACTTTGGTTGACGCCACCTTGGCCTTGCCGGAGACCTTCTTCATAAGCCTCCATATTTTATACCGCGACAAGCTTTTTCCATCTTCGTCCCGAAAGATCGGGCCGGAGGTGATTTTTTTCTTTTTCGCGTAGTTCATCAGCTTCCGGCTCAGCTTTCTCGGCAGAAGAATCGTCCGAATCTTGCCCTTAAGATACACGTCCGTACGGCCTGCGGCTGCCGCCTCCGCCGTGATGTACTTCACCTCGGACACCCGGATTCCGGTGGCGCAGATCGTCTCCATCAAAAGAGCCATCCATTCCAGACGCAGGCATCCGGCGGCTCCCAAAAGACGCTGGTATTCCTTCTGGGTCAAATCTAAAGAATCGTCCCGGAACACCCGCTTTTGAAGCTTCAAAAAGGCCGTCCGGCAGTCATCCCACCCCAAAAAGGAAAACAGGCCGTTGAGAGCCGCCAATTTCCCGTTCACCGTGGCCGGGGCATAGCCTTTGTCCAGCAAGGCGGCTTTCCACTGGGAGACGGTTTCTTTTGCTATCTGACTTCCCTTTGTCCACAGGACAAAGTCCCGTACGGTTCCCAGATATTTTTCGATGGTGTCCCTGGCCTTCTCCTGTTCCCCAAGAAATCGTCTGAAAGCAGCGATTCTCTCCTCTGTCAATCTATGATCTGTCATAACATAAGCCTCCTCTTTATACCGTATTTTCTCTTCCAGGACATTTACGATCTTATGGCTCCTTCTGCATGTTCACTTCAATTCAATCTTAATAAGCTTTTCTGATTTTATTCCCGAAATTATTGTAATAATTTTTGAAAGATTTGTCTACTACAACTCATTTAAATACCTTTCATTTTCGGTGAGGATGCTTTTTCGAGAGCGCAAAGGAAAAAACGGAGGCATAGTGGTTTGTAAACAAAAAGGAACAGCACCATACCGTTCCTTTTAACCAGCCATATAAAATTGTCCTACAGTCCCTACACTTTCCCTGGGTAAGCAATGTTTCTTCCTGATACATTATACCTCGCTATATCCGCCTGTAAAATGGTGAGTATCGTAAGGGGAAGTGATATCACATCAAACGTCAAGTCCTGACACCCAGTTTCTGACATCTTCCTCCGATACGCCGGAACTGAACCGCATCCCTTCCTGCCAGTCCCCGGTTCCCGCTTTTTCCTTAAGCAGCTCTCCGCTTTCTCCAAGGCCGGAACTGGCAGAAGTACAGAACGGGATCACAGTCTTTCCGGTAAAATCATTCCCTTCCACGAAGCTGTCTACCGGCCACGCGGCAATTCCCCACCAAATGGGGGAACCCACAAGGATTATGTCATAATCATTGATATTTTCCACAC
>ERZ808049.713-NODE-713-length-12931-cov-16.108760_pt1 | contig 12931 bp, 5 predicted proteins | sample MGYA00380198_ERZ808049 | MGnify/ENA primary metagenome ERZ808049 (study PRJEB31490, sample SAMN06133414) | mouse gut metagenome | isolation source: Z2_2 | host: mice | place: China: Chengdu | collected 2015-05 ...
ATCAGTGAGAAATCAGGGCGGGGAGTTCCTAAAATAACGGAAATTTATGGTAAAGAGGCGTTTGCATTTCGAGAAAATTCAATTGTTGTAACAATACCATTGAAAAAAATCAAAAAAGCCTCGAATAAAGTTGGGGATAAAAAGCCATTAAATGCAAGAAGGAGGACAATTCTGACAGAAATGAGGGATAATCCCAACATAACAGCTGAAGAACTTCGCAAAATCTTAGGAATTAGCAAAACGGCTGTAGATAATAATATTTCATTTCTGCGTGAAAATGGCTATATTGAAAGAGTAGGATCAAAAAAAGCAGGATATTGGAATGTATTATAGAGTATAGAGATAAAAATTTAAAGGAGAACAACCGATTTATGGCAGCAATTAATGATTTGATAGCTCAGATACAGGATGTCGAGCTTAGAAATAAGATAGAACAAGAAGTAAATCGAATGAATAAACAGAAGAAATTTGGTCTTGTTTTTGAAGAACACTTGCCAGAATGTACACCATTATATGAAATGCCTGTGAATTGCGGAAGCAATGTTGCATTAAAATCCGGAAATATTAATGACATTTATAGAGTGATTGCCATAAATAATGAAAAAGCATTATGCATGAAAGAAGATGAGCAGGCAGAATGGAATATTGCTGACCTTGTGGTAGTTGCAAAATTTGGAGAGCCAATATATCCATATTTGAAACAGATAGATAGTGTTTGCAATGCGCCAGACAGTGATTTATGGCATACATTGATTGAAGCGGACAATTATCATGCGCTGCAACTGCTCGAATATCTTTATGCAGGAAAGGTAGACTGTATTTATATTGATCCGCCATATAATACGGGTGCGAAAGATTGGAAGTACAATAATGATTATGTGGATGGGAATGACAGCTACCGCCATAGCAAGTGGCTGAGTATGATGCAGAAACGGCTGAAATTAGCGAAACGGCTTTTGAATCCAGAAGACTCTGTACTGATTGTGACGATCGATGAAAAGGAGTATCTGCATTTGGGGTGCTTGTTGGAGGAGTTGTTTCCAGAAGCAAGAATGCAGATGATTACATCGAGAATTAACAAAAAGGCTTCTACACGAGTAGGGCAGTTCGCTCGATGCGATGAATATATTTTCTTGTTACAATTTGGAAACATGAATATTCAAAAATCAAAAAATTCAATGCTTGATGTTACAGATAATAGCAATCCGGATGCCAAGGAAGTAAAGGCAGATACAATTTGGAATAGTATGCTTCGTCGAGGTTCAGAAGGTTCGTCAAGGCAAGAATCTCCTAATTTATTCTATCCGGTTTGGGTTAATGAAAAAACGAAAAAAATAGAAGCTGTTGGAGAGCCATTGCCCTTAAGCGTTGACAGGCATGATGTAGAAAAGGAACCTCCAAAGCAAGGATTAAGAGCGGTATGGCCTATTCGTACTGATAACAGCGAAGGAAGGTGGCAGCTTGGATTTGATACACTGAAAATTTATTTGGAACAGGGTATTGCAAAATTGGGAGCATATAACAAAAAGAGAGACCAATGGGCTATTGTATTCTTAAAGAAAAAACAGAAAGAACAGTTGGCGGACGGGGTTATCATCTCAAAAGGCAGAGACTTAGACGGTTCTTTAATTTTGGAATGGAATGAAGATATGGAACAAGACAGGGAACCAAAAACAATGTGGGTACGTGATTGGCATGATGCCAGTACATATGGCACAAATCTTATAGATAAAATAATTCCCAAACGAGGGTTTGCTTTTCCAAAATCGTTGTATGCTGTTCAAGATACTATTAGATTCTTTGTTTCCAATAAACCTAATGCCCTTATCATTGACTTTTTTGCTGGCAGTGGCACGACTTTACATGCTGTCAATCTACTAAATGCAGAGGACAATGGACAACGCCGCTGCATTATGGTAACAAATAATGAAGTGTCGGTAGAGGAAGCAAAAATTCTTACAGCAAAAGGCTTACATCCTGGCGATGAGGAATGGGACAAAGTTGGGATAGCCCGATATGTTACATGGCCGCGGACTATATGCAGCATAGAAGGCCATGACATTAATGGAAGTTCCCTAAAAGGGAACTACATTGGAAGTAATCAACCAATGGCAGAAGGATTTAAAGCGAACGCAGTATTTTTCAAGCTTGGTTTTTTAGATAAAACGACAGTATCTTTAGGCAGGCAGTTTCGGGAACTTTTGCCGGTAATTTGGATGAAAGCAGGGGCAATAGGGCCTTGTCCGTCACTTAATACAGACCAGCTCCCAACTATGATGATTTTATCGGAAAATAAGTTTGCAGTATTGTTAGATGAAAATTATTTCTCGGAATTTGAAGAAAACGTGAATCAGGATTCCAACATTGAAACCGTTTTTATTGTAACGGATTATGAAGCAGGATACCGTACTATGATACAAAGTCTTGCTGTAGAAAATACTTATCAGCTATATCGGGATTATCTTGACAATTTCAGAATTAACCAGGGGAGGAAGCAGGCATGAAAGTAGAATTATTCCCATTTCAAAAGAAGGCTGTTTATGAACTTAGGACAAGGACTGCGGCAGCGCTTGGGATGTATCAAAACACACATATTCCCCAAGTGATTTCCTTACAGGCTCCAACAGGTGCAGGTAAGACGATTATTATGGCAGCCTTGATAGAAGATATTTATTTTGGAACGGAAAACTATGCGGATCAGCCGGAGGCAATATTTGTCTGGCTTTCAGATTCTCCAGCTTTAAATGAACAGTCAAAGCAGAAGATAGATTTAAAAGCAGATCGTATTAAATTTGGACAATGCGTTGTCATTGAGGATGATTCTTTTGATATGGAAGAATTGCAGGATGGGCATATCTATTTTTTGAATACTCAGAAATTAGGGAAAGCAGGGAATCTTGGAAAACATTCGGATAACCGCCAGTATACCATTTGGGAAACTTTGGAGAATACGGCGAAGAAAAAAGCTGACAGATTGTATTTTATCATTGACGAAGCACATAGGGGAATGCAGGGGACAGCGGCAGGAACAGCAACATCAATTATGCAAAGATTTATCAAAGGAAGTGTTCCGCATAAACTTTCTCAAATACCATTAGTTATAGGGATGAGTGCAACTTCTGCAAGATTTAACCAGCTTGTAGGAGATACCAATTCAACCTTGCAGAGGGTTATTATTACACCAAATGATGTTCGGGCATCAGGATTACTGAAAGACCGTATTTTGATTACATATCCTGATGATCCGGCGAAAAATAATGATATGGCAGTGTTGCAGGCTGCTACTGATGAATGGAAAAGCAAATGCGATCATTGGCGCCAATATTGTTACGAACAGCATTATGCGCAGGTCAATCCGGTTTTCGTAATACAGGTTCAGGCTGGCAGTGGAAAATTGATTTCCAACACAAATCTTGATGACGTAATTGCTAAAATTGAGGAACATATAGGAGTGGCTTTCAAGGAAAATGAGGTGGTACATACATTTGGTTCGACAGCCACGCTTTTGGTCAATGGTTTGAATGTTCCACATATTGAACCGTCTGAAATTACAGATGACAGACGGATAAAAGTAGTATTGTTTAAAGAAAATCTTTCTACAGGCTGGGATTGCCCGAGAGCTGAAACAATGATGTCATTTCGCCATGCAGAGGATGCTACATATATTGCCCAGTTATTAGGGAGAATGGTCAGAACGCCTTTGCAAAGCCATATCCTTGTAGATGACTATTTAAATGATGTCCGATTATATCTGCCATATTTCAACGCATATACAGTAGAAAATGTAGTAAAAGAATTGCAAAAGTCAGAGGGTGAAGATATTCCAACAGTTGTTGATAGTGAATCGCTTGAGGATGTTGTATATGCACCATGGACAATTCATACGACACAGCATAGAAAAGAAAATGCACCCATTCCGGGACAGATAAGATTGGAAGAATTTATTCCTGATAACGCAGTTTTAGGTCAGAGCAGAATAGAGCCTGATACCCAGCAGAAAAGTAAATTAGAAGATATAGATCGTGTTGAACAAGGAACGGAGAATGATAATTTGTTTCCATTGCAGCAACCATATCCGCAAAGCGAACCGCTTCCGGTTATTTCTGTTCCAGAGAATACAGATATGGAGGCAGATGAGCAGATTGTAGAGGGTGAACAGCTTTCGTTTTTGCCTGAAATTGACCGCGAGGGAATCACAAAATTTATTAATGACCAAGGGTTTTTGACCTATGTTGTAAAAACAGCTAAGATTCACAGCTATTTAAAATCTTTGCTCGATCTTGCAGGCTTGCTGACATATAACATGATATATCAAGGCGCAAAGGACGAGGTTGAGGAAGATATTCTTAATATGATGCGGGAATATGTAGATAAACTGCACTATTCGGGAGAATATGAAGCACTTTCTGCCAAAGTGCTTGAATTTAAGCTGCTTGTAGATGTGTTTGATGTTTTCGGTCAGTCTATTAGAAATTATGGGCAGCTAAATTTTACGGCAATTTCTGACTCGGATATTGACCGTCAATTAAGGGCAGCTGATGCGCGAATCGGTAATTATGGTTTTTGTAACTTATATGGTCGGCGTTACTTGGATATCATGGATGTTAATAAGTATAAAATTGACTGTATCTTATTTGCCGCAGATGATAACTGTATTGCAAATTTGAACAGGTATGCAGAAAAGAAATTTCATGAATTGAATGATAAGTATCGTCGTTATGTTGTCGGGAAGTCTGAAAAATGCAGGAAACAGTATGATGATATTGTAGCAAACAGCGATATTGTCAGCAAACACAATTTTACGCTGCCAGAAACAGTCAGTGTGAAAATAGAGCCAACTGGTAAAAAATATGATAATCACTTATTTGCATATGCGGACGGAATGGCACAAATAAAATTAAATGGTTGGGAAAGCGGATTAATAGACGAGGAATCAAGACGTTCTGATTTTGTTTGCTGGTTGCGGAATCCGCCTAGAGAAAAATGGTCTATGTGTATGCCTTATGAGATGAAAGGCGAAATAAAGGCTGCATATCCGGACTTTATTATTGTCAGAAATGATTCTGTACTTGGTTATGTTATAGATATATTAGAACCTCATAACCCTGATTATAAGGACAATCTTGGGAAAGCCAAGGCATTGGCTAAATATGCAGAGGAAGAACCCAAAATAGGACGTGTTCAAATAATCCGTCGTGAGAAAGATGCATCTGGCAAAGATAAGTTTAAAAGGCTTGATATGTCACATGGAAGTATCAGGCAAAAGGTATTAAAAGCAATAAATACGGATGAGATTGACCATATTTTTGAGACGGATGGCTTTTTTGAGTGAAAGGATGTTGAGATGTTACAAGATGCACATGAAGGCTATGAATATCAGGATTATTTAACCGTTGCAATAATTTTTGATGAATTATTAAATCGGAAGGAATCTTCGTTTGTGATTGACCGCAAGTCATTTTCAAATGATAAATTTGATGATTTGAAAGTAATCAACACATCATATGTGGACTGCTATCAAATAAAATATAGTAATGAAGAAAACAATCATATTTTTGAAAAGTCAGATTTAGCAAATGGAAATGATCATGATATTGCAGTCAGTGATTTGTATTTTTCATGGAAAAATCTTAAGAAGCAATATGAAAATGTTAATTGCTATCTTTGTGTTGCTTGGAAGGATTCAAAAGAATCAGATGGCCTTCGCAAAGTATTACAGAAGGCTGATGTGGCATTTTTTTTACCCTCAGTTTCCTATAGAATTGATCCGGAAAAACTTTGGCCCATGAATCAAAAGCCATTAGGAACATGGATTAAATTGCGTAGGGATATTCAAGGGGAGAGCCGAGAAGATTTTGTAAAGTTTTGTCGGGATTTTAGAATCATTGTTGAAATGCCTAAAGCAAGTATAAAACTGGATAATCCGGGACAGTTGGAAAATATTTTACTGGAACAGGTAAGAAAACTTGGTGTTGGAATATATCCTAATGAGAAGGTAGATTGTTTGGATGTAATAGATCGAATTGCCATTGCTGTAAAGAAATGGCGTGCAACAGGTACAACCCATCCGATTGCCATAAACGATATCATAAAAATAACAAAATTAATTAGTGACTATGGAATATTAAATGACCATTTCCCGATTAATGAGGCAATATATATTACTGATTTAGAACAAATTAGTGGACTGAAAAGGAAACTGGATTTGGTAAAAAAGCTTGTTTTGGTGGGGAATCCTGGAACCGGAAAATCATGGCTGGTGGAAGGGTTTGTAAAGGAATTAAAGAAAAATAAATATCCTTTTATTCGTTTTAATTGCTATACTGAGTTAAGTGATAAAGAAGCTGAAAAGCGTATTGACAAGAAAATTTTGATTAGTAATCTTATAGGGCAGCTTGTAGAACAATTTGAGTTAGAATCATATAAATTACATAGATTTTCTGCTGATAAGGAGGAATTGGAAAATCTATTAACATATGTAAAGGACAAATGCTATGTTATAGTCGACGGACTTGATCATATAAACAGGCAATATGATATTTATAAAGGAACAATTGGTAAGGATGAAACGGCAATTATTGAAGAATTAAGAGCTATTCATTTTCCTGATAATTTTTATATTTTGTTATCCTCACAACCGATTAGTGAATTAGATGAGTTATATTGCAACGGATATCAAAATACAGAAATACAAAGGTGGAATCATACAAAAATTGAACAATTAATGCGTGTATGTGGATTAGAAAATATCTGTGAGGGAGAAAGAAAATTAAGCTATATTTTAGAAGAAAAGTCTCAGGGGAATGTATTGTATTTAAGTTATTTACTGAAAGAAATGGCTTGTAAAAATTACTTACTACAGGATATAGAGAATATTCCTGCATATGACAATGGATTAAAAACTTACTATCAATATATTATTGGTAAGATTCAAAATACAACCATAATATACGCTCTTGCTGGAGCTGATTTTTATGTTAACCCAGCAGAGTTAAAAGAAATAACGGGATATGGCGATGAGGTTGATAGCGGGTTATTAATTCTTTCTCCGATATTAAATGATAATTTTGTTTCCGGTGGAGTACAAATTTATCATGAGAGCTTTAGAAGATATATTTTTGAAAAAATATCAGAGAAAAAAATGGATGTCCGAAAAGTGGTATATCAAAATATTAATGATTGGATGGAGAAACTCGATTTCTTTGGAAACAGTAAGTCTTACTGTCATAGATTAAAATTGCTGTATCGTGTTGAAGAATATGCAAAGGTATTATCTCTTATGCAGCCGGAATTTGTAATAGAGAGCATAAAATTTGGATATTCATATTTTCAAATATTGGATAACCTTAATATGGCAATGAAATGTTCGGGGGAAATACAGGATTATTGTGGCACTGTTTTAATTTCGGAATTAATGAATGTTTTGGAAACTACACAATATGAAGTAGCTGAAAATGAAGCCTTTTATCATGCTTTGGCTGTCGTAAAAGGCGCAGAATATTTGAGCAATCGTTTAGAATATAATGGAAAGCCGACTTTTGGCTTAGACACGGGTAAGAATATGTGTTATATCTGTTCTCAAGCAGGTATTGCAACGTGGTGGGAAATCTATCTTGACACAAATAAAACATCATTTTTACCAGACGAATACAAGTATTATTTTCGCTATTGGATAGACAACAAAGGTACCAGTTTAGTTTATAAAGTTATGGATATATTAGAGGAGTCAGTTTATGGAGAGAGTTTTGTAAAAGAAATATTAGAGGATGCTATTTCTTATGAAGGAATAAACGAGATACACAATTATGCCAAGCAGCATGGTTTGAAAACATGGTTAAAGTTGCTTAATATAAGAAAATTTTATTTTTATGAAGAAGCAATTATGCCATTGGATGAATTTTCTCTTTTATATGAAAAAGTCAAGTCAATAAAACATCCTGTGGAAGAAGATGTGGATTTATATAGAAAGTTATTTGGGCAAATTTATTTACAAATAAGAAATAATAACTATAAATTTTTTTCAATGATACATGATGATTGGAGAGAAAGAAATTGGTTCGGAAACTGGATGATTTATACCGCTGATATCTTAAAGTTATTTTTATCCTATGAAAGTGGAGAAGAGGTGTCCGAAACTGAATTATTAGAAACAGTTGGTCAATTGATTCTTGATACAGAACCTTTTTTGGGGAATCCAAGAGCTTGCGATTTGTATGCGTTGGAAAACTTTTTGCTAGAAACATATTATTTGGCATTGGCTATGGCAGGAAGCGATAATGCACTTGAAGGTGTTCTGAATGATTTATCTGTTCTTTCCAGAGAAACGACCACAACATCGTCTAATTCGCAGGGAGGTCCATTGACGGATTATAATTTTATCAAGTTAATGAGGAGAATCATTAATGCAAGAAATCTAAATATCATTCTTCCTTACGCAGAGGATATAGTAACACATTCTGCAAATGCAACTTATTACGCATCGACAGCAACAATCAAATTTCTGATTGCTGATATGATTGCAGAGGCAGATCAAAAGAAAGCGGAGAAATATTATGAAGAAGGGGTAAAATTTCTTGTAGGCTATACTATGCATAAAGATATGTCATTAGACAGCGTGATTGATTCGTTTGCTTCAATCCATCGTATGAATCCTGCTAAGGCTATGCAATGTGTAGATGAAATAACAGCCATGACATTTTCATTGCTGCAACATACAGATGAGAGAGCTGTAAGACATTATCCTAATATTTGGTTTCGTAAGATGCTTTATCAATCACCACAATATGCATTGTCCTATTTGAATAATTTTCAAATAGAACATCATTTAGGATGGATATTGGAGGAAATGATTCTCGATGTCATTCAAGAATTTGCGGACAAGCCGGAATATGAAACTTATATCATAACATTAATTGAAACATTGCCGAATTGTATTTCGGAAAAATTATTTTATGGCGCTTGCAAAATTTTGGTACGTTTATTTGAGTATGATAAGGAGCGAGCGAAATCGCTTGTTGTCAATCTTTTGTCACGTTTTAATTTAAATGAAACAATAGAAATATACCATTTTAAATGTTTAAGCAAAGATTTGAATATTATAATAAATTTAGCAGAAGAAAGCGGGATGAATGTTACACTGTATAAAGAATATTGCACTCGGTGTAATAAAGAGGATACAGATAGAAATTTGGATTATGATAAATCCAAACATCAAACAATTGATTTTCAAAATAGAGTCACATTGATAATGCAGCTAAGTAAAGTTCCTCTGACAGATGCTGCAATTCCTCTATTGATAAATCTGATGAAAGAGTTGAATGAAAATAAACAGTGTGCTTATTTAGATGCGATGATGGAGGTGGATTATTTTGGAGAGAATAGCTATAATCAGAGGGACTATATAAAATGTCTATTGGAAGATTCTTCAATTAAAGAGGAAATTCGTGTTCGATATTATGTAAAGCTTTTTGTAAAATCACGTTCGTATGGGCAGTTGCTTATAGATAAGGGTTCGTTTTTGAGAGCTTATAATATTAATCCAAATCTTGCTGTATATGAATTGTTTTCTCAAATAAGTGTTGGAATGGGAGGGATGATTACTTCCGGATTAATAAATATGCTTGTTGAAATTCCGGAACTTCAATTTTATGTTGAAAAAACATGGGATGTACTTATTCTAATTGAACGACTGCGTTTCCCTGTTTTGGATAAGATGGATACCTTTGGAGATGAAACAATATCTATTGCTGACAGTATGCGTGGAATCGTTCTTGGCAGAATGTTTCATGGGGAAAAGGAACGGTTTTTCGCCGCATATGCGTATTTGAAGGATATAGTGTTAAAGGGAAATTGGATCGAGGTGCAGAAATGTATAAATTGGTGTGTATGCCACTTTGAACAATATGACTATATTGGAAAAATGGCTGTTATAGATTATGCATTAGAAACGATTGATCATATTGACAATCCTAAAGACATAATATCGAAGTTTTTGAGGTATTTTCCAACCAATGACTTTTTGATGGATACCTTGATTGCATATTTGTGTGATGAGGTACAAGCATATGGAGAAGTTATGGATATGTTTAATAAAAATTTGACAGGATATCTTAAATCAAAATATCATATTTCTTTGGGAGAATGTAAAGGCGATATAGCTTGGAATCCATTATTTGACAGGCATATGCGGATTATGAGCAGATTAGGAATAGAGGAGGATAAGGTGTATAAAAGGATTTTAAATTCAGAATATGTGCAGGATGGAATGGATCCATTTAGTTCATCTTTACATAAGTTTACAGTAGAAAATACCTTTTTAAAATCTATGATTATCCAATATTCTGTATTAGAACTAATTAAAGTAGCTATTCAAGAAGACGTACCAGAAATGCCCTATATGGTCATAAACGAGTTTTATATTGATTTTTCTGAAATGGATATGTATCGCAGATGTCGACGCTTGCCAAATGTGAGTACAATACATAACTTGCAGGCTGAAAAAAAGCTAGAAGAATTTACAGAAAAACAATGGAAGAGTGAATTTGTCGAAATAGCAAGTTTTGAAATAGAAAAATATAGTAAAGGAGAAAGGGACTATGTGTTTACAAGCTGTGAAAAAGGAATTGTGTTACGCGACACGGATACCATTTTAAATCGTATTTTGATTGGCTCATCAATGTTTGAAATTGAATATAATCTTAATGATTGCAAGGAAGCATGCTGCGCTGTATATGAGAGTTATGATTCTAATTTTGAAACAGAACGATATTTATGGCTTCGAGCAGATATCGCATATGAATTAGGCATTTATAAAGAGAATGATTATCAAAATAATAGGATTATTGGTGTTGCAGAGGACGGAACGACGGTTCTCATTATGCAAAATTGGCGTTGTGCATATATTGGAGATAATGAACATAGGGCGATGGAAGTTCCGTTATATAATGGGGCAATACTTTATATGCGGAGAGATTATATAGAAAAACTGAAAAACAAATATGGGCAGCTTTATTATGCGACAGAAATACAAAAAGCATAAATTTATGCTAGCTTTGTTAAAAAACATTGATGGTATAATATTGTAAGATAGCTTTTGATTTCATGTACTGTTAAGCTATATGATATAGTTGATTGAATGAAAGATGATGTTAAGACTATATAAGAGCAGAGATTCAAGAGAGTCTCTGCTCTTGATGGAAACTTGTCACTTGCGTATAGTACATAGATTAATTGGCTTCTTGTTAAAACATGGAAATATGTTACCACAATTCTAATGAATCTTCCGCATCTATCCATGTCTGCATACCGCCCTCAAGATACAGCGTTGCATATTCAAGAGGGTTGTCTATTGTCAAAGCATTTAAAGCACATTCAGAGGATGGTGTTGTTTTCAATTTTTCTTCTGCTTTTCCGCAGTCTATTCGTAGAACATATCCGTCATAAGTGGTTACATCAATACAGTTATGAAGCATATTATATGCTGCATAAATAAATCTCATATCTTATCAGCCCTTTCTTGTCTGTGTTTTGGAGAAATTTGTGAAAGCATTCCAATCAGTTCTTCCTGTCCTGTTCATTTCATGTTATAATTTGTTACAGTTTTTTCTTTCCCTTATTTTTGCCCTTATGAGAGCTCGTAACATGAGGGAAAAGGATATAATACAAGGGAAAGCATAAGGGCAAACTCACTTGCTATAAATTTAGTGTTTTCAAGGGTTTGCGGACTTTTTGAAGATAAGATATAACAGTTAATAAATGCTATAAAAAGTGTCTTATCAGAATTCCAGTTTGTGGAATTGTAGTCAAAAGAAAACTGAATGATAACCGCCGCTACATAGAACGGCACACCAAGACAGGAAATCAAGAAAAGGTTTCCTGTTTTTTTACGCCCATTTTTGGCATTTTTAAAAATCGCCAGTATTATGCCGTGCAAAGGGGAAATTGAAAGAAATTTCATCTCCCGTTTGGTAAATCCGCAGGCTGTCTGTGGAGGGCGGGCGAGAAGAAATTTTCACAAATTCCCGCCTATTCCAGCTTGCATGGTGTTGTAAGGAATGAGAGGGATTTTCTGCAAATCAACGTCCATTTTCCTTTTTGCTGGTTTGTATGTATTAGAGGGAGAAATATCGCCACAGCTTTGGCAAAATCCCCGAAAAAAGCTTTTCCCCCTGTTTTTCCCATAAAAAGAAAGTTGAAAACCATGAAAAGATACAACACGCCCCAACGCCACTGGGTAATCAAGACACGCTTGACCGGGGAAGAATACGCCGAGTTTGCCGAGCGTGTTTCCCTCTGCAAAATGAGCCAAGCCGAGTTTATCCGGCAAGCCCTTGTATGTATCCACCCAGACGGGCATAACCACACCGAGATGTGCGATGACTACATAACCCAGGCAAGGCTGGGGGAGCCCTATGATGTGGATCATCTGCCCCAGGAGCCGTTTGACCCGCTGTGGAAGTTTATAATCTCTCTTGGGATCGGCTTTTTAGCGGCCCTGGTTGTGACGGGGATCATGAAGGGGGAGTTAAAGACCGTAGGCAGTCAGGCAAGGGCGGACGACTATGTGAAGAGGGGGAGTATGAATCTGACGAAAACCAATGACCTCTGTCTTTTGGGCAGGCGGATCCCTGCCGTTGTTATTTGCGGAATATGCTTGACTATTACCATGAATTAAACTAAAATTGAAAAACATATGGAACATAAAAGGAAGGGTTATTATTTACAAGCATCGGGCAGACAGTGACAGGGAAAGGCCGGTTATGGGAATCATAAAAGCGAGCAGATTGATATTTGATTATATAAGAAGAGATGAGGATGAGAACATCCAGGAAGTGGACCGGGCCATTGACAATCTGGACCTGGATATTGAGAAGGGGAGTTTTGTGGCTGTTTTGGGACATAACGGGTCGGGCAAATCTACCCTTGCCAAGCA
>ERZ808049.717-NODE-717-length-12877-cov-3.452109_pt1 | contig 12877 bp, 12 predicted proteins | sample MGYA00380198_ERZ808049 | MGnify/ENA primary metagenome ERZ808049 (study PRJEB31490, sample SAMN06133414) | mouse gut metagenome | isolation source: Z2_2 | host: mice | place: China: Chengdu | collected 2015-05 ...
ACAACGAAAGGGCCGAAGATTACACGGAAGGATCTGGAGGTGTGGTATGATGGGTATTATACGGCAGCGGGGGAGAGATTATATAATCCTCGTTCTGTGGTGTGTGCGCTGGTTAATAACCAGTTGGCAAATTATTGGACCAGTTCCGGGCCGTATGATGAGATATTCTTTTATGTGAAAAATAATGTGGATGATATGCGGGATGATCTGGTTCTGATGGTTGCCGGTGAAGGAGTGGAAGCGGAAATTCGGAATTATGCCGCTGTTTCTATGGAGTTGAATACAAAGGATGAAATTTATTCGGCTATGGTAATCTATGGCCTGCTTACCTATATGGATGGAGAGGTGTTTATTCCCAATAAGGAGCTGATGGATAAGTTCAGGGAGCTTCTTATGGGCAAAGAGTCCATGGGATATGTGTACCGGCTGGCTAATGAGTCCAAAAGGATGCTGGCGGCGACCTTACATGGGGACACAACAGTTATGGCAGAGATTCTGGAGTTTGCTTTCACAGGGAAGTGCGCTGATGCGCACGCAGGTCCTCAATCTGACGATTGTGGACAAATACATAATACGGAATCGCCTGTTTTTTCGTATAATAGTGAGATTGAATTGTCGGCTGTGGTGAATCTGGTTTATCTGGCAGCAAGGGATAAATACCGTGTGGAGCGCGAGGATAAAGCGGGGAAAGGGTATGTGGATTTTATCTTTTATCCGGAACGGAAACATGGGGACGCGCTGATCCTGGAATTAAAGGTGGACAGTACGCCGCAGGAGGCAATTAAGCAGATTAAGGATAAGGGGTATGCGTTACGGTTCAAGGGAAAAATGGGGGAGAAACCAAAGTATACGGGGAGGATTTTAGCTGTGGGAATCAGTTACAGTACAAAGACGAAGGAGCATTCCTGCAGGGTGGAAGTGTTGTAGAGGATTTGCAGGGTGAGACAAGTTTTGTGTTGGCTTGTTTGGTGCCATTATGACATAAAGGGGAAAACTTTTAATGAAAAGCTGCAGGTTGGAAAGGGGTCTGAACCTTGTGCCACGGTGGCACAAGGCAGAAATGGGACGGAAAAGAGACTACATTGGGACTATGCAGCTATTGACTTGCGATTTTGAATCTTTTATAATGGTATCATCAATTTTTATGCATGGTTAAGACATGGAGAGCCATAGGAATTGAAACCGAATATTGCAATCATGGGAAGCAATCATCAGATTTGGTGGTTGCTTTTTTTGTGCCCGAATGGGCGGAAAGGAGGCTGGCGGTATTGGTTCGGAAGGTGAAGAAACGTCTGGAGGCTGCGGGCAGAAAGGTGGAGAGTCAGATTCCCCGGATGGCGGGAGGTGCTTATGCTGTGGGGATGATGGCGGCTCTGATGTGTCAGACGGCATATGCAACGGATATTTTTGGTGTGGCGAAAAGCGCTATGCAGCAGGTGTACACGGATGTGGCAGGTCTGGCGACCGTGGGGGCTGTGGTGTGTGCGGCTGTATGTCTGTTCCTGATGAATTTCTCTAAGTCGGGGAAGACCGTGGATGAGTCCAGGGCTTGGCTGAAGCGGATTATTATCTGCTGGGCGGCGCTGATGACGCTGGGGGCTATTGTGACTTACATGGAGAAGATTATTCCGCAGAGTTCATTTACACCGTAAATAGGGAGAGCCGGGCAGGGAAACTTGTCCGGTGTTTGTTTTATGGGGTGGTGAAGGGTGTGGATGGCTTTCAGGTGGATTGACGTGACGGGAAGTATTTGTGGATGGATTGGATAGGAGTGTCTGGAATCAGCTAACGTGTAAATTCATCTGGGGGCAGGACAAGGATAGGACACGGATGATTTTGAAGGAAAAGGAAAAGGCCGGCGCTCTCCCGGCAGGAAGGAGGTAGGAGGCCTCTGGAGGAGGAAAATGGAATAGATTAGGGCGTGTTTTTGGAATTTTCAGCGATCTGGCAGATGGCGGGAAGGGAGGAAAGCGTGCCTGGAAAATAGGAGGAATGAATGGGCTGGTTATTGGAATTGCTGTTTGAGTCTGTGAGTGAGATGTGTTCTAAGTTTATTGTGGACATGATGGATGTTGCCAGCGGGATGTTTACGGAGATTTTGTCTTGTGATCTGGATTTGTTTGAGGAGTTGTTTGGAGTGGCGGGGGATTTGTACCGGAATGCCATTGTGCCAATGGGGGTGGCCCTGCTTTTGATGATTCTGGTGTGGCAGCTGTTTAAGTCTATGTTTGGGAAGCTGGGGGCGGCTTCGGAGGACACGGTGGAGTTAGTATTCCGGTCTTGTTTTTGTCTGTTTATGATTTTGTTTGCTAAGGATATTGTGAATTATATCCTGGAGGTTGCGGGGACGCCTTATGACTGGGTGGTGGGGACTGTGATTACGGTGGATTCGTTCAGTGAGTATGTGACGGCGGCGGAAGGGATCATGTCGGTTCTGGGGATTGATGTGATGACGATTTCCATATTGAAGCTGCTGCTGCAGCTGGTGGTGGCCTGGAATTATTTTAAGATGTTGTTTATCCTGGCGGAGCGGTATGTGCTGCTGGGGATCTTTTCTTATACATCGCCGTTGGCGTTTGCGGCGGGAGGGTCTAAGGCGACCAACAACGTGCTGGGCTCTTGGACGAAGATGTTTGGGGGCCAGGTGCTGGTGGTGATTCTGGATGCCTGGTGCGTGAAGATGTTTTTGTCGGCTTATGGGAATATGATGGCAAGTTCTTATGGGTTTACGAAGTTTTTTGCGGCCAATATGTGTCTTATCGGGTTCTGCAAGATTACGGCGAAGCTGGATTCTTATATGGGGTCTTTGGGTGTGAACCTGGGACGGATCGGCGGAGGTATGAGCGGGCTGGGGGCATTGCTTATGGCTGGGCGGCTTATGAATTTTGGTGGCGGCAGGAAAGGGGCTGCAGAAGGGAATCATGGTGGCCATATGAATTTTGGTTCCGGGAAGGCGATTCCTCTGGGGAATGGAAGTCCGGGGTTTGCTGGTAATGGAATGACTGGGGGAACGGGACAGCCGGGAGGCGGTATTGGCGGAATGGGTGCGGATGGCTTTGGCGGCCAGGCACCGGAGTTTATGGGAAGTGGAGAGAAGCCGGGGGAAGGAGCGGGATTTGGAGAGTTCGGCGGGGATATGGAGTCTGGGGAAGGGCAGAACCTTCCTTTTGGTGTACCGGAAGAGGATTCTGCTATGTCTATGGGAGCGGAAGGTGGAGAGAGGGATTTGGGAAGCAGCGGGGTGGAAGACGGGCCTTTTGGTTCGGTTATGGATACGGGGGAGGATATGCCGGGAGGTATGGAATCTTTTGGAACGGAAATGAGACATGGAGGCGTGGAGCCTTTTGGGACGGAAATGGGGGCGGAAGGTATGGCACCTTTTGGAATGGAAGATGGGGGTGCGGAGTTTACGGGCCAGAGTATGGGTTCAGGAGATATGGAGATGGACGGCGGCGGAATCCCTATGGCGGATATGAGTGGTTTGGAGGACTATGCTGGAATGGCTGGTGAGGATAAGGAGTTTGGTGGAATGTTTGAGGCAGCGGAGAGTATGGATGGCGGAATTTCTGGTATGACGGAAGGAGATTTTGAACCGGCAGATATGGGCAGCTTTGGAGGCTCCTTTGCAGAGAGTGTGGATGGCTTTCCGGACGGGGTGGGAGACTTTGACCGTGGGGAGGCTGGATATGGCGAAGCGGCTATGGATATGGCTGGTATGGGATATGGAGCCGGAGGTATTTCGGGTATGGAAGGAATGGCGGAAGGCGGAGTACCGGCTGGTGGAATTGGTATGGCTGGAGGCATAGGCGGCGGTGATGTAGGTGTTGGAAATGCAGGTATTGGAGATATAGGTGCTGGAAGTGAAGGTATTGGAGATATAGGTACTGGAAGTGCAGGTATTGGAAAAGTGGGTACTGGAAGCGTAGGTACAGGAAGTGCGAACGTTGGAAATGTGGGCGCAGGTGTTGGAAGTATAGGAATTGGAAACGCTGCGAATATGGAATCAGGGTTTGGGAGTGGCGATTTTGAGAAGATTGGCAATGTGTCTGGGGCTAGTATCGGAACTGGAAATGGACATGCGGCCGGGAGTGGTTCTGGACAGGGTGCTGGTAATGGTTCGGGAGAGGTTTTCGGAGCGGAAGGCGGCATGGCAGGCAGTTCTGCTTCTGGTGCAGGAAATATGGACGGTGTGGTGCATGGAATGTCGGGCATGGGAGATTACGGGACTGGAATGCCTGGAGCGTATAGGGCAGAGAGGGACGGTGAAGGGTATATGCGTTATGACGCCTCCCAATATGAGAGGCCCCAGGGTGAGTATCAGACAATCCATGAGAATGGGAAGACCTTTTATGAGCTTCCGGAAACGGCAAAGGCACCGGGAAGCCTTCCGGAAACCAGGGTGTCTCTGGAAAAGGATGGGACTCTTAAGCTGGAGAAGATTTACAAGGAGCAGAGGACTGTGCCGGGAAGCCGAAGGGAGCAGGCGGAAACTGGAAACAGAATGGAAAGGCCAAATGCCCAAAATGGAATAGGGAAGGCTGGAGCAGGAGCCGGACATGAAAAGTCAGAGAATGGATTTGGTGATAGAAGGCAGGAAACGAAAGGAAAGTCCGTTGGAAAGCGGAGTGTGAAACAGAGAGGGAAAGACCAGGGGGCTGTCGGAAATGTGGGGCAGTCCGGGCGTGGCTATGATCAGAGGAATGGGAGTGGCAGGAAATAGAGATTGGGGATTCCCATATAAGGAGAGTTTATGTCGGAGGATTGGAGGGACAATGGGCCGCTTGATAAAGCGGCAGAAATGGCTGCCCGGGGAGCCCGGGCAGCGGGGCAGGCGGAACGGATCGCCCAGGCGGTACAATCGGCGCATGGAGCTATGGCAGCGGCCAGTGCAGGCGGGGCGGCTGGGGGCATGGCTGTGGGAAGTGCGCTGGCAGGGCCTTTGGGGGCGGCCGTGGGTGCGCTGGTTACAAGTAAGAGGTTTTGGAAGGTGGTTCTTTCGCTTCTTTTGGCGGTACTGTTGTTTGTTTTTGTGATTGTCAATGGGGTGGGGATTATTTTGGCTTATCTGGGGTTTGGGGACGCGGATGGGTATGTGGCTCAGGCCAGGGAGGCGGAGTACCGGAATACTAAAAATCAGATTGATACCCTTTTGGCGGAGGATTCTCAGTTGGCGGAGGAGATTTATGGGCTGATTGAGGGGGAGAGGAATTTGCTGTATGGAAAGATTGGGGAGGATTTTGATGAGAACTGGGAGGATTATGACGGGTATGAGGTGGAGACGGATGAGTATGAAAGTGTGCTGAAGCCGAAGCTGAGCCGTTATCTGGCGGTGCTGATTGAGGAGGAGTGGAGCGGGAGCCGGATTGTGGGATTTAACGGGTATGGTTCTTATGGCGGAATGGATGGGAACCTGACCAGTGTGTATGATGAGTATTTTGCTCTGGCGGCTGCCACATATCAGGTGCCGGAGGCGCTTTTGAAGGCGATGGCTAAGGTGGAGTCTGATTTTAACCCCAATGCGGTTTCGGGGGCAGGGGCTGTGGGGATTATGCAGCTTATGCCGGCCACGGCAAGGAACCTGGGGGTGACCGATCCTTATGATCCGAAGCAGAACATTATGGGAGGGGCGAAGTACATACAGGAGATGTTACGGACATTTTCTGCGTATCCTAATGGGCTTGATCTGGCGCTGGCGGCTTACAATGCGGGGCCGGGGGCGGTGAAAAGGGCTGGGTATCGGATTCCTCAGAATGGGGAGACGCCTGCTTATGTAGAGAAAGTGAAGGGGTATCTGATTTTTACGGATATGGTTCAAGGGAATGGGAATGGAGGCCTGGAAGGAGAGGGTTCTGGAGAGGCTGATGGGAATGGTGAAAATTCTGGTGAGACAGGGGGAGTGGAAACAGGGGGAGAAATACAAGGAGCAGAGAGTGGAAATGGAGATGGGACAGGAGAGTCTGGGATTGTGAGTGGAAGTCTGGAGGTATCGGGAGTGTTGTTAAAGTCTCTGGTGGAGGAGCGGGCTTCGGAGTTTCTGGGCTGGACACAGACGGGGACCCATACAGAGACGGAAGGGTCCGGGGATGATGAGGTGGAAAGGGAGATTGTGGATTATGCCATTGTGGTGCTGCTGGAACCGGAGCTTTCGGAGGTGAAAACGGGGTATGAGTACCGGAGGGTTACGGATCAGACGTCATTTAATTATGTGCTGACCTTGTTTCAGATAGCCAGCCAGGGGGCGGAGGGAGTTCAGGACCTGGTGCTGCGGGCGGCAAGCTGGAAAAATTTCGTGCTGGGGGAAGGGGCTTCGGAGGATATTTATACCGGGACGATTTCCACGGAGGGGGACCGGATTGCGTATGATACGGTGGCCGGCTGTGTGGGGGAGGCGGTTTACTACAACCAGGGGGAGGAGCCGTGGGCTTCTCTGCCTTATGGGGGAAGTAATATCCGGTCGTCCGGGTGCGGGCCTACGGCACTGGCTATTGTGATTTCTACCTTGACAGGGGAGAGAGTTACACCGGAGATGACGGGGAGGTTTGCCATTTCCGGAGGGTATTATGTGAAGGGGAAAGGGACAAGCCATGCATTTCCGGCTGCTGCGGCTGCTCACTGGGGGCTTTCTGTGGAGAGGATGAAGCGGGAACGGATGAATGAGGTGGTGAAGGGGCTTAAGAACGGGAAAATGGCGGTGGTGATCTGCGCGGAGAATACGATTTCGGGGAGCAGCGGGCATTATATTGTGCTGACCGGGGTGACGGAGAATGGGTATCTGACCATTGCTGACCCTGGGAGCCGGACCAGGACGGGGAATCTGTACAGTCCGGCTACCATTCAGTCGTATGCCAGGGATTTGGCGGATGGGAGTATCTGGTTGATTGGGAAGTAGGGGGGATAAGAAAGATAAAATGGGGAGAATGGGTGCGAAAAGGGTATGGGGGATTTGTATTTTGTGTGGAAGCGGTTTTGTGTGGAAAGGGGAAGGTGGTGGAAAATGACAGGAAAGCGGAGTTTGGCACGGCTATGGAAGATAGGAGTGATGGGGCTGGCGGTTGGATTGTGTGTGGGTTTTATAGGTCCGGCGGATTGTTTTGGCAGTGAGTTGATGAGAGGGATAGAGCAAAGGGACGGGCAAGGAGAGATTACAAGTGGGGATTTGTCGGGGATTACAGAGAATATGGAAGAGGGAAATGTGAATGGGGATTTGGGTGCGGATTGGGAGGAGGAATTTACTGATACGGACACAAGGAGAGGAATCCTGGCTGTGAGGAGTGAGGTTTTTCAGGGGTTTGGCGGCCAGGTACGGATTGTGGTGAAGGAAATGGAGGGCGGCAGAGAGACGGCTATTTCGCTTGCTGGGGAAAGTGATTATATGGCGAATCGGGAGCTACGTCCGGGGAGGTATCAGGTGGTGTCTGTGGAGGCGGATTCGGATGGGAGAAAGTTTGACTGTCATGTGGAACCGGGGGAAATGGATGTGGATACGGATAAGGTTATGATGTGCCGGGTTTTTGTTCGTCCTGGGAGTGTGTATCAGGTGACTTATGAAGCGGAGGAGGAAATACAGGTAAGGGAGAGTGGGGATGAGGGGATGGAGCAGATTCTGGAAACAGCGGAAGGGGAAACTGGTGAAAATGAGAAATTAGAACTGGGTGTTATGGAAAGAGATTCTTCTTTGGAAGGTCAAGGTGGAGTGTCGGCTGTTTTGTTAATTGCTGCTTTGGGGATAGCGATTAGTCTCTATGGTGCTGTGTGGGTAATCAGGAGACATGGGAAATGACTTATTTTGAGGAAAGAGGGTGGGTGTTATGGAGCAGGAAGACCGGATTGACATTTATATCATACCTCCTAATTTTGCTGAGGAGGGGACGCTGCTGTCTGGGCGGATTAAGACAAGGAATGCGGTGGAGACAGGGGTGATTCTGCTGGTTCTTGTGCCGGTTCTGTTGTCGCTGAATACAACGGCAAGGGTAAAGATGTACATTGGCATGATTGTTCTGGTTCCGGTGGTGATCTTAAGCGTGATCGGGGTACAGGGGGAGAGTCTGTTTGGGTTCATTGGCAGCTTTTTTCAGTATGTGAAGCAAAGAAGGTATCTGGGGCCGCCGGATGAGTGTTACCGGATGGAGCAGAACCGGAGGAAAAGGAGGGATCAGAAGGTGAGAGGACGAAAAAAGGAAGGGGGCCGACATGATAAGAGAGACAGTCTGGGAAAACAGGAAAGTGGTGAAGAGGAAAGGCACAGTGGCTATGAAGGTAAAAACGGGTAGAGAAAGCCAGAAAGAATGGAGTAGGAGAGAAAAGGGACAGGAAGGCAAGAACTGGGAGGAATGGAGCCGGGAAGAAAAGGGACAGAAAGGAAAGAATCAGGAGGAATGGAGCAGGGGAGAAAAGGGGCAGGAAGGCAAGAGCCAGGAAGAATGGAATCAGGAGGAAAAGGGACAGGAAGAAAAGAGTCAAGCGGAAAAGAGATGGGAGGGGAAAATACAGGAGGAAAAGACCAGGGAAAGGAGCAGTTCGGAGGAGAAAAGGAAGCTGGCAGAGCAGAAGCGGCAGTGGAAACGGGAATTAAGGCGGGCAGAGAGGGACTTAAGGAGAGAAAGGACAAGCCGGGCAGACAGCAGGGCGGAAAAGGGGGAGAGAAGAGGAGAAAAGGGCAGAACAGACGGGGCAGTTCATAAAGAAAGGGAAAAAGGAATGCTGTATGACCTGCCTTTTACCAGAGCCGGCAAGGAGATTCCCATTAAGGCGATCAAGGAGGGAATCATTTACACGGAGGATGGCAGGTATGTGAAGATTCTGGAGGTGCTGCCTATTAATTTCCTTCACCGGAGCGCGGGGGAGCAGAGGAACATTATCTATTCGTTTATGGGATATTTGAAGATTGCGCCGCCCAAACTGCAGATAAAGTCGGTTTCCAAGAAGGCGGATATTTCCGGGTATCTGGAGGATTTGCGGGAGGATATGAGGACGGAGACGGATGAGAGGTGCCGGATGTTACAGCAGGACTATGGGGAGCTTTTGTGTACTGTTGGGTATAAGGAGGCAGTAACCAGGCGGTTTTTTCTGGTGTTCCAGGTGGAGGCCAGGAAGGGGGAGAAGGAGGCTGTGGGGCTTTTGAATTCTTATGCCCAGACGGCGAAAAAGTATCTGTACCAGTGTGGGAATGAGGTGGTTTTCTCGGAGAATCCTACGGTGGAGACGGCGGAGCTTCTTTATACCCTGCTGAATCGGAAATCCAGCCAGACGGTGGGATTTGGGGAGAGGCTGAACCAGGTGGCGGAGTGGTATTTTCGGGAAAATGGGGAGGAAAGCGTGGGGCGGATTCCCATTGGGGAGTGCGTGGCTCCGAAGGAAATGGATTTCCGGCATGGGAATTATGTGGTGCTGGACGGGGTGTACCACTCCTATCTGTTTATTCCTTCGGGGCGATATCGGTTCCGGGTTCCGGCGGGATGGATGTCGCTGCTGATTAACGCCGGGGAAGGGATTGATGTGGACTTGTTTTTATACAGGCAGGACAAGGGGAAGACTTTGGAGAGGATCGGGAGGCGGATACGGCTGAACCGGTCTAAGATTAAGGACGCTTCGGATACCAACTCGGATTTTGATGATCTGGCGGAGTCCATTCAGGCGGGGTATTACTTAAAGAACGGGCTGTCTTCCAGTGAGGAGTTTTATTATTTGTGTGTGCTGGTGACGGTGACGGGGTATAGCGCCAGGGAGGTGGAGTGGCGGGCGAAGGAGATGAAAAAGCTGCTGAATGCCCAGGATATGGACACGGTTTCCTGCGTGTTTAAGGAGGAGCAGGGGTTCCGGTCGGCGCTGCCTCTGCTGGATTTGGACAAGAGTATTTATGAGAGGTCGAAACGGAATGTGCTGACTTCCGGGGCGGCAAGCTGTTATCCGTTTACGTCTTTTGAGATGTCGGACAGGAACGGGATTCTTATGGGGGTGAATACGGCTAACAGTTCTCTGGTGATTGTGGATATTTTTAATTCGGCGGTGTACAAGAACGCCAATATTTCTATTATGGGTGATAGCGTTATTATAGGACTAAGCTGAACGGCTGACAGAAATCAGGGAGCCGCACAGGCTTAGTCCTTTTAGTAACTGGCGGGGGAAACAACGGCGCCGGGTTCTCCGCCCACATCATCATCCGGGCATCTTCCTTTGCCCAAGGGAAGAGCCTGGTATCTATCAAATCAGGAGGAATTTCCATATGGCAGATAAAAAGACAAGGAACATCAAAGTGTGCAGGCAGCCGGGATATAATCGTAAGCCGGCGCCGGAAATTAAGCTTAGCGGGCAGTGGCTGAAAGAAATAGGGTTTGAAATCGGGTCGCTGATAAAGGTGCAGTGCGAGGACGGGAAGCTGGTCATCCTGTTGGATAAGGCCAGGGAGGAAGAGCTGGAAGCGGAGAGGGCTTTCATGGAGGCGGAGACAAGGAAGCTGAAAATGCGCTTTGAGGCGGAGAAAGAGGATATCCGCGCAAGGTTTGTGGCAGAGCGGCGAGCACAGTATGGAGCATAAGAGAGGAGAAGAAAATATGGGAAAGATCATAATATTAGGTTCGGAGAAGGGCGGCGTGGCGAAGACCACATCAACGTTCAATCTCGCATATGCACTGGCAAAGGAAGGGAAGAAGGTTCTGGCTGTTGATTTTGACAGCCAGGCGAACCTCTCCACCTGCTTCGGGATTGAGGACACAGCGGCAGTGCCGGTGACAATCGGGCATCTAATGATGCACAGGATTGAGGACGAAGAACTTCCCGATGCATCGGAGTATATCCAGAGCAGGAACGGCGTGGATTTTATCCCCTCATCCATCATGCTGTCCGTGGTGGAAGCAAAGCTGAGGCTGGAGATGGGGGCGGAGCGGATGCTGTCCGGGATTCTGGAGCCTTTGAAGGAAAGATATGATTACATACTGGTGGATACCTGCCCTTCGCTGGGGAGCCTGACCATCAACGCGCTTTCGGCGGCGGACGGCGTGATCATCACCGTCAATCCCCAGCTCCTGGCGATGATGGGGCTACAGGATTTCCTGAAAACGGTAGGCAAGATCAGGAGCCGCATCAACCCCGCCCTACAGGTGGAGGGCATCCTGCTGACCATGTGCGACGCGAGGACGAACCTCTGCAAGGTCATCACGGAGCAGGTGGCGGAGACATTCCAGGGGCAGATACGGATATTTGAGAGCAGGATACCGAGTACCGTCAAGGTGGGGGAGTCCGTCTATTACAGCAAGCCGCTTTTGGAGTATGCGCCGGAGAGCGGGGCATGTGTGGCTTATCAGAATCTGGCAAAGGAGGTGGCTGCGGATGAAAGCTAATGCACCGAAAAGGAAAGTGTTCAATGATGCAGTGGATATGCTGACAGGCGGGGAGCCTGCGGCAGCAGGGAAGGGAGTCCAGATGCTCCCGGTGGAGAGTATAAAGCCATTCCGTAACCATCCGTTCCATCTGTACGAAGGGGAGCGGCTGGACGACATGGTGGAGAGCGTCCGGGAGCATGGCGTCCTGGTCCCGGCCATTGTCCGCACGGCTCCCGGGGGATATGAGATGCTGGCAGGGCATAACCGTCTGAATGCGGCCAGGCTTGCGGGGCTTAAGGAGATACCGGCCATTGTGAAAGAGGGGCTGCCGGATGCAGAGGCGTATGTGTATGTGATAGAGACCAACATGCTCCAGCGCTCCTTCAATGACCTGAGCATATCGGAACGAATCGCGGTCCTGGCGGAGCGCTATGACAAGGTCTGCGGCACGAAGAAGCGGGAGGAGATACTGACGGAGCTGCAGGCGCTTAATGGGGGCGGTGGACATGATGTCCACCAGCAGGCGAAGAGCCGGGAGCTTTTGGGGAAGGAGCTGGGGCTGACCGGGCGGCATGTCGCAAGGTATGTCCGTTGCAAGGAGCTCATCCCGGAGTTCAAGGACATGCTGGATGACGGGAGCCTGACCATGGTGTCGGCAGTGGAGTTGTCCTACCTGCCGGAGGAGGAGCAGGCGGCGGTGAAGAAGGTCATGGACCAGAGCTGCATCCGGCTGAAAGCGGACAAGGCGGGCGAGCTGCGGAAAGCGGTGGGGAGCCTGTCGGAAGGGAAGGCACAGGAGATCCTGGGCGTTGACCGGCCGGTGAAAACGGATGCGGAGAAGCCGGTGAGCGTGAAGCTGCCCGCGAAGCTGTACAGCAGGTATTTCACCAATGTGGCGGCGAAGGACGTGCAGGGCATCCTGGAGGCGGCACTGGAGCAGTATTTTGAGGGGAAGGGGGCATGAGGATGGTCGCGGTCATACGGTATTACAATGTGAGGTTCTATCTGCTGCTTAAGGATGAAAGGGAGCGCAGGTGGTTCTCCTTCCTGGAAGAGAGGATCATGGCCGGGGAGCGGATGGTGATGAAGGATATTTACGGATGGTGCGCCAGCCATGGGGTGCGGTACTGTACGAGGTTCTGCTACAGGCGGGACTTCCCGGTCACGGCTAACCTCTGGAATTTCTATTCCTACCTGAGGGGGAAGATTGACATGGGGCGCGCTGGAAGGGAGGCTGCGGATGTTTAGCACGGAGGAGCTGGAGTCCCTGGACCGTTCGTATTTTTCGGTCATCTGCGCGGATGCGTATGACGTTACCATCATGTCGAAGAATACCGGGCATGTCTGGTATATCCATAACCCGGAGTATCCGGAGCCGGGCAACTGCATCATATTCCACAAGCACCGGGCATCCCACCCATATCACAGGCACGGCCGGGCGGGGAGCCTGCGGCAGGCGGTGAAGAGCATACAGGGGCATGACAGGTATCAGATTGAGGTGAGGGAGGGCGGAGCCTGCGGCGGACGGAAAGAGGCCAGTAGGGCAAATGGAAAGGCGC
>ERZ808049.718-NODE-718-length-12872-cov-3.235326_pt1 | contig 12872 bp, 13 predicted proteins | sample MGYA00380198_ERZ808049 | MGnify/ENA primary metagenome ERZ808049 (study PRJEB31490, sample SAMN06133414) | mouse gut metagenome | isolation source: Z2_2 | host: mice | place: China: Chengdu | collected 2015-05 ...
TTGGATATGACTCCGCCAGAGAGTGGATGGCGCTCCTGCGTTCCAAACGTGCCATGCTCTGCAAACACATGAAGATCGACAGTGCGGATCTGCGATGGTACGCGGCGTTCCATAATGAGGGGCATCATCCCCATGTACACCTGATGGTCTATTCTGCAAAAGACAATGACGGGTATCTGACAAAGGCCGGCATCGAGGCCATGCGTTCGGAGCTGGCCCATGATATCTTCCGTCAGGACTTTGCCCAGATCTATGAAGGACAGAACCTGGCACGGAAAGAGTTAAAAGAGAAAGCGGCAGAAAGGATGTGTCTCCTTGCGGATGAAATGCTGCAGGGCGTGTGTGAAAATGTGGCCATCGGGGAGAAACTGCAGATGCTTTCCGAACGACTTCAAAACACCAGAGGAAAAAAGGTATATGGCTATCTGAAAGCGGATGTGAAACGGCTGGTGGATCAGATCGTGGATGAACTGGCAAAAGACCCGGCTGTATCGGAAGCTTACCGGGCATGGGGCGAATGGCAGGACCAGATCCTGCTGACCTATTCCTCAAAGGCTCCGCCACTGCCGCCGCTGTCCGGGCAAAAACAATTTAAGAGTATCAAAAACATGGTGATCGCTGAAGCGTTAAAGCTGGGCGGTCATCATTTTTTGTTCGAGACATCATCGCAGGAGGATGTTCAGACAGAACTTTTGGATGAACCGGAAGACGAAATCATTCCGGGTGTGTTAGAGGAAAGAGGAGAAGTTCCCGCAGGTGTGGAAGGTGGGATAGAAGCAGAAGAACTTTTGCCGGAACCGGAAACACCTGTCCGGGAGGGAGAGAAAAAGGTTCGCGGAAAAGCAGAATGGAACCAGCGATACAAACTGGCCCGCAGCTACCTGTACGGGAGTGAAAGGATCCCGCAGGATTTTGCGGAAGCCATGCGGCTGTTTCTGGCGGAAGCGGATTCCGGGAATGCGCTTGCCATGTATGACCTGGGCCGGATGTGGGCAGACGGTCTTGGGGTGGAGGCGGATCCAGATACGGCACAGGAATGGTACCGGAAAGCGCTGTCCGCCTTTTTGTCTGCGGAAAAAGAACTGCCGGAAAGAAAAAAGACTTACCTGCAGTACCGGATCGGAAAAATGTATCTTGCCGGTCTTGGCACCACCCAGGATCATGGAACCGCCGCGGCCTGGCTTAAGCAGGCGGCAGAGAAGCAGCATAAATATTCCCAGTATACCCTTGCCGGTCTGTACGCAAAAGGCCAGGGAGTGAAAAAGGATCTGGAGCATGCGTTTGAGCTGTACCGGTCATCTGCCGCACAGGAGAATCCCTATGCCAGTTATGAACTGGGAAAGATGTTTCAAAACGGGGCAGGGACGGAAAAGTCAATGGAGCAGGCCGGGATCCATTTCCGGAATGCTTTTTCCGGTTTTCTGGATCTGGAGAAGCAGAGCCATGATGACAGGCTGCAGTACCGTCTGGGGCAGATGCTGTATCAGGGCATCGGGACAGAAAAGGATGAGGAAGAAGCCGTCCGGTACTGGCAGCTGGCCGCAAAGCTGGGAAACGGCAATGCCCAGTATGCGCTGGGGAAGTTCTGGCTGGATACCGGGACAGGGGATATCCGCCAGGCGGTGGAATGGCTGGAAAGGTCCGCGGATGCCGGGAATGCTCCTGCCCAGTATGTGCTCGCAAAGCTCTACCTGGAAGGCGATCAGGTAGAAACAGATATGGAAAAAGCAGTCGGACTGTTTGAAAAAGCGGCAGATCAGGGAAACGGGTACGCGGCATATCGTCTGGGAAGGCTGTATCTGGAAGGAGAGATGATACCAAAAGACGTGGAGAAGGCTGTCCGCCGGCTTACGGAAGCGGCGGGTCATGATCTGCCGTTTGCTCAGTACACACTGGGGTGTCTGTATCTGGCAGGAGAAGAGATCCCGAAAGATATGGAAAAAGCAGTTGGACTGTTGCGGCAGTCGGCTCTCCAGGGGAATGAGTACGCCCAGTACCGCCTGGGGAAGGTGTATCTTTTGGGGGAGGATGTGCCGCAGGATATGGAAGAGGCCGTAAGATGGCTGGAAATGTCCGCAGGCAAAGGAAACCAGTACGCCCAGTATGCCCTTGGGAAGCTTTATCTGTGCGGCCAGCCAGGAATGCCCCGTAATAAGGAAAAGGCTGTCCCCCTGCTGGAGGCCGCTGCGGCCCAGGGAAATGTGTATGCACAGTTTTTGCTGGAACACCTGGATTCCTTCCGGGATCCGGATGTGATGCTGGCAGCCACCCGGCTGATGCACCATCTGTCCAGGATCTTTCAGGAAGATTACAGGAAGACATCAGGAGGTTCCGGTATGGGACACATGGACAGAAAGCGGAGGCGGAAACTGCAGGAGAAGCGGATGGCCCAGGGACATAAGAAGGATGACCATGAGCCGCGGCAGACCATGTAAGGACAGGAGGCGAAACGATGGGATATGTATATTTTACGGAGGAACAGAAGGAACGTGCCAATACGGTGGATCTGAAAGATTTCCTGGAGCGGCAGGGAGAGAGGCTCCTGCGCTCCGGGCCGGAGTGGAGGATGTCCAGTGACCACAGCATCACCATCCGGGGGAACCGCTGGTATGATCATGGCTCCGGTGGAAAGGGCGGGGCAGCCATTGATTTTGTCATCTACTACTACGGGAAATCCTTTCCGGAAGCAGTGAGCATGCTCCTGGGCGGGGAACAGGGAGTGACCTATCGGCAGAGCAAAAAGCAGGAGGAGGTCCCAAGAGGTCCCTTTACTCTGCCTGCCGCCAATGAAAATATGAGGCGGGTGTTCGCCTATCTGTTAAAAAGCCGGATGCTGGACTATGAGGTGGTGTCTGCCTTCGCGGAAAAGAGGCTGATCTATGAAAGTCTGGAATCCTCCAAAGATGGGAGCAGGCAGTATCACAATGCCATTTTTGTGGGGTATGATCCGGAAGGGAAGGCCAGGCATGCACACAAGAAAGGGATCTACACGATGGGGAAAAGCTACCGGGGAAATCTGGAAAGCAGTGATCCGCGGTACAGCTTCCACTGGAATGGAAAAAGCGGTGAGGTCTTTGTGTTTGAGGCTCCCATCGACCTGCTCTCTTATATCTCCCTGCATAAGGCAGGCTGGAGGGATCACAGTTATGTGGCGCTGTGCGGAGTAGGCTCCCAGGCACTATTCCAGATGCTGCAGGATGATCCGCAGTTGAAGAAGATCCGTTTGTGTCTGGACCATGATATCGCAGGGCTGAAGGCAGCGGAGCGGATGCGGGAAAGCCTGGCAGGAGCAGGGTATCCGGATGTGGAGATTAAGCTGTCCACATGGAAGGACTGGAATGAAGATATCAAAGCCATGCATGGCATGGAGGCGATACCGGCAGAAGAGAAGCCGCCTCCGGAGATGGTGAAAGAAAGGATGTTCCAGATGGCATGAGCGCTGTCCGGGAAATTGCAGATAGCCGACCTGTTTTTTGCGGCAGGTCTTTACAGGATCAGCGTTCTGTCTGATCCTGAGTAATGTAATGGACAAATAACTTTTCATTGGATCAGATACAGGAGATCCTGTCATTTGTTCTGAGATGTTGACCAAATAACAGGATCGTGCCTGTTGACAGATTTTATAGAGAGGAGTGTGAAAATGCAGACGACACAGATCATGATCCTGGTGTGTGCGGGACTGGGGATGTTCGCCCTGCTGGGACTGGTCATGTTCTTGTCCAGCCATTATAACCTGGACGGGATTAAATCCAAAACCGTTGGAGACGGCCAGTACGGGACCGCCCGTTTTGCTACAGACACAGAGATCAAAAAAACGTATAGTCATGTCCCATACGAGCCAAAGCTGTGGAGGCAGGGAAAGGAACTGCCGGAAACACAGGGCATTGTGGTGGGAGGGAAGTTCTCCCATGGCGGCGTCACCGCCCTGATCGATTCTGGAGACATCCATCTTCTGATGATCGGTGCTGCCGGTGTGGGGAAAACGGCAAACTTTCTCTATCCCTGTATCGAGTATGCCTGTGCCAGCGGTATGAGTTTTCTCTGCACGGATACCAAAGGAGACCTGTTCCGGAATTATGCGGGGATTGCGGAAAAATACTATGGCTATAAAATATCCATCCTGGATCTGAGGAACCCCACACGCTCCGATGGGGACAATATCCTGGGGATGGTGAACAAATACATGGATCTGTGGCTGGAAGATCCAGAGAACCTGGCATATAAGGCCAGGGCAGAGAAGTATGCCAAGATCACGGCCAAGACCATCATCAGCTCCGGGGCAGACTCTTCCAGCTATGGGCAGAATGCGTTTTTCTATGATGCCGCTGAAGGGCTCCTGACCAGTGTGCTTCTGCTGATCGCAGAATACTGTCCCAGGGAGCAGCGCCACATTGTCAGTGTGTTCAAGCTTATCCAGGACCTGCTGGCACCCTCACCGGTCAAGGGAAAGAACCAGTTCCAGCTGCTGATGCAGAAGCTTCCCCCGGAGCATAAGGCCCGGTGGTTTGCCGGGGCAGCCTTAAATACCGCAGATCAGGCCATGGCCTCTGTGCTTTCCACAGCCATGTCCAGACTGAACGCGTTCCTGGATTCAGAGATGGAGCAGATCCTGTGCTTTGACGGTTCCATGGATACGGAAATTTTTTGTAACTCGAAGTCAGCGATCTTTATCGTGCTGCCGGAGGAGGACAATACAAAATACTTTATGGTCAGTCTGTTTTTACAGCAGATCTACCGGGAGATGCTGTCCATCGCGGATGAGCATGGCGGGAAGCTGCCTAACCGTGTGGTGATCTTCGGTGATGAGATTGGAACTATCCCCAAGATCGAATCCCTGGAGATGCTGTTCTCCGCAGGCCGCTCCCGCCGTATCAGTATAGTTCCGATCATCCAGTCCTTTGCCCAGCTGCAGAAGAATTATGGGAAAGAGGGCAGTGAGATCATCATCGATAACTGTCAGGACATTCTGTTTGGAGGGTTCGCACCGAACTCAGAAAGTGCGGAGGTGTTGTCAAAAGCGCTGGGAAATAAAACGGTGCTGTCCGGCTCCATCAGCAGAGGAAAAAATGACCCCAGCCAGAGCCTGCAGATGATCCAGCGTCCCCTTATGACTCCGGATGAGTTGAAATCTCTGCCGAAAGGGCATTTTATCCTGGCCAAGACCGGATGCCATCCCATGCGGACGGAGCTGCGTCTCTTTTTTAAATGGGGGATCGAATTTGAGGAAGAGTATATAGCAGAGCAGCATGCGGCAAGAACGGTATCTTATGCAGACCGGCTGACGCTGGAGCAGGAGATCATGCGCAGGCAGATGGATGATGAGATGGAAGCGTTTGAAGAGCCGCCAGCACCGTCAGGACCGCCTGTAAGCGGCGGTATGGGACAGGGCCAGGTAACGGAGCATACCGTCCCGATACAGCACCGCAGACCCGGATCCAGGCCGCCGCTGCGGACGGATTAAAGGAGGGGATATGGGATACTTTGAAACGATCTATACCTCCGGTCTGCCCCACCGGGCAGTGGCAGTCTATATGTACCTGCATGACCGGGCAGACCGGGATAAAAGCTGCTGGCCCGCCATCCCTACCATGGCCAGGGAGCTGGGGCTGTCCCGCAGCACCATAAAACGAGCTCTGGACGATCTGGTACGTGCCGGATATCTGAAAAAGGAATACCGGTACCGGGAGAACGGCAGCTATACGTCTAATCTTTATACCCTTCTGTAAGATTGTGAGATCCCGCCAGGGGGAGAGTCTGTCTTTTTTGACTGCCATGCATCCGCAGGAAGCTGTCATACCAGGGCGTATGCGGTGCAGCGGCCAGATTTCAAAGGTGGACCCAGGAAGGGTTCATGGTGGACCGGCCAGAAGGTCCCACTTTAATAAAGACTTATAGCAGAGAAAAAAACTAAGGACCAGTTCCTGGATTTACGGGAAAAAGAGAAGAGGAGGAGCAGGAAGTGTGTAGAAGGAAGCAGCAGGCAGCGATTGAAAGATCAGGGTGATCAGGGTGGCGGATAGAAAGGAGAGGAAGAAGGTGGGATCAAAAACAGGCAGTACCGTTATTTCCGATACCACCTGTTATTTTCCGTCTGTCTTCATCCGTTCAATAAATCCGATCAGCAGCCGGATGTCCTCATCGGACATGGAGTAGATGTGTTCGATTGCTTTCTGCTGTGTCAGAGTGGTCGCCTTCTCCTCGTTGAAAAATTCCATGGGTGTCACGCCCAGGTATTCGCAGATATACAGGAATTCACTCATGGATGGCAGTGCCCTGCCGGAGGTGATGCTGCGGATATAGCTGGTGCTGTGACCCAGATCCAGGCTCATTTTTCGTTCGGAGACCTGTTTTTCCTGGCGGAGACTGGAGATGCGGTCCCGGATAAACTGTTCGTCCATTTTTGATATCCTCCCGATGTGTTCATCTTAAGCCCTGTATAAGGCAAAAACGAGCGATTATAACGCTTGTTTTTGTTGAAAAAGGTAATATTATCGCTTATAATCAAAAGAAACAGGCGATTATAGTTTATACAATGGAGGAGATTTCAATGAGCATGCGGAAGATATTCCGGGAGTTGGCAAAGAAACATGGAGTCAGTGCGAAAGAAGTCCGGCAGGAGATGCAGGCGGCATTGACAGAAGCGTACACAGATCCTCTGAATAACAATGAGATCACGAAAGCCTATCAGAATAGGGTGCCCCGTCAGGGAGCGATCCCTACTCCGGAGGAAGCGGTGCGCTATCTGGCAGGGAAAGCGAAGAAGAACAGGGCATGAACTGCGCCAGGGATCCAGACGTGAAAGAAAATGAGATATGTTATAAAACGGCAGACACAAGAACAGGCAAAAAACCATTTCCCAAAAGAAAGCGGGAAATGGTTCTTTGCTCATTGTTCCTGCAGCATGGCTCTGGCAGTACAGAGAAGGATATGAAGGTCCCGGTCAGAGCAGGATTCCAGCATGTGAGTAAGCTGCACACGCTCGGAATCCTCCGGCGGCTGTTCAGGATAGAAGATACGGTCTGCAGAGATGTGCAGGCTATGGATCAGCCGATAGACAGTAGGCAGTTTTGGGATACGCCCTTCATTTTCGATAGCAATGAGATAGCGGCAACTGATCCCGGCTCGTTCCGCCAGTGCCTCCTGTGTCAGGCCGCAGTCCAGCCGTGCATTTTTGATTGCCAGTCCGAAATATTCATGTAAATCTTCCACTATTTGTTCACCTCCCAGTAAGATTGTACTAATGAGAGGTGAAAAGCGGAATGAACTATTATTTCGGATTAAACATGAACAAATTTTTGTTACTTCAGAACCGTGTTTATATTCTCCTGCATCATCAACAAGAATTTTTCAGCAGGTTTGGAAAAAACCTGATACTTCTTCCAGATCATATACATTTCAATCTCAATGGTAGGATAAAGGGGGCGGAAACAGAGTCTGCTGTCACCGGAAGTATTGATAATTCTGTCAAAGCAGATTGCGTACCCCAGTCCCTCTTCCACAAGAAGTGATGCATTGAACAGCAGATTGTAAGTCATAACAATATCCAGTTCCGATATACTGCGTTTCATCCACTGGACAAGTTCTCCGCCAGCTGCTTCCTGTTGGGATATCAGCAGTGGCTGCCCCCACAGGTCTTCGGGGGAAATGAATTCTTTTTCAGCCAGGGGAGAATCCTTTGGCATCAGAACACCCCAGACATCCTTTGCCGGAAGTTTTAATGCTTTGTATTTGGTCAGATCAGGTGTTCCAAATATAATTCCGAAATCAATCAATCCTTTATCCAGCTGCTCCCTGACAAATACAGCATTTCCGCTGGAAATGTGGTAATGGATTCCGGGATACAGCTTTTTTAGTTTTCCGGCAGCCTTTGCCAGCAGGCGGACACCATCTGTTTCTCCAGCGCCTATGTATACATCTCCGATAATCACATTGTCAGAAAGTATAATTTCGTTTTCCGTTTTCTTTACCAAATCCAGAATTTCTTCCGCCCTTTTTCGGAGAATCATTCCCTCTTCTGTCAGCGTAACCTTGCGGGAACCCTTTGTGCCGCGAATCAGCAGCTGCTTTCCCAGCTCCTCCTCCATATTTTTAATCTGTGTGGAAAGAGTAGGCTGGGAGAGATGAAGGGACTCGGCGGCCCGTATGATGCTTTGTTCTCTTGCTATGGCAAGAAAGTATTGAAGTACCCGTATTTCCATATATCTGCTCCTTGTTGTCTGTTTATTGTCTGCTGTACGTTGAAAGAATGTCCTATGTATTTTAGGGGATAGGAACCAATCGGCAGAACAGATTGACTTGAAAAGATTCTATCATAGCTCTCAATAGTTTTCAACTATACAAATGAATCATATATAAATATTTGCTATTTATTATAGATAGCCTTATAGTAAAATTATCAAAAACGTCAGGGGGTGCAGGTATGATAGCCATAGGAAGCAGGGAATCTGTAATACAGAATCTGGAGGATGCGGGATGTGAAACCGAGATGATCCAGGATTTTATGGGATGGTTTGACAAGGGGCAACAGGCGAAACAGTTGGAACTGTTGGAACATCAGAGGGAATGTCTGCTTGGAAGAGTACACAAGGATGAAAGAAGGATTTCCTGCCTGGATTATCTGATTTACCAGATTCAGGGAAAACCGACAGGAAAGAGATAGGATGAAATCTAAGAGAAAGAAGGAAAGTGAAAATGAGTAAGAAAATATTAGTGATTTCGACCAGTCTGAGAAAAGAGAGCAATTCGGATATGCTGGCAGAGGCGTTTATGAACGGTGCAAGGGAGGCAGGGCACGAGGTGGAAACAGTAAGTCTGAAAAACAAAACCATCGGGTTTTGTAAAGGCTGTCTGGCCTGTCAGAAAACAGGAAGCGTCTTCGCAGGCGGCGTGGACGCTCCGGGAACAGTAAAGGAACATGGCAGTCTGGAAAAAGCCCGCGAGATGGGGATGCAGGTATGAAGATTTTAGTCTTAAACGGAAGTCCCCGCCCAAACGGGAATACGGCGGCATTGGTGTCTGCCTTTGTGGAAGGCGCAAAAGAAAACGGGCATGAGGTTACGGTTGTACCAGTATGCCGAAAGAAAATTGCAGGGTGCCTGGCCTGCGAATACTGCCATACCAAAGGAGAGGGGAAGTGTATCCAACAGGATGACATGCGGGAGATCTATCCGGTTCTTTCGGAGGCGGAGATGATTGTGCTGGCATCCCCGGTGTATTATCACAGCTTTAGCGGACAGCTGCAATGTGCCATTAACCGCATGTATGCCTTGGATAAACCGGCAAAACTGAAAAAAGCAGCTCTGATTTTAAGCTCCGGGAGCGATAATGTGTATGATGGGGCGATTTATGAGTATCGGAATTCGTTTTTGGATTATCTGAAGCTGGAAGATATGGGGATTTTTACGGCGTATGACAAACAGAACAAGTCGGAAGAAAAGCTGGCAGAGCTGAAAGCCTTTGGAAAAACTTTAGTTTAGAAATTGTTTAGATATCTTTGTGAATTCTTTTATCCTCCCATGTTAATCTGAACACAGGCGATAAGATTTCTGCTTTCGTAAACAGATAAGCAAAAGGGTATGTTGCCGCAGACATTGGAAATGTACATAAACACATGGCAGGAAAAGGAGAATATGGAAAGTGACCATTAAGAAGAAAATCAGGCTGTCCAATATTATGATGGTTCTCATACCGATTTTAGTTACAACGGTTGTGCTCATTGTTTATCTGAACACCTCTCTGGGCAGCTACTGGCGTACCTTTGTATCCATGTACAGTGATGAGAATGGAGTGCAGTTCGCCCAGAGTATGATTTACAACTATCAGCAGGAGCTGTGGGAAAACAACTGGGGGGATTGTCCGCAGATGGACGACTGCCAGGTAGAAATCCGGCACAGTGATGAGATGACCCATCTGGAAAATAAACTGTCCGGACTGGGATACCGTTTTATGATCACAAAGGACGGGGAAAGCATCTATTCCAACCTGTCTGAAACGGACTTGGAAACAGCAAGGTCTGTGGCGGGGGATGCCGTTGATTACGCGAAGATGCTGACAGCCAGCCGGTATGAGGTCTCTGTAATAAAAAGCACCTTCTGGCATGGGGAAAGCGTCTTTTGCATTACGGCTGTCCACCCCCGGGAAACAGATGGGACCATGGTAAATTATCTGAAAAACTGCATTCTGCGTTATCTGGCTGTCATCCTGATCATTTTTGTGGCTTTGACCGTGTGCATTAACGGCGTTCTCTCCTGGTGGATTTCCGGCAGCATTTTAAAGCCTCTTGGGAAATTAAGCCTTGGCACAAAAGAGATCCGGGAGGGGAATCTGGATACGCCTATGCAGTATGAGAAAAAAGATGAGTTTGGCCAGGTATGCAGGGATTTTGATGAAATGCGTGCCTACCTGCAGGAGTCTGTACAGCAGAGGCTGAAGGATGAAAAGCGCAGACGGGATCTGGTCACCGGGATTTCTCATGACCTGCGGACGCCTTTGACGACTATCATGGGATATCTGGACGGACTTTTAGACGGTATTGCAGATACACCGGAAAAGAGGCTCCGTTACCTGCAGGCCATAAAGACAAGAACCGGAAATCTGGTCAGCCTTGTAGACAGCCTTTCTGAGTACAGCAGACTGGACGCCGGCTTCCGGTATCACATGGAGGAAACGGATTTTAAGGATTATGTGGAAAAGTATCTGGAGCTTGCGCGCCCGGATATGGAAAACCAACAGGTGGAAATCGAATATTTCTGCGGGAAAGGAAAATTTCCGGTCAGGCTGGACAGAGAAGAGTTCAAACGGATCTTTAATAATCTGTTTGCAAACACGGTGCGGTACCGGAGAAAAGAAAATTCGAGAGTCATAATCTCTCTAAAACGGACACTGGAGGGAAGCAGTCTGGAACTGGTATTCCAGGATGACGGCCCAGGAGTACCGAAGGAAAGCCTGGAACAGATATTTGACAGCTTTTATAGAGTAGATGATTCCAGAAACAGTGCAGAGAAGGGAAGCGGTATCGGACTGGCAGTGGTGAAGGAAATCATCATCGGCCATGGAGGAACAATAAGGGCAGAAAACCGGGGAGGGTTAGCTGTGATTATCCGTATTCCGGTCATGGATTGAAATGAGAAATATACGGAAACGCCATATGGGTCTTCCATAATGCCCTCAAAACACGGGCAAATGAAGGAAAGGAATTGGTCGCAATGGAGAAGATACTGATCATAGAGTACGATGAGCTGATTGCGGAACTGGAGAGGGATTATCTGGAGGCAAACGGATACGAAACCGACCTGGCCTTTGACGGGATTACCGGAGAACAAAAAGCAAAAACAGAAAAGTATGATGCCATCCTGCTGGATGTGATGCTCCCCGGCAAGACAGGGTTTGATGTATGCCGGGAACTGCGTAAAAACCTACGGCTGCCTATCATCATGGTAACGGCCAAAAAGGAAGATATCGACAAGATCCGGGGACTGGGACTGGGGGCAGATGATTATCTGGTAAAGCCTTTCAGCCCTACAGAGCTGGTAGCCAGGGTGAAATCCCATATTTATATCCATAATTTGCTTTCGTCCACAGAGGAAGGAGAGCAGCAGGAGACAGAAATCACTTACCGGAATCTGACCATCCTGCCAAAGTCAAGAAGGGTCTATCTGGATAAAAAGGAAGTAATACTGGTTAATAAAGAATTTGAACTGTTGCTGTTTCTGGCAGAGAACCCTAATCTGGTGTTTTCAAAGGATACTCTGTTTGACCGGGTGTGGGGGATGGATTCTCTGGGAGATGCGGCAACTGTAACCGTCCATATCAACAGGCTGAGGGATAAGCTGGGAAAGAATGATTCGGAAAACCAGTTTATTGAAACCGTATGGGGAGCAGGTTATCGGTTTCGGATTGATTAGGACAAAATGACATAAATTGTCAGATGGAAATGTTTAATGACATTCTCTTTTCTGACCGGTTTGGCGGTGAATTTTATATAATTTTTCTGAATGGAGGGAAAAAATGGAGTACAGGACAAACAGAAGGACGGGTGACCGCATCAGCGTGATCGGTCTGGGAACAAGCTACATTGCGGAGACGGAGGAAAAGGAGGCGGTTGGGGTTCTGGAATTCGCCCATGAGAAGGGAATCAACTATGCCGACCTTGCTACTGCAGACGCAAAGACTTTTACCTATTATGGGAAAGCCTTTTCATCTGTCAGAAAGGATATGCACTATCAGGTACATTTTGGCGCAAATTATGAGCGCGGGGCATATGGATGGACGACGGACAAGAAGACGATCCGGCGTTCCATAGACGCCCAGCTTACAGCGCTGAAGACAGACTACATAGACTATGGATTTATCCACTGTCTGGATGAAGAAAAAGACTGGTAGGCATATCAGGAGGGAGGCGCCCTTGGCTTTCTTATGGAATTGAAAAAGCAGGGGGTGGTGCGACACATCGGATTGTCTTCCCATACGCCCGGCCTTGTCCTGCAGGTCTGAATGTGGGGCTGATCAATAAATATTATGACCTGGCGGCGGCAGGGAATTCCATGGCAGCCGGACATTACGGGAACCTGGAGAAGAAGGCTTCCGACTGTATCGCCTGTGGTCATTGTGACAGGAGATGCCCTTTCCATGTAAAACAGACTTCCAGAATGGAAGAGATTGCTGCCTATTTCCGCAAGCAATGGTCCTAAGCGCCAGTGGCGCTTGTTTAGGACGGACCGGAACGGAGTGTAGACCTAAGTGCCGTGCTTGCACGAGCATAAAGCCATGAACCATGGCTTTGCGAATGCCGCGAGAGGGGCTGTGAAAAAAGTCCTATAACAAAAAAAGAACACTTTCGGGAATAACTCCTGGAGGTGTTCTTTTCTTTTTGG
>ERZ808049.719-NODE-719-length-12819-cov-3.215900_pt1 | contig 12819 bp, 16 predicted proteins | sample MGYA00380198_ERZ808049 | MGnify/ENA primary metagenome ERZ808049 (study PRJEB31490, sample SAMN06133414) | mouse gut metagenome | isolation source: Z2_2 | host: mice | place: China: Chengdu | collected 2015-05 ...
AGCGGCGGTGAAATTTGCTGGTAAGCGCGAACCATAGAATCCGGAATATGTGTCAGCCGATTAATGTTTACATGGACTCCGGCATGGGCGTTCCCATAGTGGATATCATTTGCAGCATTCTGCAGTTCTTCTGTCAGTTCTTGTTGAAACTGTGTTTCCGCCTTTTCCGAAGCAATGCTGTTTAGGATGCGGAATAAATCTGCAGCCGCCTTTTCATACTCAGAACCTGTATACTGGTAGTTGTAAGTAATACCGGGATTATCCTCGTCTAAAATGGTGTTGGTTTTTACCAAAAGCATCCGGTTCCCGTCTTCGCGTACAACCTCCGCTGTCTGCGAGAGAAGTTCTTTTCTGTTTTCTGGCAACAGGGGCGGGAGAGGATCCTTTTGCTGTTCTTTTTTTCCTGCCTCCGCCTGTTTTGGCATTTTTCCGCTTTTCCCTGTCGGAAGGGGAGCACCGCTTTTTATCTGGTCATCCAGAAGGTCTTTCAGAGCATTTTTCGCATTCTCTTCACTTTGCTTCAGCTTTTCCTTGGTTTCCTCAATCAGAGGTTTGATGTATTCCCACAAAATGATCAGGATGTGGTTCGTTGAATGAAAACGGTCCTTGATGTCATCAGAGTAGATGGAATCTTCGATATAAGGCACACAGTCTGTTAAGCAATCCAGATAAGGACCGGTGTAATTCGAGAGATTGTTGATCGTCCCGGACCGGCAATACTGGAGAATCAGATTTCCCATGATAGAAAATTCCGAATAGTTCTGATCAATTTGTTTTTGAATGGAGATAACCTGTTCCATCATCCGCAGATTGTTAAGCTGTATCCCGCGTCTGAAGGAGCCGGGATGTGAATGGCACATGCGGGCTTCGATATAAATGTCCTCCAGAATATTGCTGATTTTAGAGGCACATTGTGCAAGCGTCAGGCAGACAGCCTTTTCCTTGCTTTCCATGGCATCTGTGATTTCTTCCAAATTGGTCTGAAATGCAGGTTCCGATACGGAAGGCGGGGAAGGATAGAACGTATTGTTTTCCATACTGCTTAGATATAGATTAAGAACTGTAAAGTCGGTGTATAAAAGATGTCCAATCTCATGTCCGTTCAGCCCTGTCAGGCTCTCGGAGCGAAGAAAACGGGTAGGGAAACTCTGGGTAATCGGATTGGCTGCATTGATATGGATTTTATAGTTGTCCGTATACGCAACGCTGCTACCGGGAGATTCATCCCATTTCATTACCGACTGAAGCCCCTGGCGGTAGCGGCCTGTAGCCGCTTTTGCCATTGAGGTCTGGTATTTCTGGTAGGCAGACGACAGGAAAAGCTCCGCATCTGTGATGGAGAGTTCCTGATTCTTAATAATCTGCTGTAATTTTTTCTGGTCGCTATTCAAAGCTTATTCTTCCTTTCTTCATATAATTTTTTTGTGAGAAGCTCTTCCATTGGAATATGAAAATAAACTGCAATACGGTAAATCACGCATGCAGACAGGGAAGCACTTCCGGATTCGTAATTGATGATGGTTTTTCTGGGAGCATGGATCAGGCGGGCCAGTGTCTTTTGGGAGATAGGCCAGTCTTTTGACTTCCGCAGAAAACGAAGATTGGCTGCAAAAATGATGCACATTTCTTCGTCTGTCATAAAATGATGGTTCATGTTTCTCTCCTTATGCGGCAATCAGGGAAGCAAGGCAGCTATTTTCTACTTCCATTCGGTTCGATGCATCCGCAGAGACCGAAGACAGGATAGTATAACGTGCTGCTTCTGTAATGTCCTCACAGATCATGTAGGACTGTACCCATGAGATGAGTTCCCGCACACCACAGCATCCGTCTGTAATCAGATTTTCCCTGCAGAACTCGGAGACAGATTTTACAATCTGCGCCATAGTCTGAACCGCTTTTTTGTCGGTACAGCCGGTAATTCCCAGAACTCTCTGAATCAGTGTTTCTTCGTCTGGTTCATCCAGATCAATGATCAGGTTCATACGGGAAAGTACGGACTGATTCATCTGCTTGCAGCCTGCATAGTCATTATTGGTCGTGACGATGATAGTGGTGTCCGGGTGTCGGTGAATCATCTCCCCGTTTGGCAGGAACACGCTGTTACAGCGATCCAGAAGGGAGTTTAGACCAACCAGAACACCGGGATTTGCAATTACCGTCGGCTCTTGTATCTCGATCAAGTATCCATACCGGATTGCTTCTACCAGAGGCGTATCCACATATTTGAATTTCTGCTGTGAGGATTGATTTGCATAGTAGTCGTGCATTTCCTCAAAAATCGTATCCACCAGTTTTTGATAGACAGTATCTTCGGATACATTCTCATCATAGGTTCCGGTAAGCTTCTGATATGCAGTTGCCGGATCCAGCATAATATCCTGAAAAGAAGGGTATTCCTTCTGCAGTGCAGTCCGCTTTCCTTCAACATCCGGAAGGATCTGACCGAGAAGGTCAAAGACCTCTGTGTTGGCAGAGCAGGTGATGCACCGGTAAGGAAGATGTAAGCCCGCAGCAATCGCTTTGGCACCTTCAGTCTTTCCAGTGCCGGCAGGACCTCTCAAAAGGAAATTCCGCATCGGCTGGACGGTACTTGTTGTTAATTTGGCATGTTCACAGATCCGCTTGATTTCCGGTGGAATGATGTACCAGTCAGGAAGATTGGGAACTGTGAGTTCTTCTTCGGGAGTCAATGTCCGGGAATCGGACAGAATGTATTTGCTGACAAAATCATTTTTTTGAATTGCAGCTCCAGTTCTGCGGGGAGATGCTCCGGCCTTTAATACCTGAAAGGTTCCGGCAAGAACATTGGTAGGAGAGTAGATTCCCTGCTGAACGGAGAAAGGCTTTAGTGCAGGAAGAATCCCGTTGCCTGGGATTTCGTTTCGGAGTGCTCCGGTAGGGAGGGTAGTTCCGTAACGGATTCTGCGGTAAAGATTATCACACAGAACAGCAGCTGTTTCTGCTGCTTCCTCTTTATCCGGAAAACCGGCATCCCGCTGCTCCTTTAACTGTTGATAGTACTGATTGAATTCGTCATCTCCCAATGCGGTAGGCAGCAATGCGAACAGAAGTGCAGCACCGCTGTTTCCATTTTCCTGAAGTACATATTTCCCAGGTTCCGCTTCCGGATCCGCAGGAGAAGTATATCGTCCTGCATGGAACTGTCCTTTGATACGGTTATAGACAACCACATGGAGTTCTCCTGTCATGCTTGGATATTCTGCAATGGTAAAATCATTCCCCTGACTGCCGATGGCGCCCAGTTCTTCTATGGATTTGCTGCCTGTCGGGGTTTCTAACTCCATGTAGGCAAGGATTGCCCGCAAGGTAGCTGCATGAAGGGTTGAGCGCTTTTGAGGCTGTGTACAGTAGGTAGAATGGACATTCTTAAATACCGGATCATCCGTATAATCCTCAAACGGTTCCGGAAGTTTTCGCCGGAACGACCAGTTTTCCACTAATTTTCCGCTTGGCATTTTTGTACACCTCCTTTACGCATTCCAGGATAATTCCAGTTCGTGTTCCAGTTCCTTTGCCTCCAGTTCATCTTCGATGAAGATGTCTGCAAGAGCGGGCCAGTAGCTTTTTGGAGGAAAATCTTCAAAAGTGCCTTTGATTTCCGGTGTATTTTCATTACGGATGAAAATTTCGCCTGTTTCATTGATGAATAACTTCTGATAGCCTCTTGCCTGAAGATCTCCAATCAGGTTTACGAGAACGGGTTTTCCAACGAGCGTGTACCAGGACTTTGGATCTATCTGAGGAGTGTCATCTTTTGGCTCAGGTACAGCCTGCCTTTTTAATGATTCAATGGTCAGAAGCTCCAGAGCCAGATAGCCGTACTGGTTTAAATGAAACTCGGCAAAATTGTAATTTCCGGTGTTTCTGGTACGGATTCGGATGGTATTCCCATTTAAGAGGTCATTTATTTTGGGCTGCCTTACAAACTCCCATGTGGCTTTTGGAAAAGCCGATTTTAGCTTGTCTGTAATCTGATAACTGATCTGCTTCCAGAGCAATGCTTCAGAACCAGAAAGTGGCTCAGAGGAAGGTCTCTTTTTCAGCTTGTTCTGTCTGTTTAATTGTGGTTTTCTGATGCGGGGAAGAATGGGAATCACTAAAAGGAGAAAAGCTCCAATGATTCCTGTGATTGCAATGACGGCAAGCAGAGAACGGTTGATTGTTCTTGGTGCGAAAAGTAATACCACGAATAATATGGCAACAATCATTTTTAAAAATATCATGCTGTGATATACAGTTCTTTTTTGTTTCATTTTTTTCATCCTTTCTTTTGAAGTTGTTGTAAATGAAAAGAGGAACTGCAGAAATCTGTAAACAGACGGTGCAATTCCTCGACATAAAGTTTCTTTTAGTTTTAGTTGAATGGGAGCCGGCCGGCTTGATATTCTGGAACATTGTTAAATCCGTTACTCGTTCCGGCTGCAGGCATATCTCCATACGTTGGTTGTGTGTTTCCGGCTGGAGCCGCATAATTTGTACCATCACCATAGGAAACAGGTACTCCCTGTGATGCAGGAGACGCTGCATAAGTTCCGTTTCCGGCATAACCGTTAGTCGAAGCAGCATTTCCCGCAGGATTCTGTCCACCAGCAGCACCCATATAACTGCCATTATTTGGCACTCCCTGATTTGGGTAGCCGCCGCCTCCCGGAGTAGCCGCACCGCCATTGGTTGGAACCTCATTTCCGTTTGGATTCATGCCGGGAGCGCCGCCGGACTCATTTGCCGGTTTGTTTGCAAGACAGAATTCCCAGTCCTTGACATTAATCTTCGCATTGATTCCGGGCTGTCCTGCTCTCTGTCCCTGCTGATAAATGAAGGGATGGAGTTCCAGATCGCCAAAGATGTAAAGACAAGTTCCCTTTTTGACACCTGCTTTCTGAAGGCGATCTGCTAAAAACTTGTTAAAATAACACTGATAGTAGATCGTTTCATAAGGATTTTGACCATTTTGATTGTTCTGGCTTCTTTGTGTTACAGCAAGGTCGAGACTGATATATTCTGTCCCGGTATTTTTTGCCTGCTGTACGACGGGATCTCTTGTTACCCTTCCCATAAGATGTGTGATTACTGACATAATTTCTCCTTTCTGCCTCGTTGGGCGTTAAAATAATAAAATAGTAAAAAGAACAGGAAACCTGCCTCACAGATTTCCCGTAAATAAAAAAAGAGCCATTAAGGACCGCGTAATGCGGCTATCCTAATGACTCTGATTTCCAAACTTAAACTTGCGTGTGTTCTGGAAGAATGGTCCAGACTCCCGATGTGGGATAACACAAAAACTCAAATACAAGATTATAATAGCACAAGATATAGTATGTGTCAATGAAAGAAAAACTATATATAGAAAATGGTTGGTGGGGAGAAATATATATGTGAAAAGGGAATGCTGTGATATAATGGAGGATAGAAATCGGAAGTTGTATATTTCAATGATATTGATAAGAATTAGATTAAAGGTCTGAAACAGAATCAAAACTTTTTTCTTCTACTATTATGCAATGAAGAAGGGAATGTTAAGAATAGTTATGAGATAATTTGTAAGGAAACATGAAGGATATAAATAAAGACAAAATAGGAGATGTGTGAATATGTTAGAAACGGGTTTATGTGCAGTTTGTAAATCAAATGCAGAAATACAGAGAAAAGGCGGAATAGGGAGTAGTTTTTATATTTGTCCGGTATGTGGAAGGTACGAACTGTATGATCTGGATGAATTGCAGTATAAAGCAGGAAATCAATTGGCACCTTATTTGCTATATCATCGCTTTGGGGAAAAAGGAATTATAGAATACAGATATAACACTCCTTTGGATAAAGAAACTTGTGATAAATATAATAAAGAATTTATGTCAGGACAAAATACGCATGGACGTCCTGTACATATGGACGCTGATATGATTTCAGCATGGTATCCTAAGTCTTTTTCCGAAAGAATTGATTTAATTCTTTTATATATAAATAACAGGATTTCCCATATAGGACAGTTTGTAACATTAGGAATGGAGGAAGTATTTTCTATGTTGTTTATTGACCGTAAGGAATATATTCCAAATGCAATTTCGCAAAATAGTGGTAGTTGGAATTGGAGAGAGGATACAGACTGTGAAGATGAAGCAAATTATATATTGGATTATTTGCAGAAAAATCTATATATTGAATGTAGAGAAGGTGGAAATAAAGAAGAGTGGATTGAACTACGATTGACACCGGAAGGATATGCAAGAGTTGATATATTGCAGAAAAATACAGCAATTGGAAGAAATGTGTTAGTTGCAATGAAATTTGGAGATGATACAAACCCATTGCGTGAAGCTATTCGTGAGGGTATAACAGAAGCAGGATATTTTGCGGTTTTTATTGATGAAGTGCAACATAATGATTTTATTACACCAGAACTGTTAAAGTATATTCGTGATAGTAAGTTTGTGGTTGTGGATTTAACTCATCAAAATAACGGTGCGTATTTTGAAGAAGGATATGCAATGGGATTAGGTAAACCTGTAATTCAACTTTGTCAAAAAGGTGCAAGATTGCATTTTGATATTGCTCAGAAAAATACTATTATGTGGGATAAAGAAGAGTCGATACCATTAATGCTAAAAAATAGAATTGCTGCAACGATTGATTAAAGGGAAGAGAAACAAAGGGATTAGTTCAACTTACAGTTTCGTGATGAAGAAAGGTATATGGCAATGAAAGAAAAGCAGGAAGTGATCACATACAGTCTATCGTTTAAAAATGTATATGAAGATTACCCATTTCATGACTCGAACTGGTGTGTAATGCGACATAAAGGATCTAAGAAGACATTTGCTCTAATCTATAACAAAGATGGACATGTATGGATTAATGTGAAATGTGATCCGCAATGGCGGGATTTTTGGAGGAACACGTTTCCGTCGGTTGTTCCTGCGTACCACATGAATAAGACACACTGGAATTCAATCATTCTGGATGGAACCGTCCCGGAAGAAGATATCAAACGGATGATTGGCGAAAGCTATGATCTGACAAAGGGGAAGAAAGCATGAGAATTTTAGTAGATGCGGATGCCTGCCCGGTCGTAAAGATTGTAGAACATACGGCTGAGAAATACCAGATTCCAGTAATTCTCCTGTGTGATACGAATCATGTCCTGCAGTCTGGCTACAGTGAAGTCCTGACAGTAGGGGCAGGGGCTGATGCGGTAGATTTTAAGTTAGTGAGTATCTGCCAGAAGGGAGATATTGTTGTGACACAGGATTACGGTGTGGCGGCGATGATTTTGGGAAAAGGTGCCTACGGAATACATCAGAGCGGCAGATGGTATACGAATGACAATATTGATCAGATGCTCATGGAGAGACATTTGGCGAAGAAAGCCAGAAATGCGAAAAAAAGGAATCATATAAAAGGACCAGCAAAACGGACAGTGGAGGATGATATCCGGTTTGAGGAATCACTGGAGAAGCTGATTCAAAAATGTCAAAGAAAACAGGAACTATAATGTGTCATTACCGGAAGTGTGGCATCCTATGCAGGGCATCGTGTTTGTGATAGACTTCATGCAGGAGGTGCAGATGCATGAAAGAATACATATCAAAAAGAGAAATGGAGCATTGCAGGCAGGTAAAAGAGATTTTCCGGGAGTTATCAGAGGATGGCAGGGATTTTTGTGTCGTGGACGCATATCCTTTCGGGTGTGTGGTGTTGGAATGGTTTGCCCCGGAACGAGGTTTTGACCGTCAGGAGTATTTTACAGACGTTTCTGAATTGTTTGATTATCTTTTGGAGACATGGGAGAAAATCTATCTGTTTGAAATGGAAAAGATTTATGGAAGCACGGAGATGAGCGAGGAGGAGATCCGGGAAATTCTTCCGGAAGAACGCAGGAAGGAAATGGAAAAAATCCGGGATGGGTATATCATGCAGTATGAAAAGTGCAGGATAAACTGGTAAAAAACAGATGAAATGCTGGAATGTCCGGAAATCCTATCATTGTAAAAAATAGTGATTAGACGTATACTAGAGGTAGAAGAAAAGTGAGGTGGTCATATGCCGCAGATAATTCATACACTACTTACACAATATTTAGCAGAAATACAAAAGATATATGGTACACATTTAAAAAGTGTTATTTTATATGGGTCTTATGCCAGAGGCGACTATACGGAAGATTCTGATGTGGATATTATGATTCTGGTGGACTTGACTGAAGACGAGATGGATGCTTATGCTGATCAGTTGTCTGAGGTTGGTTTTGAATATAATGTGGCGCATGATATCTGGATGATGCCGGTGGTAAAGAATTTACAGCATTTTAAGAAATGGGTGTCAGCATACCCCTTTTATTCCAATGTGCAAAAGGAGGGGGTGACGCTGTATGAAGCAGCCTGATTCTTTGGATGTGGGAACGAAAATGGATGTGGTAAGGCATCGGTTAAGTGTAGCAAGAGAAGATTTAGATACCGCTCATCTTACATTTGAAGCTGGTCAGTATCGTGGAGCAAATAATAGAGCATATTACAGTATTTTTCATACAATTTGTGCAGTGCTTGCGAAGGAAGGCGTTGCATTCAAACGTCATAAAGATACGCTTGCATATTTCAATAAAAACTATGTGCAGACGGAGATTTTTCCTCGTGAGTTGGGAAGACGGATTGTAAAGGCAGAGGAAATCCGCCATGCAAGTGATTATGATACCTTTTATATTGCTTCAAAAGAAGTAACGGCGCAGCAGATTGAAACAGCGGCACGACTGCTGGAACTTGCTGAGAAATATTTAGAGTCAGAATAAGAAATTGGCGCATGGGAAAGAGTCCTATGCGCCATGATTTTTTGTTAATGAAAATCACTATTTTTGTCCTGCGAAATAGAGGAAAGTTCCTCATATCCAAGGAGATCCTGAGAGGACTGTATGGTGTCCTTGCCATGGGGCGAACGCCGGAAATACAGCCGGTAGTGATGTCCTTGAAGGAGTTTCACGTTTTTGTCGAAAGAAAAGCGGTATTCCTGCTGGTTACAGTCTGTCAGAAGTATCTGCTGGGTCTGTTTTAAGAAAGCAGGCTCTTTCTTTGTACAAGTTCCTTCAAATACCCGATAGGCTTTGGAACGGATGATGCGGTGTAAACTGATGATACGCAGGATACAGCAGATTCCGATCAAAAGGCTGAGCATTAGGAATATCTTATCATTGGTCTGGATGCCATAGATACATCCAAACAGGACGCAAAAAAAGCCGATTGCCGCCTGGGCAATCAGCTTTGAGAATAATGGTTTTGGCATAAGGCTCCTTTCAAAATCGTTGGAATGAAATTTGTTTATTCAGGTACAGATTGCCGATGGCCTGCAGCACCGGATATTGAATGTGATGGATCTGTGCGTTCTCTGCCAGAGTTTGATAGGTCGTCTCCGGATTCTGGTACAGTTCCTCCAGCATTGCTCTGGAACTTTTGGATGCGGAATCCTTATTAAGATCCACATAGGAGACCAGTTCTGCAGTAGTGACAGGAATCGTCTGTGCCAGTTTCACCACCGTTTCTTCCAATGGGGTATAGGGCATTTTCTTTAAAAGCTTACCCATATCACCGGTTCGGATCTTCCCCTCCAGACGGAGCTGGATACAGGTAAATAGCCGTACTGGAAATGGATTGGATACCGGCAGGATGTGGAGAGTTCCAAGAAGACGGTAAAGCGCGTCTACGCCGGTCAGACCTTCTCCTTCGGCAATCAGTCCGCGAAGGATCAGACGGTTCAAGTAATGGGAAAAGGGCATAGCTTCCTTCGCATTGGCATTTCGCAGGCGATATTCGTAAGCGGCTTTCAACTCGTGAATCTGTAGGATCTGGAAAGCCAGGCAGCTCCAGAGAATCAGTTCATGCTCCGAAAGCCCGTATTCCTGATTGTGGTTTAGGATAACAGGCATCGGCTTTCCTTTCGGATTTTTTTGAAATTTTAATGTACCGATTGCAGTATACAGACGCATCATGTTTGGTTCCTCCTCTCTGGTTTCAGGCCAGAAGCGCATATAATTCTTCATTTTCTTTTAACAGTTTTCTTGCCTTGCTCTGCCACGCCCGGATGTGGTTGGGCGGGACGCCATAGACTTTTGCAAGATCCGTGCTTTTATAGCCTTGCTGCTGCATGCGAAGGGCGATCAATCCCTTCTTCAGGATACCGCTATTTTGTTCTTCCAGCAGATGCCAGAATTTAGAGCACTCACCGGACTGGGTATGGGTTTCTGCCTCTGATGCAGTTCCAAGGGCAGATGGTACGGTTCGGATGAAATCTGGCTCGGATTTCTTTTCCAGCATGGCATCGAGAGAACAGAAACGCTGGCTTCTGCGTCTGCAGTCTCTCCAGTAATCGTAAATGGCGTGGCGGATCGCTGCTTTTGCATAAGGCGCAAACGGACGACCTGTGCGATAATTCATAGCAGAGCGGCATAATGCCAGATATCCCGCCTGCGTCAGTTCTTCGGTCTCATCCATGGACAGATTGGAATAGGATCGCGTCAGGGCGGATACCATCTGGGGAACCAGGTGCAGGTACTGTTCGGCAAGCTGCTTTTCATCGTTGGTCATGGGAAGCTGTCTATCCATAATCACACCGCCTTTCATGCTGCCTGCAGCGGAATGTTGTTGTTTTTCAGAACCTTCAGAGATTCTTTGATGAGTTGTTCGCACATATAATCACTGAATTCCCCAATATGCGCCTGCTGGCTGCTTAGACAGAACTTGTCGGCAATCCAGCGGTAGGCTTCCCGCCGGTTCAGGATTCCCTGTTTCCAGATCTGGTCAAAAATACGGTGCGCAGAAATCCGTTTCCGGCGCAGTTCCTGATTGGCAAGCGTGCCCTGGGGTATGGTTGTTCCTTTCACGACGCTGACATAGGAATTGCAGGCCGGGTAATGGCAGCATACGTATACTTTGCCGTCTTTTGCTTTTGGTCCATGTACATAGGATGCGTCCCGCAGGATGGCGGCGCCTCCGCAGTAAGGGCATCGGATATTTTGTTTCTTCATAAAATGTCACCTCTTTTTACATGTGTTGTACGCATAAATGCTTACACGAAATCCAAATGTGTTTTCTATGCGTATATTGTAAGTATGCAGGTGATAAATTCCTATAAATCAGGCATGGAAACAGGTCCCAATTCGGGACTTTTTACCACATTCTGCCATTTTTATCCGGGGATTAGTGGTTCGGATAAAAGATTGCCCGGATTACCGGGGACAGGCCGCCAGCCAGTTTCTCATAGTTGACTTCTGTGTAAATGAATTTGTCGCAGAAGTAGCGGAGCAGGAATAACCCTACCAGTATGAAGCAGAGACGGTAAAGGTTCCTGCTTTTCGGTGTCCGTTTGTGGAAGCCGCTGAATCTGCAGTACAAAATGAAGATCATCGGAAGAAAGATGAACGTGGTAAAAATCTGGTCTATGGTCTGAAGAACAGCCGTTAAGTTTAACATAAGTTGGCACCTCCTTGTCTATATGGTTTCTGTACGCAGAGTGGGCGTAAAGAGCAACTACCAGTCATAACAGTTTTCTTCCTGAAGTTTCAAAAGCGCCATACAGGGGCAGTAGGAATCGGGGAAATGCTGCTCTTTCAGAAACGAGTCGTACATGCCCATAAATTGCCCTACGGTTATTGCACAGAGGCATTCTTCCGGTTCAGGGCTACGTGCAAATAAGATATGGGCATCCGAAAGGGGGAGAATAGAAGGAGTAGCCGTCTGATCAGGCTTAAATAAAAATCCCGGTTCTTTGCAGATTCCGGGGGTGGGACAGTGGGTGCAATCGACAAAAATGCAGTTGTGCCAGTTCCCTTCACAGAGATTCAGGAAATGGCGGATATATTTGGCATCTGTCATGCAGTGGGTTGTTTCCATATTCATCACCTTTAAAAAGCAGGCAGCCTTAAAGACCGCCTGCAAGAATCATGGTTATTATGCTGTTTTTACTGTTTCCTCTTTTTATAGTAGATGACGCCAAGAACGCCGCAAAGGATGAGCGCAATGGCTGCCAGTCCGGCGTACAAAAGAATTGGGGTATCATCTCCCGTTTTGACCGGAGTGGAAACATCCGGTGTTTCCGGTTCGGTGGGTTCTTCTGTGAGTGAAATCGTCTGCTCTTCGGAATCAATGTCTTCATGGGAAGTGATTTTTGTTTCCGTTTTATCCGTGATCAGATATAATTTTTCAAATACGACTACATCATGTCCTGCCAGAGAAGAGGCATCGAAGGTAAATGTCACATCAATGGTTCCATCCGGCTCTTCTACGGTAAAAGTAGTTTCAGATGTAACCGGTTTTCCGTCTACAAGAACTTCTTTCCCAGTTTCTTTATCCATCAGAGTTCCGATTAATTTATATTTGCCTTCCGGCAGATCTGTATAAGAAACGGTATCCACGATGGTTGCTTCTTTCTCTGCAAGAACTTCCTGATCCCCGTCTTTGCCGTCTTTCGCTTGAGTTCCAATCTTAGGGAAATAGATGCTTTGCGGTTTGGATTCGATTTCTGCATGGACTGCCACCTCTTTTCCCTGATAGGTGATGCTCTCAAAGCAAACGATGGTCTTGCCCTTCAGAGCAGATGCGTCAAAGGTGAAGGTCAGTTCCACGCTGCCTTCTGCTTCCTCTGGGGTGAAAGTGAGTTCCGAAGTAATCGGTTTCTCATCTACCTGAAGCGGTTCGCCGGTTTCCTTATCCATTAAGATTCCCGTCAGCGTGTATTCTTTATTTGGAACCAGATCATAGGTTACGGTATCCGTGAGCGTGATTTCTTCTTTTGGAAGGGCAATCTGGCTATCGGTTT
>ERZ808049.722-NODE-722-length-12781-cov-2.911760_pt1 | contig 12781 bp, 12 predicted proteins | sample MGYA00380198_ERZ808049 | MGnify/ENA primary metagenome ERZ808049 (study PRJEB31490, sample SAMN06133414) | mouse gut metagenome | isolation source: Z2_2 | host: mice | place: China: Chengdu | collected 2015-05 ...
GAAACAGGATTTTCGGAATTGGATGCATAAGATTTTGGATCCTTTAAAACCCCTGTACAGTGAGGGGGGAGCCAGGCTTCGTCTGGGGGACAGCGGGGTGACCTACCCCCAGGTGAGCATTGAGATGGAGGCGTTTTCAAGGCCTCTGTGGGCTCTGGTTCCTTTCTGGGCAGGAGGCGGGGAGGATCCGGAGTTTGAGGATATTTACGTGAGAGGGCTTTCGGGCGGCACTGACCCTTTCGGCGGGGAGTACTGGGGAGGGTTTACGGATTATGACCAGAGGTTTGTGGAGATGGCGGCCATTGCAAGCGGCATCCTTTTTGCGCCGGAGAAGGTGTGGGAGCCTTTGAGCAGGGAGGCAAAGGGAAACCTGGCTCAGTGGCTTTACGGGATTAATGAGTACATAATTCCGGACTGCAACTGGCAGTTTTTTATGATCCTGGTCAATGCGGCCCTTAGGAAACAGGGATGCAGGTTCAGCCAGGAAAAGCTGGATTCGGGCCTGGAGAAAATAGAGTCCTACTATCTGGGGGACGGGTGGTATCGGGACGGCGGTTCGGCTCAGAAGGATTACTACATTTCCTTTGCCATGCACTACTACGGGCTTTTGTACGCGGCGGCTATGGAGAAGGAGGAGCCGGAGCGGTGTCTAAGGTTTAAGGAGAGGGCGGAGATATTTGCCAGGGATTTTATCTACTGGTTTGATGAGAACGGGGCGGCGCTGCCCTACGGGCGGAGCCTGGCTTACCGGTTCGGGGAGGCGGCCTTCTGGTCGGCTTACGTGTTTGCGGGCCTTAAGGATATTCCGGCTGGGGTGGTGAAGGGGATTCTGGCCCGCCATTTAAGCTGGTGGGATCAGCAGAAGATCTGTGACAGGGACGGGGTGCTGACCATTGGGTACGCATATCCTAACCTGATCATGGCGGAGCGGTACAACGCCCCCGGATCCCCTTACTGGGGGATGAAGAGTCTTCTGTGCCTGGCGCTGCCGGACAACCATGAGTTCTGGAGGGCAAAGGCAGAGCCTCTTCCCGGGCTTAAGACGGTGAAGATGCTGAAACAGGCGGATATGCTGGTACACAGGATGGGGAAAGACGTTATGGCGTACCCGGCTGGGGTGTGTGAGAAGTACGGCCACGGCCATGTGCCGGAGAAATACTCCAAGTTTGTCTATTCCACCAGATTCGGCTTTTCCGTGGCCAGAAGCCAGATCGTGCTTCATGAGAACGCGCCGGACTCTGCGCTGGCTTTTGTGATCGACGGGGATGATTATGTGTTTGTCAGGAAGGTGAGCTTGTCCTTTGAGGTGAGGCCGGACCGGGTTATCAGCACGTGGCAGCCGTTTCCGGGGATCATGGTGACCAGCACGGTGATTCCGGAGGATGAGGGGCACCGGAGGGTTCATGAGATTGAGAGCGCCTATGGGTGTACGGTCTATGACTGCGGATTTTCCGTGGAGAAGTTTACGGAGGGGTATGAGCAGAAGGCGGAGGGCGCCGGGGCATTTGTCCGCTTTAAGGATATGGGATGTGAGGTGCGGGGAAATGGGCCGAAAGCCAAAGGCGTGGTCATAGAGGCGGATCCCAATACCAATGTGCTGTATCCCAACGGGAGCATTCCGGCGGTGGCTTACAGAGTTGAGAAGGGGGAAAAGGTTACAGTGGAGACGGTTGTGAGGACGTTTGTAAGGTGATGTGTAAGGATAATGGATTGTGTGTTGACGCCCAGTGGCTTATCCTTTATAACCTTCCTATTAAGTAGCAGGAGGAAAAAAGGCATGAGTATTGTTGTAAATATTAATTACACTGGGAAGGACGGCAATGCCCGGAGACAGTACTGCTGATCGACGGCTGGAGGGAGCAGGAGGCCATTGACCGGCACCACGCGTCTCCGATGATGGAGAAGATCACAGAACTTCGGTTAAAGTATGACTTACATATGAAGGTGGAGCGGTATGTGTCTGACGAAGGCGGGATACCAGAGACGGACAGTCGTTTTATTAAGGAGTAGGGACTGGTCTGCGCGTTTATTGCGCTGACCGTGGGAAAGAGTAATGGCAGCAGGCATCCGGCCCATCGCCAAAGGCGATTCTAATTGGCCGGATGCGTAACAATTATCGGTTTTCCTGTTTTATAATAATCATGCCTGTCAGTTCTGGGAGGAATGCGGCCTTTGGCTGCATCGAAGGTGTCCGGTTTCATATCAAGTATTCCGGAAACACGCTCTGGCTGGCAGTTTTTTTATGTAATTTAGGAGACAGGGTAGATCCCAGGTGTGGGTTCTTTTTTTATAAGAGAGAAAACAACCTATTGCAAAATGAAATAATATGTGAGAAAGGATTGATACTATGATCTATGGGCATATCGGATCAGAGCTGTGCAGGGAGGGAAACGGGGCTGGAGTTTAAGATCGTCATCGACGGCGGCATGGATTATGTGACGGCGAAAAAATGTGTGGAACTGGGAGCCGATATCCTGGTGACGGGGATCTATATGCAGTTTCGTCAGCCGGATGGGATCATGGGGGCCTGCGAAAGATTTCGAAATACGTTTGGCCGGTAGAAGCGGGATGGCTGCAGGGGGTAATTCCGCTGTCCGGCTCACTGATCTTGTATTCACTGGTTAGCATGATAGAAAGAAACCGATGGTATAGACTATCTTTAGTCAGAGCCATCGGTTTCTTTATTTAAAGGAAAAGGATTGTCCCCAAAGAGAAAACAAGTTATAATAGGAAGGAAAGACGAGGGGAGGAAGCGAAATGTATGAGTCGGGGGAGAACTATCTGGAGACGATCTTGATCTTAAAGGAGAAGCAGGGGCTTGTCCGGTCCATCGACATTGCCAGGGCGCTGAACTTCAGCAAGCCCAGCGTAAGCAGAGCCATGGGGATCTTGCGGGAGAACGGATATATCGTGATGGAGCCCGGGGGAGAGATCGAGCTGACAGAGAAGGGGCAGAAGAAGGCGGACGGGATCTATGAGAGGCATAAACTTCTGACAGAGTTTTTGCACAGGGTAAGCGGGGTGGATCCGAGGGTGGCGGAGGAGGATGCCTGCAAGATGGAGCACATCATCAGCGATGCAACATTTCAGGGGATCAAGGAGTTTATGAAGCAGATGGGGGAAGAACCTTGACTTTGACCGGAGTTTGTGACAAAATAGACACTTAGAAAGAAGGGATAGATCATGACAAAGATTGACATTATCTCCGGCTTTTTGGGAGCCGGGAAGACAACATTTATCAAGAAACTGCTTGAGGAAGCGATTGCTGGGGAGCAGGTGGTGCTGATCGAAAATGAATTTGGTCAGATCGGCATTGACGGAGGATTTTTAAAGGATGCGGGTATTGAGATCCGGGAGATGAATTCCGGGTGTATCTGCTGTTCTTTGGTGGGGGATTTCGGTAAGTCCCTGGAGGAGGTGCTGACCAAGTACAAACCGGACCGGGTGATCATCGAGCCGTCGGGTGTGGGCAAATTGTCGGACGTGATGAAAGCGGTCCGGGATGTGGCTGCCACGGTTGACGTGGAGCTGAACAGCGCGGTCACAGTGGTGGACGCGTCCAAATGCAAGATGTACATGAAGAATTTCGGTGAGTTCTTTAACAATCAGATCGAGAATGCAGGCACCATCGTCCTCAGCCGGACCGACGTGGTGGACGCGGAGAAGGTCCAGAAGGCAATGGAGATGCTCAGGGAGCATAATCAGGCTGCCTCCATCGTGACGACGCCCTGCAGTCAGCTGACAGGGGAACAGCTTCTTGAGATCATCGAGAAGCCGGACACCATGGCGGAGGATCTGATGAGAGAGGTGGAGGAACACCGCCGCCATCATCATCACGGGGAGGATGGCGAGAGCTGCGGCTGCGAGGAGCATGGGCATCACCATCATCATGGGGAAGATAGCGAAGGTTGCGGCTGTGAGGGCCACGGACATCACGAGCACCATCACCACGGGGAAGACGGCGAAGGCTGCGGTTGCGAGAGCCAGAAACATCACCATCATCACCACGGGGAAGATGGCGAGGGCTGCGGCTGCGAGGACCATGAGCACCATCACCACGGGGAAGATGGCGAGGGCTGCAGCTGTGAAGACCATGGGCATCATCACGAGCATCACCATGACCACGACGGGGAGTGCGGCTGCGGCTGTCATGACCATGACCACCATCATGCGGATGAGGTATTTTCCAGCTGGGGCATGGAGAATGTGGGGCGGTGTGAGAGAAAGAAGCTGGAAGAGATCCTGGATGAGCTGGCCAACGGCAATGCTTACGGAGATGTGTTAAGGGCCAAGGGTATGATGCCAGGGGAGAATGGGGACGAGTGGTATTATTTTGACCTGGTGCCTGACGAGTTTGAGATCCGCTTGGGTAAGCCGGATTATACGGGAAAAGTCTGCGTTATCGGCGCAAGGCTCAGGGAAGATGAACTGAATAAAGCATTTGGCAGGAGTTGACAGACATGGGACCAGTGATAGATGATGATATCATGCCGTTGTTTTTGATCAACGGTTTTCTGGAAGCGGGGAAAACGGAGTTTCTCCAATTTACCATGGAACAGGAGTATTTTCAGACAGAGGGCAAGACCCTTCTCATTGTCTGCGAGGAGGGAGACACGGAGTACGACGAGGAGCTTCTCGCGGCTACCAGGACAGAACTTGTGACCGTGGACAGCCTGGAAGAACTGACTCCCGCAAAACTGACAGAGTTGGAGCTGCTGCACAACCCGGAGCGGGTGCTGATGGAGTGGAACGGGATGTGGAACCAGGATGAGTTAAAGCTTCCAAAGGACTGGACCATTTACCAGCAGGTGACTATCATAGACGGCTCCACCTTTGATCTGTATGTGAAGAACATGAAGCCCCTTCTGGGGGCAATGGTCCGGGGGTCAGAGCTTATTATCTGCAACCGCTGCGACGGGATCCAGGATCTGGAGGGATACCGGAGGACTCTTCTGGCCATGAACAATAAGGCGGAGATTATCTTTGAGGATGAGGAGGGGGAGATCTCCCAGGTGTCCGAGGCGGATCTTCCCTATGATATGACGGCAGAGGTTATTCGGATCCCCCCCGAGGCCTACGGCATTTGGTATATTGACTGCATGGATAAGCCGGACCGGTATCGGGGAAAAGTGGTGGAATTTACGGGCATGGTGCTGAAATCGCCGGAGTTTCCCAAGAATTACTTTGTGCCTGGCCGCATGGCCATGACCTGCTGTGAGGCGGATATGACCTTTCTGGGGTTTGTGTGCAAGGCCAGGGAGGCAAGGCATCTGGAGACGAGGCAGTGGGTCCGTGTCCGGGCCAGGATCGAGTATGAGGAGTGGCAGGATTACGGCGGCGTGGGTCCGGTGCTGCACGCCCTGTCAGTGGAGCCGGATACGGGGATTATTGAAGTGGTGCAGTTTTAGAAGAAAGACAAAAAAGCTAAGCCTTGTGAAAAAGGGCTTAGCTTTTTTGGTGCTGTTTTTCGGGATTTTGTCTACTCCCACACCACGGGGGTGGGCCGGTTAGGTGAGAATACGTCCTCAGCCCGAAACAAGTCGTCCAGTTTTCGCTTGGAGGTATCGGAGCCTGCCTCAATATCTTTCCACATGCGGAATCCGTCCAGGTTGCGCCGCCCCTGCCGCAGGAAATCGTCTCCCACCTGGACCCAGTACTGGCTGGAATCCACGTTGCAGAAGTAGGAGAAGCCCAGGCTCTTAAGGTAGCGGAACCGTTCATTGTCATTCTGATAGGGATGCCAGTCGCCTACATCAGCTCCGAATGGAAACAGAATGATGTCCGTGGGGCCTATGAGGCTTCTGACTTCATTGTCCCATTTGTCGCAGTCTGCCTTGAATTTGTCCCACTCAATAGTCCCTAAGTCCCGATGTCCCCAGCTGTGGGAGGCAAGCTCCCAGCCATTATCCCGCAGACACTGGGCCACGGCCGCCGCGCTCTGGCGGTCCTCTTCATAGGTGGGGGAGTCGCTGTAGGATGGAGCTGTGCGGTAGCCCAGGATCCCCTGGTAGCCGGTGAAGGCGATGACAGCTCTGGCCCCCTTGTAGGAGAAATCAGGATGCTCCTGGATATATTCTTCCAGAATGGGAACTAAGTCAAAGGCACCCCTCTGGACTGTGCCGTCGTCCATCTTCATCTCGCAGGTGGGCTTTCCGTCGTCGCCGATGACCATGCGGGTGGCAAATCCGTCCCCGTCCATATACTCATAATAGCAGACATCGTCCTGGGACATGACAAAGGGCTTCTTGCCTTCCGGCAGAAGGATGGTCTTGCGGGTCATCTTCGTGCCGTTCTCTCCTGCAGCCATCTCCGCCATATCGTGGAGGCGGACCAGAACAAATCCTCTCTCGTACATGGAATCCAGGATCTTCAAGAATTCATCCTTGGTGGTCATAACCTGGTTATAACCTGCCTCATCGGAATCCCCGTCAAATGCCTTGGCCTCGTCTATGACCAGAGTATGGAAAAATACGTGTGTAACCTGGGAGATATCGCAGGGCTTTAAGCCGGCCTTGATATTCTCATACTCCGCGATGGCCTCATCAATGCGAGTGTCACTGCCGTAGTACTGGGAAGTTTTCAGTACCTCAATGGCGCGGTCATAATCATAGCCTGCGGCAATGCGCCAGGCCTCGTCAAGGAGGTTATCCACAGGAGCCCCTGTGTTGTTGGCGTGGTCCGGCTCTGTGAAGATCTCAATGTCGGTTGTGGACTCCAAAACAGCCTGGTCTGTGGTCTGATCCTTGGCCAGGTCGGAAAACAGGCCCGGCGGCGAGTCCTTGCCCAGAAAGTGGCGCGCCAGCATCCAGCAGAAGACGGACAGGAAAATAAGTAACAGAATGATGATAAAAATAATGGGAAGCCTGTGGAATATATATTGCTGCCGGCGTTTGGACGCGCCGGGACGGTAGTGCTTGCGGTTTATATGCTGATTCATGAAAGACACCTCTAAACTATATGATGAACGCCCTTTAACAGGCGGATGTAATTGTGATAATAAGTACAAAAATAGGTTTCAACGTGATTTACAGTATACCACACAGAGTCGAATTATGTAAATGGGAAAGTGGCAGATTCGTGAAATATAATGGAATCCTAATAAAAGGATAAAAGATGGTTAAGAATTGTAACACACAAGCGGAGGAATGTAATAATAGGGTACAGGATTGTAATGGAAAAAAGCAGAATGTAACAAATACGGAAATAGTAATAGAAATCAGCAGGGGAGCCATACATTAGTAGGAGAAGAGAGGATACCGGACTTTTGGGCGGGATCTTCGAAAACAGCGCCGAAGGGTGGAGGTTATATATGAAGCAGATGAGACGATGGATCAGCGCGTGGACAATGGCAGGAATTTTGGTCAGTACTTATCCAGGGCCGGCTGTCAGTGTGTGGGCGTCGGAGCCGGTCCTGGTGGCGGGCAGCGGCATGGCAGAGGCGGTTTTGGAGAAGGGGACAGGGCAGGGAGAGGAGCAGGTTACAGGAGACTGGGAGACCGACGGGGACCGGGGCGGAGCAGGGGAGACAGAGATGGCGGCGGCTTCCTCTGATTCCCAGGCAGGTCCGGATATACAGGCTCCGTCGGCAGTGCTGATGGAGGCGTCCACCGGCCAGGTGGTCTATGAGAAAAACGGCGATGAGCCCAGAAGTCCTGCCAGCATCACAAAGATCATGACGTTGATCCTTATTTTTGACGCCCTGGACAGCGGGAGGATCAAAATGACGGATGAGGTTACCACCAGCGCCTACGCCAAGTCCATGGGAGGTTCCCAGGTGTTTCTGGAGGAGGGTGAGGTGCAGACTGTGGAGACGCTTATCAAATGCATTGTCATCGCTTCGGGAAACGACGCAAGCGTGGCTATGGCAGAGTACATAGCAGGGGACGAGAAGACATTTGTGGACATGATGAATGAGAGGGCCAAAGGGCTTGGAATGACGGCAACCCATTTTGAGGATTGCTGCGGCCTGACGGAATCAAAGACTCATGTAACCTCTGCAAGGGACATTGCCATCATGTCCAGGGAACTGATCAACCGTTACCCGGAGATCCATAATTATTCTACGGTCTGGATGGACACCATCACCCATGTGACAAAGCAGGGGACCAAGGAGTTTGGCCTGTCCAACACAAACAAGCTTTTAAAGATGGCAACCAATTTTCAGGTGACAGGGTTAAAGACAGGTTCCACATCCATTGCAAAGTACTGCCTGTCCGCCACGGCGGAGAAAGACGGGGTGCGCCTGATCGCCTCCATCATGGCGGCGCCGGACTATAAGGCCAGGTTTTCGGACGCGGCGGCTCTTCTGAATTACGGTTACGCCAACTGCAGGCTTTACGAGGATAAGGAGCCTTTGGCTTTGCCGGATATGCCGGTGGAAAACGGGGTGGATGATGTGGTGGAGCTGCGGTACGAGGGGACATTTGCCTGTCTGGGACTTCATGGGGAGAATTTTGACGCTGTGGAGAAAACCCTGAAACTGCCGGAAGCTCTCCAGGCCCCAGTGGAAGAGGGGCAGGCAGTAGGTGTTGTGGAGTATCATATCGGAGGAGAAAAGCTGGGAGAACTGCCGGTGGTGACAGCAGGGAGCGTGAGAGACGCCAAGTTTGGAGACTATGTGAGAAAGGTGGCAGGGGCATTGTTTATGCAAGAAAGAGGTGTGGAAGACGGCATGGAGGAAAAGGATATAAACCATGTGGAAGGCCAGACGTAGGGGGACAATGAAATGGAAGAAACGTGGGAGAGCGGAAGCAGCATGGAGGCAGGGACGGAGGAAGCGGCGTGAGAGGAGAGCGGGGCGGGCAGAGGGAGTATGATGTGAGAGGGGATGGAGGATGGGTGATGGGAAAGCGGGGAGGACCATCCTTCCCTTCTCTGACTGGCATCACGACTACCCTCGCCCCCTTGCTCACTAAATAATACACCTAATTCAGCTCCCCTGTGAACCAATATCTTTCTTAAAGGTATTTCCGCCCGAACTTTAGTTGTACAAAGTCTGGAATTGCCAGGCATTTTCTAATGCTGATCAGGTGGCAGAGGGCTTAAGTTAATGACATTGGTGTCTGAACTGTTAGTGCGCCCGAACTGTACCTCAAACTGGCAGATCAAACTGGCAGATTATGTGAAAAAAAACTTGCAATGAAACTGGTTCTGTGATATGATTTCTAAGTTAACAAAAATCACGTCTGCCGATTCTGCGGGTGGTGCCTTTTAGGTTCCCAAGGAAGCGCGAGACGCAGACGGAAGAAAAACCAACGGAGGTAATCATATGAGCGTTATTTCTATGAAACAGCTTTTGGAAGCCGGTGTGCATTTCGGCCACCAGACAAGAAGATGGAATCCTAAGATGGCTCCATACATTTACACGGAGAGAAACGGCATCTACATCATTGATCTGCAGAAGTCTGTAGGCAAGGTGGATGAGGCTTATAAGGCGGTTGCGGATATCGCGGCAGACGGCGGTACGGTTCTGTTTGTCGGAACCAAGAAGCAGGCGCAGGATGCGATCAGAACGGAAGCTGAGCGCTGCGGAATGTTCTATGTGAATGAGAGATGGCTTGGAGGAATGCTGACAAACTTCAAGACGATCAAGAGCAGAGTTGCGCGTTTGAAAGAGATCGAGAGAATGTCAGAAGACGGAACTTTCGATGTATTGCCTAAGAAGGAAGTTATCCAGTTAAAGAAGGAATGGGAGAAGTTAGAGAAAAACTTAGGCGGAATCAAAGAGATGAAGCAGCTTCCAGATGCAATTTTCGTGGTTGATCCTAAGAAGGAGAGAATCTGTGTACAGGAAGCGCATACACTTGGAATTCCGTTGATCGGAATTGCAGATACAAACTGTGATCCAGAAGAACTGGATTATGTGATCCCTGGTAATGACGATGCGATCCGTGCAGTGAAGCTGATCGTGTCTAAGATGGCTGATGCTGTTGTAGAGGCAAATCAGGGAATGACCGGTGAAGACGGCGTTTACGAAGAGGACGCTGCCGAGGAAGGTTACGAGAACGAAGCAGACGAGTAAAGACAATGCCGCTCATAATTCCCTGTATATGACGTTATAGGGGGAGCATGATTGAGCGGATTGATTAGGAGGAGATAAACATGGCAATTACGGCTGGTATGGTAAAAGAGTTAAGAGAGATGACAGGCGCAGGCATGATGGACTGCAAGAAGGCTTTGACTGAGACCAACGGCGATTTTGACAAGGCTGTTGAGTTCCTTCGTGAGAAGGGGCTTGCAACTGCCCAGAAGAAGGCAGGAAGAATTGCAGCAGAGGGTATTGTGGCTACGACCATTAAGGGAGACAATAAGGTAGCTGCGATCGTGGAAGTGAATGCAGAGACAGACTTCGTTGCAAAGAATGAAGTATTCCAGACATATGTTAAGGAAGTTGTAGAGCAGGCTGCAGATACAACATCTGCAGATATTGAGGCGTTTAAGGCAGAGCCATGGGCTCTTGATACATCTATGACTGTTCAGGACAAGCTGGCTGCAATGATCGCTAAGATCGGTGAGAATATGAACATCAGAAGATTCGAGAAGATCGTATCTGAGGATGGTATTGTAGTATCTTATATCCATGCAGGAGGTAAGATCGGAGTATTGGTTGAGGCTCAGACTGACAACAATTCCGATACTGTAAAAGAGGCGCTGAAGAATGTGGCTATGCAGATCGCGGCTCTGAATCCGAAGTATGTGTCTACAGATGAAGTTCCAGAGGATTACAAGGAGCATGAGAAGGAGATTCTGATGGCTCAGGCTAAGAATGATCCTAAGAATGCGAACAAGCCGGAGAATATCATCGAGAAGATGATCAGCGGACGTCTTAATAAGGAGCTGAAGGAAGTATGCCTGTTAGAGCAGGAGTATGTAAAGGCTGAGAATAAGGAGACGGTTGCGAAGTATCTGGAGATGGTATCTAAGGAAGTTGGATCTGCTGTTGCACTTAAGAGATTCGTTCGTTTTGAGACGGGCGAAGGTCTTGAGAAGAAGAATGAGGATTTTGCGGCTGAGGTTGCGGCGCAGATGAATGCATAAGGCGAAGTTTGCCTGGTTATTTTGAATGAAGAAACCCTTGTGAATGGTGTGGGAATGCCATTTGCAGGGGTTTTTGCATTTATATGTCATCATTCAAAGTTAGAACGGATTACTTATGTGATATCTCAATATTCTAAGAATATTATTTGGAGTTAGTAAATATAATTTTGTAGATCATGAAATATGTAATTCAAGAAACAGAAAGGGATATTATATAATGGGACCAACAATTGACCAATACATAGTTGCAAACTGTTTATATACAATAGATGAATTCAATATCTTGTATAGGGGATGGGATAAGCCTGAATTAAAAATTGAAGCCGATGAAAAGTTTAATGAAATGGATATAACAGTAAGAATAGGCTATCCTTTTAAACAAAATGCTCATTATACAGCAGGAGAAAGTGCCCGGATAAAAAAAGCACAGAAAATAAACCATGATTTGTATATAGCACAAAGAGATTTTAAAATTGAAGTTAAATATTTGAAAAATTGGATTAGTTCAGCTAATACAAGAGCAGCAAGCAAAAACTGGTCAGTATTTCAACAAGATTTTGATTGGTTAATGGATGAGATAGATAGTGATAAGCCTGGAAAGGTTGCATTTGTGATTGGATGGTTTAATTGTGTGGATTCATTTTCACAATTAATTCAATTAGGGACTGGGAATGGAGCATACCCATTAGCAGATGAACGAAAGAGAAGATATTTTCCATTTTTAGAAGCAAATAAAGTACCAGTGTATACGAAAGATTTAAAGTATTGTTATAAAAAAGCTTATATGGAGTTACCACTTGACTTAATATCTTCTAAATATAAAGGGATATACAGATGTATGTTTATTGGAGAAGAAAAAGATAAATTTCATTTTGCTATATATTTTTGAAAATGAATAATCCAGGTTAATTATTATATTGATAGCAAGCTATGTAAAAAAGTATTTGAGGGGGGGGATAGGTTGAATTCATCCTATAAATTGGATATAATATAAGCATTATACAAGGAGGTATGGATGATGACAATAAATACAAATACAATGGTTTCTATTACAGAAGCAAATCAGAATTTTTCAAAAGTAGCAAGACTAGTGGATGAACATGGAACAGCCATTATTCTAAAAAATAATGTACCAAGATATCTTGTGATAGATTTTAGCAAAGCAGATGAGGATGCTGTTGCATCAAATGAAGATGTGCTGAGTATATCTAAACGATTGATTGAGAAGAATAAGGAATCTTATGAGGTGCTCGCAAAATGATAAAGCTGACAAAAGAACAGATTCTATTACTTCATACTCAGTTAATTGAGACTACTGGAGGAAGTGATGGAATTAGAGATTTAGGTCTGCTTGAATCTGCATTAGAAAGTCCATTTCAATCCTATAGTGGAGAAGAATTATATCCAAGCATACAGGCAAAGGCAGCAAGACTTTGCTATGGACTAGTTAAAAATCATGCAATGATCGATGGCAATAAAAGAATAGGGTGCCATGCCATGTTCGTATTTTTGGAATTAAATGGTTATGAGATGGAATACACGCAGAAAGAATTATCAGATTTAATTTTAGATGTAGCAGCGGACAGGAAACAATATGAAGATATTTTACATTGGTTGTTAGTGCATCAGATGTAAGTCAGATGATTTGTAATATCTTCAGATAATTACTAAGGAAAGAACCGGAGGTGGGTTGAATAAGAGGGCAATCTTTTTTGCCCCCTTATTCAGCACACTTTCGGTTTTT
>ERZ808049.725-NODE-725-length-12675-cov-3.273218_pt1 | contig 12675 bp, 13 predicted proteins | sample MGYA00380198_ERZ808049 | MGnify/ENA primary metagenome ERZ808049 (study PRJEB31490, sample SAMN06133414) | mouse gut metagenome | isolation source: Z2_2 | host: mice | place: China: Chengdu | collected 2015-05 ...
GCATGCCATCGCTGTGCAGAATTAAATTATGTGACGTCCGCCGGCGGAAACCTTTCTATGAGAGTAGAGGACAATTTAATCTTAATTTCGCCGACAAAAACACCTAAGAGGATCATGCGGTTTGAAGATATTTGCATGATTGATTTGGAAGGGAATGTGATTTATGCGTTAGAAGGCAAGAAACCTACGGGAGAGTGGCCTTTCCATACCCGGATTATGAGAAAACGTCCGGATATCAAAGCGATTGCCCATACACATCCGCCGGTGCTGACAGGATTTGCGATAGCAAATGACGGGACATTAGAAAAACCATGGCTGCCTGAACCGATTACGGAAATAGGACCAATATTGATGGTTCCATATGAAACTCCTTTGAGCGAAGCGCTGTCAGAACAGTTTGACGCAGTAATCGATGATTCTAATGGATTTTTGATGGAAAACCATGGAGCGGTATTTATAAGTCCAATCGGAATCTTTGATGCAGTGGAATTGCTTAATATGTCAGAATGCATGGCAACTTCCGTACTGACAGCTAAGATTTTAGGCAACGCAAAAACAATTACGCCGAAATATGTAAAAGAGATGGATGAGGTGATTGAGGTACGGAATCTCAAGATGCCGGGAGTCTCCGGAAAATATCATTCCGCCAGTGAATTGTATGCAAGATAATTTCATGAAAATGGACTAGGGAGGAAAATCATTGAGTGTACATAATGTAATCGCTATCGATTTGGGGGCTTCCAGTGGCAGGCTGATGCATATCGGCCAGCAGGGAAGCCAAATGAAAATGAATGAAATCTATCGCTTTTCTAATGAAGGAATCCGCGTAGGAGGACGGACATATACAGATATTTTCCATATATATCACGAGATACTGCAGGGATTAAAGAAAGCTGTACATGAGATGGGAGTGATTGATGGAATAGGAATAGATACATGGGGACATGACTTTGCGATTTTGGATCGGGAAGGGGAATTGATGAGAATCCCATATCAATACAGAGATTCACAAAGTCAAGGGATGATAGACGAAGCAGACTGCATATTCGGTAAAAAAAGGCTGTTTGAACTGACGGGATCAAAGGATTTCTGGTGCAATACAATTTATCAGATTCTTGGAATAAGGAAACGCAATGGAAGCATACTGGATGAAGGTACGGACATGCTGATGATACCGGATTTTATTGTATATCTGTTGACAGGAACAAAGACTGGAGAATCTACAAGCGCATCTCTTACGCAGATGTATGACGTCTCAAAAAACAAGTGGTCGGGAGAGATATTAGAAAAAATTGGAATGCAAAAAGAAATGATGCCAAAGATATTGCCTCATGGAGCTGTGAAGGGATTTCTCTCAGAAGATATTCTGGCTGCAATCGGAGCTCCGAAAGACCGGAAAATTCCAGTAATTAATATTGCGGAGCATGATACTGCTGCGGCAGCTTATGCGGCTCCTACAGATTCAGAACAATACGTTTTTATCAGTTCCGGTACATGGTCGATCATAGGAACAATCCTGCCTCAACCTGTTATCAGTGATGTTGTATATGAGGGCGGATTTTCAAATGAAGGCGCGGCCTATGGGAAAATCAAACTGACACAGACAATCATGGGAATGTGGTTTGTCCAGGAATTGCGAAAAGTATGGGAACGAAAAGAGCTCAACACAGATTATGATTATCTTATTGCAGAGGCAGAGGCATCCGTACCGTTTTGCAGATTTATTGATGTGGAAGATGACCTTTTCCGTTCCCCTTATGATATGGAGTCCGCAATTAACAGTTACTTAAGCAAGACGGGACAGCCGATTGCAAAAACACAGGGAGAATTCTACCGCACAGTTATGGAATCGTTAGCATATGCATATCGGCACTCTATAGATCGGCTGGCTGAATTGACAGGCTATGATCCGGAGGCTGTTTATTTCCTCGGAGGGGCGGCAAGAGATACGATGTTCTGCCAGTTTATTGCGGATGCAACGGGGCGTAAGCTTGTGGCAGGACCGGTTGAAGCAACAGCTGTTGGAAATGCGCTAATGCAGATTGAATCATTTGCGGATTGCGAAGAAGAGGAAATTCGCGGATTGCGCCTTAATGCGGAGGTGACTTGTTATCAGCCGCGGAACAGCGCAATATGGCAGGAGAATTACAAGCGGTTTTATGATGTGACTGCGTCAGGAAAAGTAGGATAAAAAATGAACAGAGGAACTCTACAGAAAATTCTTGATTATAATTGTGGGATATTAAGATGCGCACCAACGTTTCTTTCACGATTGCGTGGAGAATCCGGCAGACATCTGCGCCTTCATCCGAATGATTATGATATTGCAGGTAATAGCAGCATGATTAATGAGCGGTGGTTCACATCTACTGTTTCAGCAGTGAATGACCATGGTACAGTTTCAGAGGACGGTATGTGCCATATTAATACGGATGATACACAGGAGGGGAAGATTCTGTTTAAAGAATTTGTAGACCAGATTCAGGAAGAATTGATTGGTAAAAAAGTATTTGAAAAATATGGGACATGGCCCGTATACGCAAAATTTGCTGACTTTGAAGATTTCATGTTCTATCAGGGAAACTTCGTTCCGGATAGTGGCTGCTGTGTCGGAGAAGCTGTAGCATATTATTATCCAATGCAGTATAATAACTATATTGCAAAATCGCCGTATGCGTATTTCGAATGTAATCTGCATGCAGAAAAGAGAAATGCAGAAAAGTATTTTTGTGTGCCGGTGACTGTACGAGGAAGTGAAGATTATGTGGAGAAAAAGATTATATATGGGAATCCGTATTTGTACGCAACAGAACTGACGGTATTTCCGGGGCGTGAGATTGTAATCACAGACGAGACGGCGTATGGGTGTGTTGTGATACAAGGGTATGGCAGATTTGGCATGCATTCATGTGCATCACCTTCAATGCTGCGGCTTGGCCGGTTTAGTGAGGATGAATTTTTTGTATCAGATTTGGTTGCACACAGTGGTATTATTATCAAAAATCTGAGCCTTTATGAACCATTAGTCATGCTAAAACATATGCCCTGCTTATAAATATAGAAAAAGGAGAGTGCCATGATGAGATGTCAAAGGAGAAAGAGCATATATGACAGCTCTGGTAGTCTGTCATACATGTCGTGGGAAACAGGAGGATTTCCGGTATTTTGATTTTACTCAGTTATATGCTGTCAGATGGCAGAAATTCGCGGATGATTGGAAAATCACAGAGCTGCGTATGGACCTGACGGATCATAACGGTACGGATACGGAATTTGATAAGTTTTGGTTTTATGAAAATTCTCGGATCGTTTGGTTCCAAGGTATGCATATGCATTGTGTGAATGGGGAATTAGATAATCCATGGCATCTGATTCCGGATGATGAAACTGTTCTTTCGGAAGAAGAGAAAATTCTTGAAACGATGTATACTTATGCATTTGGAGTGGATGGAGCTGTTTTTGACAATCTGGAACGTGTACTCAGCCCCGAGGTGCTTATCAGCATGCAGCCATGGGGGATTCTGGAAGATTACAAAATTGACTTATTTAGTAGGATTTATATAACTTGACAAATTCTTCAGGAACTGCTATTTTTCAAGTAACAGGAATTTCGGGAAAGGGTGAGTGAATACCATATGAAGGTGACAATAAAAGAAGTAGCGAAGGAAGCCGGGGTTTCGATTGGAACAGTGGATCGTGCGCTTAATGGACGGGGCAGGATTAGTCCGGAAACAAAGCAGAAAGTAATGGATGCAGTTCGAAAATTGGACTACCATAAAAATGTATATGCCAGTGCGGTACGAAAATGTTCAAAAACAAAAATCCTTATTATAAACGCAAAAAATCCCAATCGATATATGAACATATTTACAAAGACTTTTCACGAACAGGCAGAAGAATATGCAGGATTTGGCCTGGAATTAGAATTTGTTTTTGCGGAAACGCTGGGAGCAAATGACATGCTGCGAACAGTGGAATCAATACAAGTAGAGGCCTATGATGGGATTCTAATTAATGCGTCCGGTCCGGAACTTGAAAAGTTTATCAATAAAGCTCAGGCGGCCAATGTTCCGGTGGCAACATTCAACTCAGATGTTCCGGATTCACAGCGTGTTTTTTATAGCGGAGAGAATCATTTTGCGGCAGGGCGGCTCTGCGGCGAACTGATTGCGAAGTTCCTGAGAGGGCGGGGACATATCGCTATGTTTCTTGGGGATGAGACGGTATTTTCGCTGAGTGAGCGTGTGCGCGGATTTAGAATCATGCTTTCCGGTGAGTACCCTGATATTGAGATTATCAAAGTAGTGTCGCATGGGGATGATTCTGCTCTGGCAGAGGAGAAGGCTGGTCTGTTGTTTGAAACGGAAAAGCCGATAGACGCAATATTTTGTAATTCTGCAACAGGAGGTGTGCCGCTCTGTCGTTATCTGAGAGGGAAAAAGGCGGAAGAGCGTCCTATGGTCATTGCATATGACGAGGGCGTAGAATTGGTCGAGATGCTTAGGGAAGGAATTTGTACGGCTATTATTTATCAAGAACCGGTACTGCAGGCTAGAAAAGCATTAAGTTATATGTTTGATGCATTATGCAATCAGAAAGGCTGGCCGGAAAAGAAGGAAAGCCAAATCATGCCGTCTGTAGTGTTAAGGGAGAATTGTGATGTTTATTTTGAACATCTGCAAAAGTAACAAATTTTAAGTGTGAAAAGAGGGGCGTAAGCCTCTTTTTTTGTGTAATTTCACGAAATGAATTTTTGTTCTTGCAAACAAGTAAGTCATTGTATATAATAAAGTCATGTTAACGATAACGCAAGAAATTGCAAAAGAAAACATATATATTGTTAATTTAAATCTTTATTTTTTTAACAAAAGCGTTAACGATAACGCTAAAAATGAATGAAAAGGAGAAGAAAAATGAAAACAGTAAAAGACAAACAGGTATTGGTAGCGGCTGATTTTGCGGGAGTAGCATTGAAAAATGCAATCGTAGAACATCTGAAGCTGAAAGGATGGACAGTGACAGATATCGGAGTGAGGACAGAAGATGAAGAAAATCCGGAAATGTTCCATAGGATTGGACTAAAAGTTGGCGCAAAGATTGCGGAACGTGAATTTGAGAGAGCATTGATATTCTGTGGAACCGGAATGGGAATCCATATTGCTGCAAGCAAATGTCCACATGTTCACGCAGCAGTGTGTGAAAGCGTACCAGCTGCACGTCGGGCGATTACAGGCAATAATTGCAATGTATTGGCAATGGGTGGATTCTATGTAGCACCGAAGATGGGAATTGAGATGGCAGATGCATTTTTAGAGAACAATCTCGGCACAGATTATGAAGACTGGGGCGGCTTCTATGAATTTCATAAACTGGCGTATGATGAATTGGAAGCATTTGATTACGAGGAGTTTAAGGCGAACGGATTTGAGGTAAAAACTCTCGGGGAAGTGGAATTGGCACCGGAACCGCTGAAATAATATGTGTTATAAGAATGTCAGCCGGATTTTTGTGGGAAGGTAACTGAAATAGTATAAGTGAATGGCGGATTTTTGCCAAGAGAAGGAGAAAGTATGAACGTATCAGGAAGAATGTGGGAACCAATTGAGATTAGTTTTGAGTCGGCTTGTAACTATCAGGATCCGTTTAATGAAACAGAGATGGATATGATGGTTTACGATCAAGAAGGAAATGAGTGGAGAATACCTTGCTTTTGGGCGGGCGGAAAGCTCTGGAAAGCTAGGTTTTCAGCACCACATACAGGCATATACAACTATGAGACAATTTGTTTGAATGCGGAAGATACCGGGCTGAACGGCTGTACAGGAACTATTTGTGTCAGCAAATATGACGGAGATAATCCGCTTTACATTCATGGACCAATTGAAATCATGGAGGATCAGAGACATTTTATGTACCATGATAAGACTCCATTTCTGTGGCTGGGGGATACATGGTGGCCGTTGGAGTGTTCCAGATTGAGTGAGAACGGTGAAGTGCAACGCTTGGCAAAAGATCGTGCGGAAAAGGGATTTAATTTAGTTCATGTTGTAAATGGATTCTGGTGTGACGTGAAGCCTTATGATAAACGATTGTCAAATGAGGCGGGATTTGCGTGGACAGAAGATTATGGAACAATCAATCCAGAATATTTCAACATTGCAGATAAGAAAATTCAGGCTGTAGCGGATGCCGGGCTTGTGATTGCTATGGCAGCGACATGGGGATTCTATATTTATTTCATGGGCATTGAAAAAATGAAAAAACATATGCGTTATACGATTGCGCGTTATGGGGCATATTCGACGATTTGGCTGACTGCAGGGGAAGCTGCAATGGAATTCTACGATTTCAAGCCGCAGTTTGGATTCAAAGATATAGAAAAGTCAAAGGCAATTATTGAGGAACAAAGACGAGACTGGACAGAAATATTAAAATATTTGAAAGAAACAGATCCTTTCCATAGATTGACAACAATTCATCCTACTTTTGCACGGATTTCCATGGATGATGTTTTAGATGCGGATCTTCTTGATTTTACGATTTTCCAAGGTGGAAGACATGATGGAGATTATAAAGCGGCGTATGAACATCTGAGTGAACTGACAAAGAGAGGATTGGAACTTTCTCCCAAGCGTCCAGTATTGAACTCGGAGACTTGCTATGAAGGAATGCTGTACAAATGTGGTCCGGAAATGCAAAGATGGCTTTTCTGGCATTCGGTATTAGACGGATGCGCAGGATGGACCTATGGCGCTAACGGAATATTTAATATGAGTCATGATGACGATCCATTTGGAGTTGCTTATTATGGCATTGACTGGGGACAGGTAAATTGGCAGGAAGCAATTGATTTTAAAGGAGCGCAGCATGTCGGGGCATGTAAAAAGTATCTGGAGAAATATGAGTGGTGGAATTTTGTGCCTGCCGCTGAACTTATGGATAATGCGACAGAAAAAGAAGCACATGAAGCATCAGTGGCATCCCGTATTGGAGATGATTTGATTATGGCATATATGCGTAGAAATATTCGCCGGTCTGATCCGTCACATAATCCTCACTGCGTACGGTTTAAAGAGCTGACGCCGGGGACCTGCTATCAAATTACTGCATATAATCCGATTAAGGATTATGAAGTTGATCTTGGTAAGAAGGCTGTGGAGGAAAACGGAAGGCTTGTTACTTCGGCGCTTCCAGTTCTGCATGATTGGGTGATTGTGTTGAAAAAAGAGGTGTGCTGATGAACTATACATATGATACGGATTATAAAGGAATCCATGGAATATGTCTGGAAAATGAAAGGTTAAAGGCAATATTTCTGCCTGACCAGGGAGCAAAGCTATGCTCCCTGGTCAGGAAAGCCGCTCAGAAAGAGTATATCTATCAAGGAAAGACGGAGAGATATCGTGTGGCGCAATATGGCCAAAGCTATCTGGAAGGGGAATGTGCAGGAGTGGATGAAATGTTTCCTACAATTGATGAAGGGTATTATGAGCGCACACCCTGGAAAGGGATCTGCTTTCCAGATCATGGAGAAGTGTGGCCGCTTAAGTGGGAACAAAAAGTTGATGGTACGAAATTGTGCATGTCAGTACATAGTGTGAAACTTCCCTGTGTTCTGAAAAAGGCAGCAAGTATTCAGGAAGATAAAATCCATATGGAATATGAGCTGGCAAACCTAAGTGATTTTCCCATAGATTATATATGGGCAGCTCATATGATGTTTCAGGCGGAAGAAGGAGCAAGCTTTGAATTTGATAAAGGGCTTGCAAAAGCTTACGTGACGATGTCCGACAGTGGGATAATCGGCAATTACGGAGATACGTTTATTTATCCATACATATGTCAGGAGGATGGAAGTACATATGATATCCGCATACACAGAGGCGAGAGGGCAAATGATTATCAGAAATTTTATTTTGCGGATAAATTGAAATCCGGACAGGGATGGGGACGGATTCATTACCCGGACGAAAGTTTCCTTACGGTATCCTTCCCAGTGGAAAAAGTGCCATATCTGGGTGTTGTACAGGCAGAAGGCGGTGAATTGGATCTGCGCTGTATGTTTTTGGAGCCATGTACGGGTGCGTTTGACAGCATTTCCGCAGCACGTATGCATAATATGTCTAGTATGCTTCAGCCAAAGGAGATTAAAAAATGGTATTTAGATATAGAAGTGTTGGAAGGGAAAACGGAGTGATTTTGACAGGAGGTGGAAGCTTTGGAAGTAAAGAGTGTATTTGATGATTCATTTAAAAAGTATGGACAGGTTCTGGAAGGATATGATTTTTCTGAATTATTTCAGGAATTGTCAAAATTAGAAATACCGGAAAAAGGAATATCCTATGTTGCGAGTATTCCGGAACTGGAATCAAGTATGGTATATCGGCAGATCTGTGAAGAGGGGTTCGGCGGTATGCCGGTACAGCTTGGTGTCTGCAGCGGAAAAAATGACCGGTTGAATTGCCTTGAGTACCATAAAGGTAGTGAATTCAATATAGCAAAAGATGATATTGTTCTTATGCTGGGGCTTCAGTATGAGATAGAGGGTGGAGCGTATGACACTTCGAAAGTAGAATTATTTTATGTCCCGGCAGGAACAGGGGTTGAATTTTTTGGGACAACGCTTCATTATGCGCCTTGCGGTTATAAGGGGGGAGCATTTCAGGTGGTATGCGCACTGCCAAAGGGAACAAATGTAGGAAATGCGGAACTTAGTGAAGTGAAGACGCCGGAAAGCAGATGGTATCTGGGGCGTAATAAATGGCTTCTTGCACACCCGGATTCTGATGAGGCGAAAGAAGGGGCATCTGTCGGCTTAAAAGGAAAAAACATTGTATATGATTATCAGGAAAATTAATACTGAAGAAAGAGGGAAAAGAAAATGGGTAAAGTGACGAGGAAAAAAGCTTCGCTGCCAGAAACTTTGTGTTATGGCTTAGGGGATATAGGCGCCCAGTTCTGTTGGAGTTTTATGTCAGCCTATGTGACTATGTATTATACGGATAATGTAGGTATTGTGGGAGCGGTAGCGGGGACGATGATGCTGATTGCAAGGCTGTTTGACGGAATCAGTGATGTGCTGTTTGCAGCCTTGATTGACCGTTGCCATATGAAACTTGGTAAGGTAAGGCCTTGGTTTATGATTTCGGCTCCGCTCTTAGGTATTGGGCTGTATGCAAGTTTTCATGTCCCACATGGACTGGGTGAACAGGCAAAGATTATCTATATTTTTATTACTTATACATTTGTAGCCGCAGTTGCGTTTACCATTTATAATCTGGCATTTTCTGCTATTCTGCCTTTGATGACATTGGATGCGGATAATAGAAATGCCGTTGCTACATTCGGACGCTTTGCTACAAGATTCGGTATTACGGTCATCAACTATGTGACGCCGATTCTCTTGGCAATGTGGGGTGGTGAGAAGAATACAGGCGCATGGAATAATATATCAACACTCTATGCGGTTCTCTGCACAGTCCTTGTATTTATGATGGGTGTGGTCATTCAGGAAAAAGAATTTACAGAAGTGGGAAATGTGGCTGAGAGTACGGAAAAGGTACAGGCGGACAAAGGCAGCTTTATAGAGAATTTAAAAGTGGTGCTTTCAACAAAATATACATGGCTTTTGATAATATTATTTACAGTTTTCTATTTTAATAGCGGTACTATGGCAGCCAGAGCTTATTACTACCGGGTCGTGCTAGGTGATTTAAGCTTGTTCAGTGTAGGCTCTATGCTTGCTACATTACCATCGCTCTTTCTTCTTCCAATGATGCCGTATATATTTAAAAAAGTAGAACAAAGAAAAGCAATTTTAATTAGCATGGCCATCTATATTGCTGCAAGTGTTTTTTGGACAATTGTTCCAAGAAATGTCACAGTGGCCTACGCATGTACGGTCATAATAGGACTTGCATGGACTCCGCTGTTGGCTGTATTGTTTGTTTTCGTGGCGGATGTGGATGATTATATTTTACTTAAGCAGAAAAAACATGTGGAGCATGTGGTGGGGATGACTTCCAGCATTGGTACTAAGATTGGTACAGGTCTTGGCTCGGCTGTGATAGGATGGGGACTTTCCATGTTTGGTTATATTGGAACACAGGAAATTCAGACTACCGGAGCAGAGACTGGTATTATCGGATTGACGACGGTTCTTCCGATTATTGGCGCTGTGATTATTATGATTATTATTGCTCTGTTTGACGTTAATAAACAGAAAGCAAAGCTTCTGGAAGAAAATCAATAATACGATTCAGAAAGGAATGTATGAGAAGATGGATATTAATATCTTGCATCCGGCAGAACAATTGACGGAGATGTATGGATTACTCCGGGAGCGATTGATAAGGGAACATTAACTAGGAAGGATATGGTGTGTATAAAGCCAGACGGAAGGGTGATAGGAAATCATGAGCCAAGCAGTGAGTATACATTTCATCTGAAGGTATATGAAACAAGAAAAGATATTAAGGCAGTTCTGCATGCACATTCTCCCGCATTAGTCGCATTTTCGATTGTTCGGAAAATACCGGACACAACCTTGCTTCGTCAGGCATATCTGGAATGTGGAAAAGCAGGAATGGCGAAATATGCGATGACAGGAAGTAAGGAACTGGGAGATAGGATTGACGAAGTTTTTCAAGAGGGGTATCATGTAGCGATGTTGGAAAATCATGGAGTAGTAGTCGGCGCAGGAAGTCTGTTGGAGGCATTTGGCAGATTTGGGATAGAAGAGTAAAGCAGCCAGGAAAAAGTAGCCAGAAAAGAACTTTGCGAGTATGCGGCACGTGCGTACCGCCAGGGATTAATCTCCAGTTTTCAAGGGTCTTTCTCTAAAAGAATCCATTCGGATCGTTTTGTCATTACACCATACCATAGAGACAGAATGCATCTGGAATCAAGAGACATTGTAGCGATTGAAAATGGAAAGGCGGAAGCAGGGAAGATTCCAAGCCGAGCGGTAGAATTACATCAGGCAATCTACAAGGCACATCCTGATATTAATAATATTATTATCTGTCAGCCCCAGATCAGGTGGCGAAGATGTTCAATAAAAGTACACCAATTATTATGTCGGATAATGACTGTATTATTGTGACGAGTGAAACTATGCTCAATGCGTTTGATAGGCTGAAGGTGGGAGTATAGCAGAGTATACTTGCGGTACAGGTGAGGCTGACGTATAATGAAATTGTAGTTGTATTCGAGACTAGAATTTTATTTCCATGATTAGAGTGCCGGATTTTGTGACAAAAGAAGAGTTTGATTGGGCAATAGAAGAAGCTGCGAAGAAAAAAGAAAAAGATTTCACCAAAGTAGAGTTTTTTATTTATGACGAGGGCTTGTGTGTCCAATGCATGCATATCGATTTCTACGATGATGAACCGGCGACCGTTGAAAAGATGCATGATTTTATGACTGCTGAGGGTTATGAACTGGATATCACAGATAAACGATTTCATCATGAGATTTATTTGAACGACTTCAGAAGAACAGTGCCTGAAAGGTTAAAGGCGGTAATTAGACATTCGGTGAAGAAAATAAAGGATAATGAAAAGCGGACAATGAAGATAATCTGGAAAACCAGTCTGATTGCCAATTACAATGAGAGAAGTAAAATTAATTCATGAAGATAACGGGAAAAGTAGCAGGTAGAAAAGATATGAAGAAAGAATTGAATTATTTTTCAATCGAGGGTGGGGTTGGCGGTAATCAGGAATGGTTCCGTAATGTAGTTATGTATATGGGCGGCTGCGCTGCGGCAACGGCATGCGATTGCTGTATTTATTTTGCGTTGAGGAACGGGCAGCAGAACCTGTATCCCTTTGATATTGAGAATCTGAATAAAGAAGATTATATCCGGTTTGGGATGAAGATGAAGCCTTATATCAAGCCGAGAGTGGGCGGTGTGAAGAAACTATCCATGTTTATCGAGGGATTCGGTGCGTATCTGGAAGATACCGCAGAACCAGCCGGTACGATTCCCGGCAGTTTGGAAAGGGCGACGGGGGAAGAGCACGGACAGAAGGAGGCAGAATCCAGAGAAAACAATCTGGTGTACCGGATGGAGGGATTTTCGGGGAAGCATACCGCTGAAGAAGCCGCAAGGACGATCAAAGAGCAGATTGACGCAGGCTTTCCGATTCCTTATCTGATGCTGCGGCACAAGAATCCAAAATACAAGGATTATGTGTGGCACTGGTTTCTGTGTTATGGCTACGAAGAAACAGAAGACGATTTCTTAATTACGGTGGCTACTTACGGAGAGGCAGCGACATTTTCCCTGAAAGATCTGTGGAATACCGGATATGAAGAACGGGGCGGATTGATACTCTATCGGAAGTGAAAAGTAATAAGTGGGAATAATGTTATCATAAATATGATTCGCCGGACTTTAAATAATGACGGAATTATGCTAGAATATATCAGAGATGCTAGGATTTCAGGAAGAAATTCAAAACAAAAAGAAAAGAGGAACTATATCATGGCAAATCCAATCGTAACATTTGAAATGGAAAACGGCGATATTATGAAGGCGGAGCTGTATCCGGAAATTGCGCCGAATACAGTAAAGAATTTCGTGTCACTTGTAAATAAGGGATATTATGACGGTCTGATCTTCCACCGTGTAATCCGTGGCTTTATGATCCAGGGCGGATGTCCGGACGG
>ERZ808049.734-NODE-734-length-12463-cov-3.640562_pt1 | contig 12463 bp, 11 predicted proteins | sample MGYA00380198_ERZ808049 | MGnify/ENA primary metagenome ERZ808049 (study PRJEB31490, sample SAMN06133414) | mouse gut metagenome | isolation source: Z2_2 | host: mice | place: China: Chengdu | collected 2015-05 ...
GGTACAGACTTTTATCGGGAAGGTGTTGATGCTGTCGGAGGCGGCAGATATTGTCAGCCAGGCATCAGGGATGGCGCCGGACGTGGGGAAGATTGAAAGCCGGATTGCGAAGCTGAGGGAAGAGGCGGAGGACTGCGGCAGGAGGCGGAAGAACCTGTATGAGGATTTCAAGGACGGCATCCTCACGAAGGAAGAGTATGCCATGCTCCGGGAGCAGTACCAGGCGCAGGCGGCCGGGATTGAGGCTTCCATTGCCTCCCTGGAAAAGGAGAAGGACGGCATCCAGACGGGGCAGACGGCAGGACAGGAATGGGTTGAAGCCCTGAAAGGGTACAAGGGCGTGGAGACGCTTGACCGGGGGCTGGCGGCATTCCTCATTGACCGGATCGAGGTCATGGATTCAGATACCCTGCGGGTGTCCTACCGGTTTGAGAAGGAAGCGGTGGAGATGGAGCGCTTTGTGATGATGTATAGGAAGGAGGCGGTCTGACATGGCGAGGAAGAGTAGGAAAGAAAGCGCGAAGGCTGCGGCGGCATCCGCCCCTGCGGCAGGCATGAAGGTGTACAGGACTGCTGTGTATGTCCGGCTGTCCAGGGAGGACGGGAGGAAGATAGAGAGCGACACGGTGGAGAACCAGAGGGCGCTGCTGGAGGGTTTTGTGGACGGGGAGCCGTCACTGGAGCTGGCAGGTGTGTATGTTGACCGGCATGTGACTGGCACGAAGTTTGACCGCCCGGAGTTCAACCGGATGATTTCTGATATGAAGGCCGGGAGGATTGACTGCATCGTGGTCAAGGATCTGTCAAGGCTTGGGAGGAATTATCTGGAGGCCGGGGATTACATTGAGAAGATCTTCCCGTTCTTCGGGGTGCGGTTCATTGCGGTGACGGATCACTATGACAGCCTTACGTCCGGCACGGCGGAGGACGGGCTGGTGGTGCCGCTGAAAAACCTCATCAATGAGGCGTATGCGAAGGATATTTCAAGGAAGGTCTGCTCCACCTTTGACGGGCTGTTTGAGAAGGGTATTTATCTTGCCACGACGGCGGCATATGGGTACAAAAAGGATCCGGAGGACAGCCACGGCCTTCTGGTGGATGAAAATGTGAGGGATGTGGTGGTCAGGATTTTTAAGGAGCGGCTGGAAGGGAAGAGCCTGGCACAGATTGCAAGGGGGCTGAACGCGGACGGCATCATGGCTCCCAGTGTGTACTGGCAGAGCATCGGCGTGATACACAAGGAAAAATATACGAACCTGTGGGAAGGGAAGCAAGTGAGGCGCATCCTGGAGAACGTGGTCTATACCGGGGATGTGGAGATATCCAAGACCTACAGGGCATATTACAGGGGCATCACGAGGGCGGTATCCAGGGATAAGGGGGAGCGTTTCTATGTAGAGGGTCACCATGAGGCGCTCATTGACCATGGGACTTTTGACAGGGTGCAGGAGCTGATGCAGGAGACGAGGGCCTGTTATGAGGCGGGACGGCAGAACCTTGGCGGGGAGCGGAACAAAAGGGAGGATAAGCTGCAGGGGCTCCTCTATTGCGGGCACTGCGGGAATAAGATGAACCTGTACCGGAAGACGGTGAAGCTGGTGAATGGTTGCGGGCATTACAGCACATATGTATGCAGGCGTGCGGCCACCTATGGAGAGGCTGACCCGCCGAAGAACATCAAGGCGGAGACCATGGAAGGGATTGTAATGGAGCTGCTGAAAGCACATATTTCCTTATATGTGGATGCAAGGGGGCGGATGCGGATGCTGAACCAGAAGCCGGAGACGGCGGAGAAGAGGTCTGCATTGAAGAAGGAGCTTTCCGGGAAAGAAGCCCGCAAGGAGAAGATTGGCGGCTTCATCCGGGCTTTGTATGCGGATTTCGCTGACGGCGTTTTCTCCGAGGGGGAGTACCTGGAGATGAAGGCCGGGTATGTCTCTGAACTGGAGGCGCTGGATGCGGAGATGGCAGGGCTGAAAGCAGAGATGGAAGGGCTTACCCCGGATTATGCCGGGGATAAAGAAATGGCGGCAGCCTTTGGGAAGTATCTGGGAGCGGTGGAGCTGACAAGGGAGATGGCGCAGACATTCATAAGGAAGATTGTCTGCTATGGCAGTGACCGGTTTGAGGTGGAGTACACTTTTGCGGAAGAACTGGCAGAACTGGTGGAAAAGGGAGGAGCTGATGCGGCATGAGGGAAAAGACGGCAGTGCTTCCGGCGGGTTATACCATATGCGCTTATATGAGGCTTTCCAATGAGGACAGGGATATGTTCGGGAGGAAGGTGGAGAGTGGGAGCATCACTTCACAGCGCAGGCTGATCATGGATTTTATCAATCGTCAGCCGGAGTTTAAGGGGTGCAGGGTGATTGAGCGGTGCGATGACGGGCTTTCGGGCAGGTATTTTGATACCAGGCCGCAGTTTACGGATATGATCAATCTGGCGAAGCAGGGGAAGGTGGACTGCATCATCGTGAAGGACTGTTCCAGGTTCGGGCGGGATTATGTGGAGCTGGGGGATTATTTGGAGCAGCTGTTCCCCTTCCTGAGGGTGCGGTTCATCTCCGTCAATGACCATTATGACAGCGACCGGGACGAGGGCGGTCTGGACATCGCTTTCAAGAACCTTGTCTATGATATTTATTCAAGGGATCTGTCAAAGAAGGTCAGGCAAGCGAGAGAGCGGCTGGCCGTGCAGGGGAAGTACACGGCGGGGCAGACGCTTTACGGGTACAGGAAGAAAAGGGAAGATAAGCACAGGCTGGAGCCTGACCCGGAGACGGCCCCGGTTGTCCGGGAGATCTTTGATATGAGGCTGGCCGGCATGGGGCTTTCCGACATTGCAAGAAACCTGAATGACCGGGGCATCGGGTGTCCGACCGTGTTCCTGCATGGGAAAGGGGAGGTTGTGAACAGGAAGGATGGCTTTGACAGGATGTGCTGGACGGGCGGCGTCATCAATGGAGTGCTCCAGAATGAAATCTATACGGGGGCTGTGGTTTCCCTGAAAAGCACGATGGACAGCAGGAAGGGGAAGCTGGTGGTGAGGCCGAAGGATGAATGGGTGCGTGTGGATGGGATGCATGAGGCGATCGTCACGAAGGAGGAGTTCAGGCGGGTACAGGAGATGGTGGGCGCCAAGAAGCCGGCGGCTGGGAAGAGAAAGATGCGTTATGCCTGCGGGGTGTGTGGGAAGCGGCTGACCAGGAGGAACGGGACGGACCTTTACTGCAACCGGGGGTATATGCTGAAGGACTGTGAGTGCCGGCAGGTGGTGATGAAGGAGCCGGAGGCGGACGCAGTGGTGCTGGGGGAATTGAAGAGGAAACTGCGGCGGGTTCTGGATGAAGAGGAGCTGAGGCTGGAGAGGCGGGCGGATGTCCCGGCGGTCGGGAGCAGGGTGGAGAGCCTGAGGAACGCGCTGGAGGCGGCGAAGAAGGCGAAGCAGAGGCTGTTTGAGAAACTGGCGGACAGGGAGATTGAGCGGGCGGTGTTTTTGGAGAGGAAGAAGGGATATGATGCGGAGATCGGAAGGCTGGAGCAGGAGATTTCGGATGCGGGGCTGGCGGGGAGGATTGACAGGGATGCGGATAGCGAGGCGCGGGAGCGGGCAGATGTGGCGAGGTCTTTTCTGGATGTGGGGGAGATGACGGAGGAGATTTGGAGGCGGTTCGTGAAAGCGGCTTGCGTGTATCCGGATGGGAGGATTGAGATTCGGTGGAATTTTGGGGATGAAATGGAGTGAGGAATGTGGCACCTGGGCGGGAATGTCTGGGTGCCAAAAATTTTTTGAAAAATTTGTTAGTGTATAGTTGACAGAATCGGGGACTACGGGGGCGGGGAAGACGTTTCTGCTGCAGCTGATGGCGCTGCGTATGAGAAGGAAAAAGATTCAGGTGTTTATTATTGCGCCGGACAAGGGGCATGAGTTTGCCAGGGCCTGTACCAATATCGGTGGGGAGTTTATTAAGATTTCTTCGGCTTCGGCTAATTGTATCAATGTGATGGAGATACGGAAGAGGGATAAAGAGGCCAGTGATTTGCTGGATGGGGCGGTGCTGGAGAGGTCGGAATTGGCGGCGAAGATTCAGGACTTGCATATTTTCTTTTCTCTTTTGGTGCCGGATATGGACCATGAGGAGAAGCAGCTTTTGGATGAGGCTTTGGTGACGGCGTATTACCGGAAGGGGATTACTCATGAGAATGGGACGCTGTTGGAACATGGGAGTAATGGAAGGTATAAGGAAATGCCGGTTTTGGGGGATGTGTATGAGATTCTCTGTGAGAAGCCGGAGACCAGGCGGATGGCCAATATTGTGAACCGGCTAGTTCATGGATCGGCTTCCAGCTTTAATCAGCAGACCAATGTGGATTTGGGGAATAAGTATGTGGTGCTGGATATTTCGGAATTGACCGGGGATCTGCTGCCGGTGGGGATGTTTGTGGCTCTGGATTATGTGTGGTCCAAGGTGAAGGAGGACCGGACAGTGGAGAAGGCGGTGTTTCTGGATGAGGTGTGGCAGTTAATTGGGGCGTCTTCTAATGAGCTGGCGGCGGAGTATGTGCTGGAGATTTTTAAGATTATCCGGGGGTATGGGGGATCGGCGGTGTGCGCTACCCAGGATTTGTCGGATTTTATGGCGTTGAAGGACGGGAAGTATGGGAGGGGGATTATCAATGCCTGCAAGACGAAGGTGGTGCTGAATCTGGGGAATGATGAGGCGAAGAAGGTGCAGGAGCTTCTTCATCTGTCGGAGGCGGAGCGGATGGAGATTGTGCATTTTGAGAGGGGGAAGGGGATGATTTCTACGAACAGCAATAACCTGACTTTGGAGTTTAAGGCAAGTCAGCTGGAGAAGGATCTGATTACTACGGACAGGAAGGACTTGAAGGAGCTAAAGGAGAGACTGGCAAGGCTTGGGAGTGGGGCTTATGGGAAGAGACAGAGTGGTGGAGAATAGGCGGAATGGACATAAGTGTTCCATGGAGAATCAGGACAAGGGAGAACGGAACAAAAGAGAAGAGACAGGAGTAAAGAGGAAAGTGGCAGGAGGTGAGGGAAACCATGGGTACATACCGGAACCCGGAGGAGATGTCGGGGAAGGTCCTGGATTTGATACGGAAGTATAACGTCATGGAGCTGGGGCAGGTGGAACTATTTTTTCCGGGAGAGAGAACCGGGGTGATTCGGGCCATGAGGAGGCTGGAGAAGAACCGGCAGATTTTCCGCAATCCCTATACGGGGCTGGTTTCTTCCAGCGGGTTTGCGTATTCTGTGAAGGATGAGGGGACAATACGGGCTTTGTGGGTGCTTGGGGATATGGTGGGGAGACGGAAGGTGGAGAGTCATTTTTTGGCACAGAGGGAGGACTTTCCGGTGCGGATCGTGTTTTTTGGCAGCGGGGAGATTTATGACATCTTGTATGTGGGGATTGGGGATGTGAAGCTGGTGAATGGGATTTACGGGAAAATGAGGAGGCCGGAGGGAAGGCATATCGTGGTCATAGAGGATAAGGAGTTAATGGGGCAGATTCAGATACCGGATGTGGTGGGATTCTGTCTGGTGAGAGATAGCGGGGAGGTGGAATATTATCGAAAGAGAGAGAAGAACGGAATTTGAGGGACTGGCCGGGGACCGGCTGAAGGAGGCTCAGAAGCTGGCGGGGATTATGCAGGAACATCTGGCGGAGGCCGGGGGGATTAAGGCGGCTTATGAGAGGTTTGCCTCGGATTTTCAGTATGGGAGATATGGGGAGGAAGTGGAGAAGGCTTCCCTTTGTGCGGAGAGATTGACGGAGAAGCTGAGACGTCTGGTAATGGAGAGCGTGGCGGAGCCGGAGAGGCAGAGGGATTACCAGGAGAGATTGATACGGAGTCATTGGATTAGGGTGGAGTATGAGAAGGGGATTTTGAGGGCGGAGCTGCCGTTTCTTTTGCCTCATAGGAAAAGCAAGTATACAGATTATATTTACCAGCCTCTGTTTCTGGCTATGGAGAAGTGGTGCGGGGAGAGAGGGAAGGAGGGGCTGGAGATTCCGGCTTTTAAAGAGGCGGTGGTTTGTTTCTGCCATGTGTATGATAAGGGGAAGCCGGAGATCCGGGTGAGGGACCATGACAACATTGAGGAGAAGCAGGTGGTGGACGCTCTGGGAACTTTTTTCCTGGAGTCTGACGGGGGATTGTATCTGGATACTTACCACACCACGGTCATGGGAGACGGGGACTGGACGGAGGTATTTCTTATGGAAAGAGGGAGGTTTGGAAAATGGGTAAAGGCGTTTTATGGGGGAAATGGGGTATCGAAAAATGGCGGTTTCCAAACCAGGGAAAAATCGATAGGGTAAGAGTTGTCAAAAAATGCCGTGTTTCATGTAAAAGTTGGGGATTGACAGATAGAAAAAGTTACCCAGGGATAGAGCCAACAGGGTAGGAAATAGAACAATACGGAAAGAAATGAGGGGTGGTTATGAGGAAAAGGGAGAAACGGGATGAGGTGCTTTTACTGGCGGCGGTAAGCGGGGAGATACCGGCGGACTGGATGGGGGAGGCGGCTGGCTCTAAGGAGTATGGGGCGGCCCTTCTTACCAGGCTGAAAAGGGATGGGGAGATCAAACTTCGGAGTAAGGACGGGATACGGGGATATCTGCTGCGGGCAAAGGGAAAGCGGTATCTTTTAGAGACGTACAGGGAGGATGTGGAGATGTTTCTTTCCGGCTCCGGGGCAACGAACCATGTAAAGAGTGAGCCGGACAAGCGGCTCCGTCTCCATCGTATGAGTATGGTGTGGATTTGTTTTTACCGGATGGGGGTTGGGATTTTTGCCAGTGACAAGCCAGCGCTGTTCCCTGGGCTCTATCCGTCTCCGTATTCTTCTATGGGGATGGGGGAAGAGAGCGGAGGAACGATTGGAAATTATTATGGGACGCCGGAGTGGAAGCTGGAGACGGACAAGGAAATATCCGGGTCCCGTGCCTGTGGGATTTTGGTGGGGGATGAGGCTTTTGTAGTTTACAACACCATGGACAGTCTGATGAAGTGGACACCGAAGATTGAGAGGAATCTGAGGAGCCGGATGGAAATGCGGTTTCGGAGGTTTGGGGAGGTTAAGCTTTATGGGGCTATGATGATGGGGAGGGATATGGATATGCTCGGAAGGATTCTTGGGAGTGACGGAGGGCTGAAGGGGAATCTTTATCAGGTAGATGAAACCTATGAGCATATTTACTTTGTCCCTCTGGTGAAGGAGGCAGCGGTACAGGTACGGCTTTTGTGCAGTATGGAGGGGAGAGAGAAGCTGCGAACGTTTTTATGTGGGGCGCTTTCCCGGGTTCATGAGAATCCGTTTGGAATGGAAGCGGGGACGGATGGGAATGGACGGAAAGTATATTTTTGTTATCTGCTGGAATTGGGGCTGTTAAGAAGGATTCGGGCGTAGGGGGCGGCCAGGGGAGGCCGGGTGTTTTGTTTTACTTATCAGGCGAAGGCAGTGAGGGAGGTTTTGGGGGAACGGTTTGAGGTGGAGGCAATCCGGCCGGAGAAGGTGTACCAGTATCTGGGGTGGGAATCTTAGACAAGAGATACATATACGTTGTTGTTTGTGGGCAGGCGAAAGATAATGCAGACAGATAAAGCGAAGGCAAATAGAAATGCGGTGTAAGAAAAAAATTAAAGTGAGAAAAGTGGAAATCTGATGAACAAACAAGAGAAAAAGAGAGGAGAAACTTATGGAGTCAATTTACAGAACAGGGAATGCAGTCGTGGATCAGATCAGTGGAATGGAGATTACAGGGAATGTGATTCCCTCTGCCTGGTATCGGATGATCCGCAAGGAGACAGGGAAGCCTTACTTAAATGCGATTATTATCCTTTCGGATATCGTGTACTGGTATCGCGCCATTGAAGTGCGGGATGAGGAGAGTGGAGAAATACTGGGATACCGGAAGAAATTTAAGGCGGACATTCTGCAGAGAAGCTATCAGCAGATTGCGGAGCAGTTCGGGATCAGCAAGCGGGACGCTTCCAATGCAATGGTGGCATTGGAGAAGCTGGGAGTAGTGAAGCGGGTGTTCCGGAAACTGAAGGTGGACCGGTTTGTCATTCCCAATGTTATGTTTTTGGCTCTGGACGTGGAAGTGCTGAGACGGCTGACGTTTCCGGAAGATGGGGGACCGGGAGAAGGTGATGGGAAAGAAAGGGAAGAGGGAATGGGTGAAGATTTGGAAGTCATGGAGGAAACGGATGGGGAGGTATGGAGTGAAGAAGGAGTGAATGATGGGGCAGAAATGGGAGAGGCGGCGGAATCGGAAAAGGCTGGTAATTCAGGCAAGGAAGATGAATGGAACATGGAGGGAGAGGGTCACGCCAAAATAGGGGATACTTCAGAAAGCAGGGAAAAGGAGCTGCAGAAGGGGGAAAAAGGATTTGGAAGCAAGATAAATGGTATTTTGGGCCATTTAGACGCTTGTTTCGGCCAGTCAGGGTACCCGGCATGCCAGGAAAGCGTATCACCGGAAAGGGTGGATGCTTCTAAATCGGGCAGTCGCCTGTTGGGGAACCGGAGAGAGGATACCACTTATGTGGGGGAGACAAATACAGAGATTACATACAAAGATTACAACAGAGATTCTCTAATCTTATCTTCCTATCAGGGAATCAGGGAGGAATTTAAGAGACAGATTGAGTATGACATTTTAAAGCATGACCTGGGTGATACGGACGAACTGGATGAGCTGGTGGAGATCGCTTCGGAGGTTTTGACTTCCACGGCCCGGACAATCCGTGTCAACCGGGAGGAACGGAAGGCGGCGGAGGTGAAGGAGAGGTATAAGAGCTTAACCATGTTTCATGTCCAGTATGTCCTTCGATGCATGTCGGAAACAGCGGTGAAGATCCGGAATATCCGGGCGGTGATGATTACGGCGCTTTACAATGCGTCCAGCACGATCAGCACTTACTACGGGAATCTGTACCGGTATCATGCGGTGGGGGCTGCGTAGGAAGAACGCTTGTGGAACGGAGTTTCACAACTGGAATGCGTTCTGACGATTTGGCAGGTACCGCGTAGCGGTGCGTGCCGATACCATGAAGGAAGAACGCATGGCGGCATGTGTCAATATTGATTTTGCGGGAAGAGGTGAGATATGGGTGAACATGAAAACCGGGGGAAAAAGGAATCACCGGAGAGAAAAAAACTGGTAATTGGGCTTGGGTTATTGCTTTTGTTGGCGTTGTATGCAGGGGGAATCTTCAAGCAGATTTTGACAGACGCAGGCAATGTGAGTCTCAATCCCTTTCGGTGTTTGTTTGGAGCGCTGTTTTCCGTGACAGGGTGGAAATGCACGTTTCTGGCTCTGCTTCTGTTCCTGGTCTTTGCGGGATTGATTCTGTTTCGGAGTGAGAAAGGAGGACTTGCGGGAACGGACGAAGAAAGGAATTTCAGCTATTCCGGCCTGGGAACTTATGGGACGGCAGGGTACATGAAGGATTCGGAGCGGAGGACCGTACTTCGTGAGGATCGGGATGTGAGGCATGTAGACGGGATTATTTTGGGGCAGGATTTGAAGACCGGACATGTATTAAGTCTTCCCAGAGATTCCAGGCTGAACCGAAATATCGCTGTGTGCGGCTCCCAGGGTTCCATGAAGTCCAGGGCATTTGCCAGGAACATGATTCTCAGTGTGTGAGACGTGGGGAGAGTATGTTTGTGACGGATCCCAAGTCAGAGCTGTATGAGGACACGGCGGCCTATCTGAACGCCCAGGGGTATACAGTGCGGCAGTGGAACCTGATTAACCTGGACAATTCGGATGCCTGGGACTGCCTGGGGGAGATTGACGGGGGTGGGCTGATTGATACCTTTGTGGATGTGGTGATTCGCAACACCACGGACAAGTTTGACCATTTTTATGACAACACGGAGATGGATCTGTTAAAGGCTCTCTGCCTGTATGTGTATCATGAGTATGAGGAGAAGGACAGGACATTTGCGGAGGCGTATAAGCTGCTGATTAATCAGAGTCTGGAGGCGCTGGACGGGATTTTTGACAATCTGCCTACCAGTCATCCGGCCAAGGGGCCGTACCGGTTATTCTCTAAGGCGGATAAGGTGAAGGGGAATGCGGTGCTGGGGCTGGGAACCCGGCTGCAGATTATGCAGAATGAGAAGGTGCAGAAGATTACCAGTTACCGGGAATTTGATTTGACCCTTCCGGGGAAGGAGAGGTGTGCTTACTTTTGTATTACCTCGGATCAGGATTCCACTTATGATGTGCTGGCAACGTTGTTTGTGTCGTTCTTATGTATCAAACTGGTGCGGTTTGCGGACCGGCAGGAGAGCCGTAAGCTGCCGGTTCCGGTTCACTTTATTTTGGATGAATTCCCCAACATTGGGGTGGTGCCGGATTTTAAGAAAAAGCTGGCTACGGCCAGGAGCCGGGATCTGGGAATGAGTATTATGTATCAGAATATCCCTCAGTTACAGAATCGGTATCCGGATGGGCAGTGGGAGGAGATTCTGGGCGGGTGTGATACATCATTGTTTTTAGGGTGCAATGATATGACTACGGCAACGTATTTCAGCAGCCGGTCAGGGGAAGTGACTGTGGGTGTGGCTTCCATACGGAAAAACTTAAGCTCTATGCGCATGAGCGATTATGTGCCGGATTATTCGGAGACCAGTTCTGTGGGGAAGCGTATGCTGCTTCTGCCGGATGAGGTGCTTCGGTTTCCGTTGGACCAGGCTCTTGTGGTTATCCGGGGGCAGAAGGTGTTGAAGGTTCGGAAGTTTGATTATTCCAGGCACCCTGAGGCGAAAAAGCTGGTGCTGGAGAAGACGGAGGGCCATGTGCCGGAGTGGCGGAAGGGGGAGTTGGAGGCTAAAAAAGGAGAAGGGAACTCTGGGGAAGGAGAAGAAAAAGGAGAGAGTGAGGAGGCTTTGGTAAAGAGGTCTGGTGAAACGGGAGGCTTTTTTCGGAAGGGGAAAGAAGGAAAAGAGAGGGAAACTTCTGATACACGAAATAAACCGCAAAGCCAGAACAAGGGGCAAAATCTGGCGGACGGTGAAATCATGGAAAAGGATAGTGGAAAATCGCCGGAAGATTTGGAAATGAAAATCCAAAAGGAACAAACAAGATCGGATGGAATGGAACTGAAACAGGAGGATAAGGCGCGTGAGCCAGGTTATGAAGGTGGATATGTAGAAAAGATAGAGAGGGTGGAGGACTTATTTACAGATGACTGGTAAAGAATGGAGTATATCAGATGAAGATTTTACTGAAATAATGAGGAATGAATTTGGAATTATGATTAGTTATGAGAATCCCAGAGAGTTGATGAAAGCAAGAGAAGCCTTATTTTTCTATAACACTATATGGGATTTTTTGGAACAAAGCAGATGGAGGTATGATAATCCGGAATTATCCGATGAGCAATATTTAACAAAAAACAGGATCTGTCGATGGATAGACGGACGATTGGCGTATTTTTCAAGGTTAAAATGGGGAGAAGGGAAATGATGAAAGTGATGGAGAGGATCATAATTTTTATAGGTGTAGTCATCATGCTGCTAAGTGCGATATTATTAATTGGGAAGTGGGAGAAATTGGAAGGAGAGCAGGAAGAATTTGCCCAGATGGCTATATCTATTAAACGTCTAAAAAGGGAGACGGAAAGTCAGGCGGGAGATGAAAAGAAAAAGCAGGCAGAAGGAGAGGCACAAAGAAGAGAGATTTTGCCGGAATACCAGAATTTATATGAGGAGAATCAGGATTTTGCAGGATGGATACAGATTGAAGGAACGATGATTGATTATCCGGTAATGTGGACTCCAAGGGAACGGGAATACTATCTTCACCGGAATTTTTATGGAAACGATTCTTACACGGGGACTCCTTTTGCGGAAATTATTCCCTATCCTGTATCTGATACTTCTTCAGAGCGCCAGACAAGTGAGCGTTTGGCTCATCATGTGATCATATATGGACATAATATGAGAAACGGAAAAATGTTTGCGGATTTGTTAAAATATCAGGATAGGTCCTATTGGGAAAGTCACAGCATAATCCGTTTAGATACGTTAGAAGAGGAACAGAAATATAAAGTGTTCAGTGCCTTCTATGCTGCAGAAGAGGACTGGACATTGGAAGAAGGGATATTTTACAAACTTTATCATCATGGATATAAGGATAAAGCTAAACTTGCGGCAGTGCTGGCAGAAAAAAGTCTGTATATAACAGATTATATTCCACAGGCAGAGGATCCATTTGTATTCCTGATTACTTGCAGTTATTGGAAAAAAGGAGGGAGATTTGTGGTGGTGTGCGGGAAATATCTTTTGGATGAAGCGTAACCTGATTGAAAAAGTCTTTATGGAAATTAATTATGGAGTATGGTATACTATCTATAGGGAAACAAATAAAGCAAAATAGAGAAAGGCAGGTGAGACAGTTATGCATAGATTGAAACC
>ERZ808049.735-NODE-735-length-12458-cov-3.004604_pt1 | contig 12458 bp, 12 predicted proteins | sample MGYA00380198_ERZ808049 | MGnify/ENA primary metagenome ERZ808049 (study PRJEB31490, sample SAMN06133414) | mouse gut metagenome | isolation source: Z2_2 | host: mice | place: China: Chengdu | collected 2015-05 ...
AAAACATTAATCCTTCCTGGCTCAAAGGAGGTGTCATACAAGGACTTAAAATTTTTAAAAGAAATTTTTTTCAGGTTCAAGTCTATGATCTCCGTCCATCCATTCCCAACCTCTCCCCCATCATCTTCCTCAAACAGTCCACAGTCTCTCCGGCTGTCTGCCCCGTCTCATCCACCGTAATATCCGCGTATCGCTCATAATAAGGCACCCGCTCGTGATACAGATCCAGAAGCGTCATCCCATCTTTCAGCACCACTCCTCTATCCACCAGGTTGCCAAGCCGGGCTTTCACGTCCTCATAGCTCAATTTCAGATACACAATGGTGCTGATCTCCTTTAAATGCTCCATGGCTTCTTTTCCGTATATTACGCTTCCCCCCGGCGCGATCACCGACCGGTCCACATCCAGGGAAGCATTGATACGGTTCTCCACAGCCATAAATCCATCCAGCCCTTCCTGGGCGATGATCTCCTTCAGCAGTCTCTTTTCCCGCTCCTGGATCACAATATCCACATCCACAAAAGAAAACCCCAGACGCTTGGCCAAAAGAACGCCCACCGTGCTTTTCCCGGAAGCCGGCATTCCCACCAGCGTAATATTTCTGTCCTTTTTCGTCACTTCCGTCTTCCTTTCTTTTGAACCGAATAGCCAAATTTGCCCAGCTTTTCCCCCAAAAGAAAATACTCTCCATGGGAGTAGGCCACCAGGCCTGTATCATTCAAGTGAAACTTTCCCTTTTCATCCATGTATGCCTTGTCCACAGTCACACCCACAACCTCTGCCAGAAACATATCATGACTGCCCAGCTCCAATACCTGGCTGACGCGGCACTCTAAGTTTACCGGGCTCTCCTGGATGCCCGGCGCCTGGATGAAGGAGGAGCTTAAAGGCGTCAGCTTCATATCCTGAAACTTATCCACGTCTCTTCCTGATCTTACGCCGCAGTAATCCGCCGCAAAAACAAGGTCCTTTGTCACCAGATTGACCACAAATTCACCGGTGTCTTTTATCATATCATAGCTATACCGATCTTTTCTCACAGAGACAGATACCATCACCGGGTCTGAACAGACCGTGCCTGCCCAGGCCACGGTAATGATATTTGGCCTTTCACCCGGACGGCCGCAGCTGACTATGACCACAGGAACAGGATACAGCATATTGCCCGGCTTCCACACTTCTTTTAATTGTTCCATAACATTTCCCCTTTGGCACAGACCATCTTTCTAATCATTGTCAGGCATCAGCTTTACCACGATCATCATCTGCCGCACAAACGCGCCCTCCTCAAGGTCCAGATCATCCATATGGCTTACTTCCGGTAATTCCACAAGCTCCTCTTCCAGTTCCACACAGATCCAGTTGTAGGCGGCTTCCCTGGCATTATCCATGGTGTCTTCCAGGTCCGGTCCGTCCGCCTCGCAGCCCTCCAGATCCGGGAAACAGGCGTGATAGCCTTCGTCCTCCTTGTGAGGGGTAAAAACCGCCGGGTAAATAAATGTCATAATCCATCCTCCTGGTTCAAAATCCTGCCGCTACGCCTGCAGCGCCATTCCAATAGCAGGGATCAGCTGTTTCTTGCGGGACACCACGCCTGGAAGCTTTACCACGCTGCTCCGCCCGTCCTTGCCGTCATCCTCAATGTGGAACGCGCCCAGGATCATCTTCTTTGCCCCAATCCCCTCGCAGATGAGCATAGTAGACTCATCCAGAATGTTGGTCAGCATAAAGAACATCATGTCCACGCCTCTCTGATGCTTGTGGGCCTCAGTGATATACACCAGAAGCCGCACTTTTAAAGAATCCAGCTCCTGCTCATTAAGGGAGCTTATCTGCCCCACGCCAAAAGACACCTTTCCTGCTGTAAACCGCTTAAAATCCTGATAAAAAATCTCCTCATCCGTCTTGTCCTTTAGGTTACTGCCTGCGGTAAACATCTCCCTGGCATACTCCTCCAGCCGGATTCCCGCAATACCCGCCAATTCCATGGCAGCCTTCCTATCAACCTCCGTGCAGGTAGGCGAGCGGAACAGCAGAGTATCGGAAATAATAGCGCTGCACAAAAGCCCCGCAATGGCTTTCTCCACAGCCACCCCGGCCTCCTGGTACATCTGGTACACGATCGTAGCCGTACAGCCAAGAGGCTGATTCCGGAAAAATACAGGCGATATGGTCTCAATAGTCCCCAGCCTGTGGTGGTCAATGATCTCCATGATCCTGGCATTTTCCACCCCGTCCACAGCCTGGGTCTTCTCGTTGTGGTCCACCAGGATCAGCATTTTCCCCTGAGCCCCCAACAGATTTCGCCGGGATATCATGCCCTCATACTTGCCGTTTTTGTCTAGAACCGGGAAATCTCTGTGACGCTTGCTGGCCATCACATCCTTAATCTCATCAATAATATCGCTATCCTCAAAGGTAATCAGATTCTCCGTCTTCATGAAATAGCTGATGGGCATGCTCTGATTCACCAGCCGGGCTACGGTGTATGTATCATAGGCAGTGGCAATAACCGTACATCCCCGCTCCTGTGCCAGCTTTTTGATGGTCATGGACACGCCCGCCCCCTCGCAGACAATGATACAGGCAGCCTCCATCTCGATGGCGCAAAGCTGGGACTCATACCGGTTGCCCAGAATGACCAGATCATTTTTATTAATATAATATTCCATTAAATCCGGGTTCGCGGCGGCGATCAGCACCTTTCCCTCGGAAAAGTAGGCATCCTTATCGCCTACCACCAGATCTCCCTCCACCGTCTCGATAATGTTGGAGTACTGGGTGTTTGCCTTGGACAAAATGCTGCTGTCGTACACATTCATGTAGGATTTGGTAATATCGCCAACCGTAATAAGCCCCTCCAGGATGCCGTCGTCGGTCACCGCCGGAAGGGTCACCACATTGGCCTCCTGCATAATATTCCACGCCTTTTTCAGGGAAATATTTTTCTTCACCCCTTTGGTCTGGCGGATCTCAATATCCCGCACCTGTGTCCTTACATGCTCGATCAGCTTTGGAGCCTCCACGCCGAAATAATCCAGCACAAACTGGGTCTCTCCATTTACCTGCCCTGCCCTGCCAGGCTGAAACTCCAGTCCGGTCACCTTGCGTTTCAGATTCGCGTAGCTGATGGCGGAACAGATAGAATCCGTGTCCGGGTTCTTGTGTCCGATTACAATAGTCTTTTTCTTATCATATTCAGCCATAGTCCCTCCCATATTTTTATAAATGCCCTTTCATAATTGCCCCGGCTGGCTGCCAACCGGGGGCCCCTCTGTCTATCCTAACACCAGCCTGGCAGCGCCGTAGATACCTGCGTCATTGCCCAGCTTTGCAAGACCCACGGTCCCTCTGTTCTCGGAGATCGGCATATACTGGGCATAGTGGCGGTTAATAACCTCAATCAGGTACTGACCGGCTTTGGACACGCCGCCGCCGATGACAAACATCTGCGGATCCACCGTGAGAGCCAGAGATGCCAGGGCAACACCCAGGTAATGGCCCACAACCTCCATAACCTCCAGCGCCAGGGCATCCCCTGCCTTAGCCGCATCCAGCACATCTTTCGCCGTCACCTGATCTCCCACCTCTCTCAGCACAGAAGGGGTGTCGCTGGCAGCCATCTTTCTTCTGGCCTCCCTGGCGATGCCGGTAGCGGAGGCAACCTGCTCCAGACAGCCTACGCCGCCGCAGTTGCAGTGCTCTGTCTCCTCGTCCCTTACATGGATATGGCCGATCTCACCGCCCAGGCCATGCTTTCCGGTGATGATCTGCTCGTCAATAATCACGCCGCCGCCTACGCCGGTCCCAAGGGTTATCATGACAATATCCGTAAACCCTTTGCCGCCGCCCTGCCACATCTCGCCCAGAGCCGCCACATTGGCGTCATTGCCGCACTTCACAGGAAGTCCTTCCAAAAGATCGCTTAATTCCTTTGACGGATTTTTATCTCTCCATCCGAGGTTCACGCACACTTCCACATGCCCGTCAGGCATTACCGGCCCCGGAACTCCCATGCCTACGCCTTCTATGTCCTTAAAGGAAACATTCTCCTGGGCCAAAACCTGATGAAGAATGGAATCCGCGATATCGGCGATAATGTATTTGCCGCCATCGTCTTTTCTTGTGGGAATCTCCCACTTTTTCACCAACTCTCCCGTAGTCTCAAATAATCCCAGCTTTACACTGGTCCCGCCTACGTCAACGCCAATACATTTTTTCCCCATAGTTTCTCTCCTTTATGTATTTTATAGTTCTTCTATAGTTTACAACAAAAGGAATGAACTGCGCAAGAGTTATACACAAGTTCATCCCTTTTTATTTTTCTACAGCGATCTCACCGTCTCAACTACGTGGTCCACCGTAAATCCGAAATGCTCAAACAGTTGGCTTGCCGGCCCGCTTGCCCCAAACCCGTTCATGGTCACGCAGGCTCCGTCAAGACCAGTATAGCTTCCCCATCCGAAATCGCTTCCGGCTTCCACCACAACCCGTTTTCTCACGGATTTAGGAAGCACAGACTCCTGATACTCTCTGGTCTGTTCCTCGAATAATTCCATACAGGGCATGGACACCACCCGGATCTTTCTTCCTTCTGCTTCCAAAACATCCTTTGCCTTAAGGGCCAGACTCACCTCCGAACCAGTGGCGATCAAGATCGCCTCCGGCGTTCCCTGGCAGTCAGCCAGCACATACCCGCCCTTTAGCGCCTCTCTGGAGGAACCCTGAACCGGCTCCAGATTCTGTCTGGTAAGCACCAGGGCCGTAGGCGTCTTCCTGGATGTGACGGCGCTGTACCACGCAGCTGCGGTCTCCACGGAATCGCAGGGACGGAACACATGGAAATTAGGGATCGCCCGCAGCATGGACAGATGCTCTACCGGCTCATGGGTAGGCCCGTCCTCCCCCACTCCAATACTGTCGTGGGTCAATACATAGGTCAATGGCACCTGCATAAGAGCTGACAGTCTGGCCATAGGCTTCATATAATCACTGAACACGAAGAACGTAGCCACGTAAGGCCGAAGTCCGCCGTGAAGCCCTATGCCGTTGCCAATAGCAGTCATGGCAAGTTCCCGGACACCGAAATGGATATTGCAGCCCTCCGGCGTGTCCCTGGTAAAATCACCTTTTCCGTTCATGGTAGTCTTGTTGGACGGAGCCAGATCCGCGGAGCCGCCAAAGAGGTTAGGCAGTTTATCCGTCATATAGTTAAGGATCTTTCCGGAAAGGCTTCTGGTGGCTTCCGGCTTGTCCCCATGTAACCAGAACTTCTCATCCTCCTCAAACCCGAAGCCCAGGCTGGTATCATGATATTGATTCCACAGCTCCTCCATCTGGGGGTATTCCTGACAGTAGGCGGCAAACATCACGTTCCACGCAGCCTCGGTCTCGGCCTTGTCCTGGGCGATCTGCGCAAAATGATCATAAACTTCCTGTGGAACAAAGAAATCCTCTTTTGACGGCCAGCCAAGGTTCTCTTTTAACGCAGTTACATTATCCGTCCCCAGCGGCTCTCCGTGGGCGCTTGCCTTGCCCTGCTTGGCCGGGCAGCCGTATCCGATCTCTGTCTTTACCGTGATAAAGGACGGATGCCGGGTATCTTTTTTCGCCTCCTCAATGGCGGCGCCAATGGCCTCCAGGTCATTACCGTCCTCCACAGTGAGGGTCTGGAAACCAAGGGCAGCCATGCGGGCGGTTACATCCTCGGTAAAAGCCAGGTCTGTGCTTCCCTCGATTGAAATGCGGTTGGAATCGTACAAAACGATCAATTTATGAAGGCCCATGGTGCCTGCAAGGGAAAACGCCTCGTAGGAGATCCCCTCCATCATACAGCCGTCGCCGCCTAAAACATAGGTATAGTGGTCCACAACAGGATAGTCTTCTTTGTTAAAAACAGCGGCAAGATGGGCTTCTGCCATGGCCATGCCTACAGCCATACCCATACCCGCACCTAAAGGACCGGTGGTAGCCTCCACGCCGGGAGTACATCCGTATTCCGGATGGCCTGGGGTGAGGGACCCCAGCTGACGGAAGTTCCTGATATCTTCTATAGACAGATTGCCGTAGCCAAACAGATGAAGCAGGGAGTACAAAAGCATGGAACCGTGTCCGCCGGACAGTATGAACCTGTCCCGGTTGGGCCAGTCCGGGTCAGCCGGATTGTGATTCATGTGGTTTGCCCAAAGTTCGTAAGCCATGGGAGCCGCGCCCAGAGGGAGACCTGGGTGGCCGGAGTTGGCTCTCTGAATAGCGTCAGCCGAAAGGGTGCGGATGGCGTTAATGGACAGCTGTTCAATCTCTTTCATTTGTGATAGCCTCCTAATGTAGTTTGATCTCTTTGATCACCTGGGGTCCTGTGACAATGATCTTGTTGGAAAAACTGCCATTGCCAATCCTTGATACCGGGAAATCAAATGTGCCTTCGTATTTCAAATTGCCAAATCGATTATATATCCTACATGAATCTTCATTATACAAAAAGATGTTATCCCCGTCAATATCTACATGGGCATAGTCATAGCTAAAATCTTTGCTAAATATGTGATTTCCTTCCTCGGAGTACAGATCCAACCGATAATCATATTCTCCGTTGACACATTTTACGATGATGCCCGCATAGTTTCCTCCATAGAAAATGGTTTTTATCTCTTCTTCTACAGGGACCTGTTTTAACAACTCCGGGGACATGACATCAAGGGAGCTGTAAAAGGATATGCTGCTGTCGGCAAATGCTACGGAATAGATATCGTCTAAGTAACACACTTTTGGTATCATGCTGCTGTCATACATCTCATGAAAACCGCCTACCATACGGGTGGAAACATTTTTTCCAACCTCTGAAAAATTATAAAATGCCACCCGGTTTTTCAGTTGGCCGCCTTTTAGGTAGATATAGGAACCCATGAGAAGGCTTCCGTCGGGAGACAGGCTGATGTCTAAAGGGTGCCCGATCTCGCCGTTGAGATAGCTGGTGATTCCAAGATCCAGACGCGCGCCTTCTTTGGTGTAGTAGTAAATGTGGCTGGCGGTTGAGGACTGGAGGATGGCCGCCACCAGGCCCTTGGCTGATATGGTGATCTTGGTGATGGGCATCTCTGTGGTGGCTGTCCCTATGGGGCCTTCTTTGTTGAAAATATGTATGGTGTTTCCTTGTTGGTCGGCTATGGCGGCGTAGTCCCCGTTAACCGCTATGATGGGGGTGTGCATCTGGTAGGATTGTATCCAGACATCCTTTCCTTTGGCGTCGATGTAGGAAGCGCCGTCTTTGCTGTATTTTATCATGTTGTCGCCGAAATGGGCAAAGGCTACAAATCCGGTGTCGTCCCGCTCGAATTTCCGCTCCCAGGATACGGAGGCTTCCTTGTACTGGTAGCTGCGGTTGTACCAGTAGTTGGCTATGGTGGAAATGGTGATGGCGATGACAATGGTTAAAAAAATCAGGAGATGACGGCGGCGGGTGCGGGTCTCGGCTTTTTTGATGATCTGGCCGGTGTCCTCCTCCTGAGGGGAGGAGGGGTGGGGGGCGCCGGTGATGATGCGGCTGCGTAGTTGGTTTTTTCTGGATTCTCTGCTCATGGAACTCATGTCTGTCATATCTTTGGTTCTCCGTTTTTTTTGGGGGGCGAGGTGGGGCTTCGTCTTTGCTTGGGATTGGGTGGGTTGCGCTGCGCTTAAGCTTCGCCCTCGGCTCGATTCCGCTTCGCTCCATCTTTGCTTGGGATTAGCTGGCTTGCGCTGCGCTTAAGCTTCGCCCTCGGCTCGATTCCGCTTCGCTTCATCTTTGCTTGAATTGAGAGGTGGTCGCGGTATCGACTCCGCAGTGCCGCTCAATTCCGCTACGCTCCATTTCGCTCACGGGCTTCGCCCTATGAAAAAAGGCAAGGAAAAAGCTGCTTACGTGCCAGCACGACGCATCTTTTTCCTTGCCTTTTTTCGCACTGCTCATTGCTTACGTGGACATTATACCACACCTCTCCCCCCTAAGGAAGAATCAATTTCTGACCGGATATTATTTTATCCGCGCTTTCTAAATTATTTAACTGACATATTTCGTCTACTCTGTTTAAACTACTATACACTTCTAAACATATACTATACAGCGTCTGCCCGTCTTGCACTACATAGGTCCTATATTCTCCCTGGCCTGCTTGGGCTGGCTGAGCTGGTGGCGGGGTTGTTTCTTGTGTTCGTGTGTTTGGCGCGTTGTTTTCTTGGCTGCTTTGCTCTGCCAGACTGCCTTGTTGGGGATCGTTCCCATTTTCCTCTTGGACTGTCCCGCCTGTATTTTCGCCGGCTTGTCCTCCTGCGCTGCTGTCCACTGTGGTTGTCTGTTCCTCTCCTGGATATGTGGGGGACATAGTCTCTGTTCCGACTGTTGGCGAGACTTTCCCCTGGGCTTCTTCTACCAGCAGTTCGTCGCCTTCGCCCAGTTCACTGTAATCCTTGTAATCTCCGTACAGCTCGTCCCCTGACATGGCTGCTACGTCGTCTTTTTCTTTTGCGGCAACAGGAAACGCGGAGGTCAGCACAGATTCCATCTCTCTCATTTTCTCATAATTGTTAAACATCACCACGCCTCCTGCCAGCACCACGATAGACAGGGCGCTACACAGGCTGCCCAGAACGCGGATGGTTCCGCGTCTGGAAACGGCCTGGATCTTGTTGTCTTCCATTCTCTGACGGAAATCACGGATCACGGTGTCTCCGCTTCCTGACTCCACACGGCGGGCATCCTTGCGCAGTATCATGTAGTCCTGCATCATTTGGTTCCGCTCATAATAAATACTGTATCCCCGCAGTTTATAAAATCCATCCTCTGATGTTATGTAAACTGCTTCCTCCCCCTCCAGACCGGAGTTAAGGTACATCAGCTGATTTTTTCCGGCAAAATACTGTCCGTGTTCTTTCCAGTAATTCAAAGGACTCAGCGTGCTTCCCGGAACACCGCACAGAAACCACCCTAAGATCACCCGCTTGGGGAACATCTGCTCCATGCCCTGGTAGGCTTTTTTCCAGGCAGGTTCCGTAAAGGCCACCTTTTCCCCGTTTTCTGTTACCTCTTCCATCTCCATGGCGCCATCCACAAATAAATACGGTGTTCCGTCGTGTTCCTCCACATTGCCCAGCAGTATCCCTACCCGCAGGTCTTGTCCGCCCCGCGGATAAAGCCGTTTCAGATACGTATTCACATAGTCTTCCAGATATAACCGGACAGACTGATCTCTTTCTCCTATCTGCCTGATATTTTTCGGCAGCTTCGGAAATGGATTATATAATTCTCCCATAGGCTCACCCCGCTATCATTCTTCATTACACTAAGACGAATCATAGCACGATTACTATGCGAAAAATGTCAAACCAAGGCCATGGATTCCCATAATTTTTCGACAATGCACACGCTCTCGCTGATACACTCCGCCATCCTCATGACCACGCTCAGCCGAATGCTCTGGAGCATCACCGGATCATAATCCCCGCAGCTGCTGACCACCCCTGTAATAAACAGATCACCTACAGACCGCAGCTCCTTGCTGACCCCAAGCCCCGGCTTCAGAGACCCGCGGCCTACCGTAATACAGCCGATATGGTCATGCATGCCCACAGACGCGTCCACGGCGATCACCAGATGGTCCTGGTAATATTGCTCCACAATGCTAAGGGTATCCTCCAGATTCATGGCATGGACCGGTCGGTTCAGCGTCCCCAGAACCCGGATATGTTTCAGCTCCCTGTCTTTTAGCTGGTATCCGATCAGCGGCCCCAGACTGTCGCCGGTGGATCGGTCCGTGCCAATGCACAGAAGCAGCACCTTGTCCTTTCCGCTTTTGTCCAGCTCTTCCCGGATCATCATATACAGCCTGGCCGCCAGCTGGGCTGTCTCAAAATTTCGATTTGTATCATAATAATAAAGCTCCCTCTGACGAAAGGGAGCCATTCGTTTCCATACGCTCATCAATGTCTCACCTGGTCTTTATTCTTAATCCTATTATAGACCAGGTTTGTCCTGTTTATGCGTGCTGTTTTTTATATTGATCCATAGCCTCTGACAGATTGGCCGCCGTCCCATTTTCCACAATCTCCAATAACGCGTCCAAACGCTGAGGCTGTAAAAACTCTTTCTCCAGATAAGCCCCAAACTGGCTGGTGACAAACAGACTCTTATCTTTCAGTTCCCCCTCCAGATTATGCAGCTCCCCAGCCTGGAACTCGCAGGTCTCCTTTAACAGGTCCAGCTTCTCCTTATTATTGGCGCTTATCTCATCAGCAATAATATTCCTGGTAACCGTCTCAAAAGTATTAAGGGCCTCCTTTTTCTTTGCCGCTGTCTCGGCCATCATCTGTTCGATCTGGGCAATCTCGTCATCGTGCTTCTCCAGATTATAAATAGCCTCGTTCTTATCCCTCCTGATCTCCCGGGTGATCTTCCGTATCTTTTTTTCATTAGAGTACATCTGGTTCCGTATCTGACGTCCCTCTTTAATGGTGTCAGAATATCTGTCCCTACTTCGGTTACCCACCACAACATACAGCCCGCCAAACACAAGAACACATACAAAATAGATCAGCCCCAGATACAAAGGCTTCCTCTCTGGAATCAGGAGATAACTTCCATAAGGGATCAAAAGGAAACAGATCAGAAACACGGCCAGAAACACGGCGAACTCCGCCAGCCTTCTGGGTGCAAAAAGGCGGTAATACCAGCTGCTCCTGCAAAAAGCCGGCACATGGTTCTGTTGAAACACGGTCTTTAGCTGCAATTTCAGCTGCCGGTTCTGTTCCCGGATCGGCGCTGTCTCCTCCGAGATCCGCTCCTTTATCCCCTGACTCTTTGCTTTCTCCCTCCGGGATTTCGCCTTTCTAAGCCGCTCCTGGCCTCGGTTCAGTTCCTTATCGTAACCAGACGCAAGATCCGCTGCCCTCCGCTTTATGGTCTGGCTGATGTGGTCCGCCACTGCCTTCTCCTCCGCCTCCAGCTGCCGCCTGCTCTGGTTCAGCTGCTGGTTCAAAGCTCCCTCCCTCTGCTGCATCTCATTTAGCTCCGCCACCGCCTGTCTGGCTTCCCTCAAAAATGCTCCGTAATCAGTAATGGGCTGATCCATGTACGCTTCCTCCTTGGTTCTTTATATCTGTATTCTTCATGCCTGATCTTGGCAATAGATCACTGTCCTCTTACTACCCAACAACCATTCCTGTTAGAACCCTGTCTTTCAAGTGCGCCCTCCTCCTGCAATACCTTTATAACTTTTTGGACTTGTTTTCTGGTCAGATTAAGGCACTCTGCAAGCTGAATCTGCATCATCACAGGATTCTGTTTCAAATTCTGGTTTCGGTGAACTACTGGCCTCCAGAGCGTCAAGTATCTTCTTAAATCCTGTATTTCTTCCCTCGGTCAAATGTAATTCCTTTAAAAAGTCACCGATTCTACGATTTCTGTAACGCCTATTTGACACACGATAACTTTTTAAGCCCTCTATCGTTACCGAACGATCCGGCCCCGGAAAGCTTACGATCTCAATCCTGTCATTCTCTACTCGTACTCCAATCAGCTCCCTTTCATCATACGCGCGGTGATATACAGCATTTGACAACGCCTCCTCCTCCACCACAAATGGATAATCAAAAAAGCGATCTGATTCCACTCTATCCGGAAATTGAACAACATCTATCTGGGAGTATGGAAAAAATCTATCTGGTTCCATACTAAAAAACATCAATCCAACATTCTTAGGCTTTGTATATTCAGGAAGATTGCTGATAATGTTCATGTCTCTTTAAATTCAATCCTCGCCCACTCAACAGTATCGCCTGAAAGTAATGTTTTTATATTTGTTGGTATTGCCGTATGATCCACGACCTTTCCATATTCCTACTTTTCACTCCTCAATCACCTGGATCTCCAAAAAATCAAACTCAATATGCTCAATAAAATTATCCTGCCGAAACCTTGTTTTGGCATGGATCTGAAAATCCCGCACATTGGCATCCAGCCATATAGGTTTCCCCAAGTCAAAGTAATAGCACAGTTCTTCCAGAGCCTGAAACACCATCTGGGTACGGCTCAAACTGTAATCCCCGATACAGACAGTGGTATCATCCACCAGACGGTTATCCTTCCACAATTTCCCCCACATCCGAAACATCCCTGTCCCTCCTCCCAGTCTCTCAATGGACCACAGCGCTATATAAACCATAGTATACCGGATTTACAATCCCCTGTAAAGACAGGTCAACCAAAAAAATCCCCGGCTCCCTTCCAGGGAACCGGGAATCTCTACCATCTACAGTCTCTTAAGCAGCGCCTCTCTCTCCGCCTCGTAGCCTGGCTTTCCAAGAAGGGCAAACATATTCTTCTTATAGCTCTCCACGCCCGGCTGGTTAAACGGATTCACACCCAGCAGATACCCGCTGATGCCGCAGGCAAACTCAAAGAAATAGAACAGCTGTCCCAGACAGT
>ERZ808049.738-NODE-738-length-12421-cov-3.597132_pt1 | contig 12421 bp, 12 predicted proteins | sample MGYA00380198_ERZ808049 | MGnify/ENA primary metagenome ERZ808049 (study PRJEB31490, sample SAMN06133414) | mouse gut metagenome | isolation source: Z2_2 | host: mice | place: China: Chengdu | collected 2015-05 ...
TATTTTCCTCCGCCGGATTGTCCCTGGCACTCATACACGCATTCCGCACCTTCCCAATGTCAATCGTATGCCCAAGGGACGGGTTCGCCTGGTACCACACTTCCTCCGAAGTCCAGTCCGCATCATCCGCCGCCCCGTAGATTACCGGATAAAATGTCGGGTCCGCCTTCCTCCCGCATAGGATATCCTCCGCCTTCTGATGCTGCTCAAAACACACAGAATGCCGGTCCGTCCCCGCCGTAGTGATCAAGAAGAACAAAGGCTGTGTCCTGGCATCCCCGGAGCCCTTCGTCATAACGTCAAACAGCTCCCGGTTCGGCTGGCTGTGCAGCTCGTCAAAGATCACCGCATGGACATTCAGCCCGTGCTTCGTATAAGCCTCCGCAGACAGCACCTGGTAAAAACTGTTCGTCGGCTTATACACCAGCCGCTTCACCGACATCACCGGCTTGATCCGCTTCTTTAACGCCGGGCACTGCTCCACCATGTCCACCGCCACGTCAAATACAATGGAAGCCTGCTGCCGGTCAGAAGCACAGCCGTAAACCTCCGCGCCCCACTCATTGTCCCCGCAGGTCATGTAAAGCGCCACCCCTGCCGCCAACTCCGACTTCCCGTTCTTCTTCGGAATCTCCACATAGGCCGTATTATACTGCCGGAACCCGTCCTCCTTCACCGTCCCGAACACGTCCCTGATAATCGTCTCCTGCCACGGCAGCAGGTCAAACGCCTGCCCCCGCCATCTCCCCTTCGTATGTTTCAGACAGCGGATAAACTCCACCGCCCTCTGCGCCTTCGCCTCGTCAAACACTATCCGCCGCCTCCCTTGAACAACAGGATCTCCATGGCGTCGCTCTCCTTATCTTCCCCGGCATCCGCCACAATCCGGCTCCGGGAAGAAGGCGTAAGCCCGAACTGCTCACAGAACCGGTTCATGATCTTAAGGTAGGTCTGCGCAATGGACACCTGCGGGACCTGCTGGCAGTACCCCGAAGGCGTCTCCATGATCGCCCCATGCTCGGAAATATATTCCTCCGCTTCCTTCCACCTGGCATACGCCTGGCAGTACCCCGCAAAAGCCGCCATGTCAATCTCCGTCAGGATACCAAGCCGCTCCATCTGCTTCGCCATCCGCTTCCATTCCTTCTTCGCCTCCGCTTCCAGCCACGCCGGACACCTGGGAGCCTTCTTCTCCGGCTTCGGCTCCCCCGCATTCAGCCCCCTCTTCCCAGGATTCCCCTCCAGCACCTTCACCGCCGTAGGCTTCGGCTTCCGCCCTCTCTGCGCCACCGCGCTCACCTCCCTCTGTACCGGCCCACACACCTTCTAATTCAGAAAATCAAACTCCCCGTCAGGCTCCGCCCCGGAATCCCCGGACACATCCCCTGCTTCCATATCCTTCATATCTTCAAAACCATCCCATACCGTATCTGATACAGAACCCTTAAATTCTCCGCTTTCCATTTCCTCCACGGAATCAGAAAAATCTTCCCATGCTGTATCCCGTATAGAGCCGCTGAAATCTTCCCGCGATATAACCCGGACAGAATCGCCAAAGTCCTCCCACGCCGTCCCCGGCACAAAACCGGCAGCGCCTTTCCAGCCATCCGCCCTCACGGAATCCCCGAACTCTTCGCACACAGCCTCTGTCCGCGCCAGAAGCTCCCGGCTCTCCGGCAGCGCCATGGCCACCGCATAAGCCACCGTCGCAGTGACCGCATTCCCGGCCTGCTTGTAAAGCTGTGTCTCCGAATTGACAGCCGCCGCCCGCTCATACAGCTCATCCGGGAACCCCTGCAGGCGGAAACACTCACGAGGCGTCAGCCTCCGAATCTTCCCGCACTTCGTCACCGTCCCCATCATGCACCCCGTATCCAGCGTCTGCGAACAGCCCTTTCCAACCCGGCCCCGCCGGGATTCACTCTTCGGGTATGACAGGCACACGCCGTCCCCCGGATAAGCCAGGTCATACCCCTGCTTCGTGCCGTTCCTCACCGGCAGCGCCGTCTCCACATCCCCGGACACCTCTTCCGTCAGATAAACCCCGTGCTGGTCCTGTGCCGTCAGCGTAAACATCGGCTCCCCCGCCTCCTTCATCCGCCTGCCGTTCTGCCGCTTCTCCACCCGGTCCGGCGTCAGCACCGCCCTGGCTTCCTGCACAGCAGAATCAGTCTCCAATACCCCGGAATTGCCATAATTTGTCAGCCCGCCATTATACTGTGCCACCAGGCACCGGGCAACCTCTGTGACCTTCGGATGGTTCAGCGTCTGGTCAACAAATATCCGGCCGCCCGGCTCTGCATCTCCCACGCAGTACAGCCCGGTCTTCGATCCCATGCCTCCGCCATTCGCCCCGATACTCACCGAAACCCCGGACGGGTCATACACCCGGTATCCCTGCATCCCGCCTATAACCTCTTTAAGAGCTCCGCCGTCTTCTCCGGTGACAGGTAATACTTCCCGTCCACCCCTGCTTCTAAGAACTGCGATAAGGAATACCCTCTCCCGGTTCTGCGGGACTCCGAAGTCTTTAGAATTAAGCACCTGCCACCGCACGTCATACCCTGCCTCGTCCATTTCAGAGAGAACGGCGGCAAAATCGAATCCTGCATTGACTGATAACAGGTTCTTAACGTTCTCAACAAGTAGGTATGTGGGCTTATCACCTTCCTCTTTGCCTTTGATGAGGTCAATAATGCTGTAATAGATCCCACTTCGCTTCCCTCTAAGCCCCCGCTGCTTCCCTGCGATGGAGATATCCTGGCAGTTGTGGGCTGCCAGCCCTCCTGCTGTGTATGAATTGTCATCTTCCACCTCCATGTTGTAGACATATCCGTCAAACGGGACCTTCCTGCTGCCCCTGAAACGGCACCAGACATACCCGTCCATAAAAAAAGAGCCGTCCCTGTCAGACCGCCCTTCCTTAAACCTCACCGTATAAAAATCATGCTGCCGTACCGTCCTGCCCTCGATCACGCAGGTCTCCGGCATCTCATTTCTGTAAACCGCACAGGGCATACGGTACGCCTTATGCACACAGTCCCGTATTCCATAAGCAAGCTCCCTGGAAATCGTGGATGCCTGCCGGTACTTACCGACCATACACCCGTCCGTCTCAAAATACCCTTCCAGAAACGCCCGCAGCAGATCCTCCGGCAGATTGAAGACCGTCTCCGTCAGCCGCTTTCCTCCCGCGCCTTTCCCAAACCGCATCAAAAATACCGTCAGCTCTTTATTCGTAAAATGCACCTTATAAACCGTCCGTTCCTTCGCCACGCTGTAACGGAACATTCCGTCCACATGCCTTTTCAGCCGTTCCAGCTTTTCCTCATTACAGGTAACCACCACCCGGTAATTATCAGACGCATTCTTCCTCCTGGTGACACGATACCAGCCGTCTCCCATATAACAACCCACGAACCACCAGAAATCCCGGCTCCCAAGGTCAAGGCCGTCCAGCCTGCACTCCTTCCCGCGCCGTTCATAAGTAATGCCGTCCCACTCCGGCAGCTCCGCTTTCCGATTCACCGGAACCGCAATCAGATCACCTGCCTCCAGTTCCTGTACCGCTTTCCATTTGGCAGAATCCCCGTCTTTTACCAGAAACGGATGCTCCCCGGTCACTCTTAGATTCTCCACGCCGAAAACGTCCAGCTCATAAATCTCCCCGGCCTTATGCTTCATGGGCCTCACCACCGGGCGGAACCGGCCCTTATGCGTCAGCACCCTGTCTCCCTCCCGAATATCCTCAATACATTTATACCCCCGGTCCGTCATCACCAGCGTCCCGGCCTCAAAGCAGGGGAACCCGAAGCACCACGCATCCGCATAAGGAATCTCTTCCGGCGTCAGCTTCGTCACATCCTCCGCCTTCCATTCTCCCTCCGTATCATACATGGCCTCATAGGAAGCCCTTGCAAATTTATCATACTCACAATACCCGATACACTTATGCCCGGCCCATTCCAGCCCCAGCCGGAACCCGCCGATCCCCGAACAGATATCCAGAAATGTAAGCCTTCCCATGGTCACTCCGCCTCCCCGTTTCTCTTTCTTCCGTCTCCTTCCGGCTCCAGGACAACGCTGCTCTCCACCTCGTTCCCCCACGCTTCCCAGCCGGGGACACGCTGCCTTGCGAACAGCTCCACCCTCGGAAGATCCCCCATCAGTTCCACAATCTTCTCCCGTGTCTCGTCCGGCTTCTTGCTGTGGGCTTCCAGCGGAGAGATAATAAACTGATGGACACGGGCAGACCTGCGCCGCGGATGCCCCTTCACACCAAGCAGGCAGATCTCCGCGTTCCCCCTGGTCCAGAACCCCAGACCGTAAAACCAGCCCGGAGACTTCCGGTTCTGTTTCAGCCACACGAAAGCCACCGTCTTATACCGGAACCCCCAGCTCTCCATCACACGCAGGGCCTCCGGCAACTGCGGGAACGTAACCCATAAGAACAAAGTACAGTCTTCCGCGCAGATATCCTCCACAGGCAGCGCACAGATATCCTCCGTGCCCATCGTCTCGTAATGCTTCTCCGCTCCGCCCTGCACCCGTTTGTTGTCATACCGCCACGGAGGATCGGCATAGACGATATTATATTTCTGCCCTGTCTCCATCCCTGCCTAACCTCCCATACAGCTCCTTAAAAAATTCCTTCCCCCGGATACGCTTTCCCTCCCGTATCCGCTCTTCCTCAAACCGAAACCTGATTTCCAGCTCCTGTACGGAAAAATCCTTCCGGAAATTCCGCCATGTCTGCGCTTCCCATTCCAGAAGCCGCTCCCACAGCTCCGGAAACTCCCGGCGCAGCGTCCGCAGTTCCTCCAGCCCCTGCAGGGGGCAGCACCAGCAAGACACCCGGTCAAACAGCCGGTACAGCCCGCCCCAGTCATACCCCCGCTCATAGCAGTAATCCAGGCAGTCCTTCTCCGTCATCCCCCATTCCACCAGGGGATACCGGTACTCCCTCACCCTCTGCGGCTCATCTGCCGCTATGCCGATATACTGCACAATCTCATAATTCTTCCTAAGCCCGGACAGATACCTGTTGATCACCGCCGTCTTCAACACCGAAGTACACCAGCGGTTCTTAGGCCCCGCCCAGCTCATGCCCGGCCTGCCCGCATAGGGGGAATCCGGGTCCTTCCGCTCCGGCGTATAACGGAGCAGGTAATACTCAAATCCTTTTTCTTCTTTCAAATGCACCACCGGAACCGGCAGCGCCTTCTCCAGCTTCTCCACATGCTCATACATCCGGGGAAATTCCAGCCCCGTGTCACAGAACATCACAAAATCCAAAGGACAGCCTTCCTCCACCAGCCGCAGGACCATGGCCGTGGAATCCTTCCCGCCGGACAGCGAAGCCGCATACAGCTTTTCCTTTCCGCCGTCCTCATGCACCCGGCATGGCGGTATCTTCCGCCATTTTTCTCTGCAGGTTCAGCTTCACCGCTTCACCATAGCCTTCCATCCCGTTCGCCCTGCAGTAATTCCGCACAATGTCACGGGACAGCCCCACGACAGAGGCCACGGCCTTATAGCCCTTCCCCTGCATCCGAAGCTCTTTAATCCGCTCCGCCTGTTCCTTCGTCACACCTTCACCCCCCAAATAAAAAGAGCCGAAAACCACCTTTTCCCGATAGTTTTTCAGCCCCAAAATGCAGGATTTATAAAGGCTCCCGAAACCGCTTCCTCCCCGGAAATCCTTATAAATCCCGCATTTATGTATAACAGAACAACGCCCTGCCTATCCCCCCTGTCAATTTCTGCGAAAATCCACGTTTGAGGGGGCGGCGGTGTCCAGAGGGAGAGCTTCCGGAGATTTCCACCGCCCCTCCCCTACGGCTATATACAGAACCCACAGCTCACATGAAAAATCTTTGTGGAGATCACCGGCCAAATTTCACTGGAGATCCGCACGGTTCCACAGTAAAATAATAGCCAGCACCACACCAAATCTAAAGGAGGCACACGTCTATGAAATCAAAGCTGATCAAAGTAATCACATCCTCACGCCTTACCTATCCCAAAAACCCTTTTGATGACACCAAATACATCCGGACGCCCAAAATCCAGATAGAGGGAAACTGGCTGGAATCCCTCGGCTTCCACATCGGGGACCGCCTGCAGGTGGACTATGAAGAAGGCTCCATACATATCCACCCCGCGCCGCCGGAGCCGGACTGTCCCGCCGAACCCGCATGACAAAAACAGCATATACCGCAAAAGCCCTGGAAGCTCCCAGGGCTTTTCTGCCGTCAGTACCTGTATTCCTGATACCTGTCCTCGGTCATGGTCTTGCTGTCATGGCAGCTCTTACAAAGCGCCTGCCAGTTCCCTTCATCCCAGAACAGCTTCCCATCCCCTCTGTGCGGCACGATATGGTCAACCACTTCCGCTTTCACGAACCGCCCCTGCTCCTTACACTTCTCACACAGCGGATGCCTTTTCAGAAAAAGTTTCCTCGCTTTCCGCCACCTGCTGCCATACCCGCGCCCGGATGCATCCACACGGTCCGCCCTGTGCAGTGCCGCATGTCCCTCACAGAAATCACCGTCCGTCAGCTCCGGACATCCTGGATGCCTGCACGGCTTCTTCGGCCTTCTCGGCATGGTCACCACCGCCTCACTCCGCCGTAATACTTATCCGCTATGGCATCCTGCTGATGCCCCGGCAGGCTCCTAAGCCTCTCCCTCGCTTTCTCCAATGAACGCTCCTGTTCCGCCTTCGTCTTATGGAACCCGCAGGACTTCCCCTGGCACATCCCGCTGCCTAAAATGCTGCACTTCCCTCTATCATTCACCGCAAAACAATCCATTACAATCCCCCTTCCATCCTCTCAATCCAAAAAAGGCAGCGGTGAAAGGATAAAGCCCGCTGCCCCGCAAAGACAAAAGAAAAAGCCCCATGGACATATCCACAGAGCTCCTTACAGTTCTTCGCATCCTAATCATAGCACAGATGCCAATAAACTTTCAATAAACCTTCCCTATACTCTTACTCAACCTTTACTCAACCATTACTCAACCGTATCACAGAATCAGTCCAGAAGATACTGCCCCGCCGTCCTCTCCCTCATCAGGTACAGCTCCCTCATCTCCGCCAGCGCCCTCTTCCGGTACTTCCCAATCATGGCCTCGCTCACGCTGTACTTCTCGGAAAGCGCCCTCCACGTCATATCCTCCATCACCATATCCCGCACCACCTCCGGCAGCCTCCCGCTCAACTGCCCCACGGCATACTCAAAAAACTCCAGTTCTTCCTTCACTGCCTGATACCTCCCAAGCAGGTAATCAAACCAGTCGTCGTCCAGGTGCTCCTTCACCTGCCGGTACTTCACCGCCGCATTCCCGGTCTTATCGGAAATCCCGCCGCCCTGCACCCGCTCCCCCTGGGGCTGCCCCAGGCACATGCTCTCTATCACATCTTCATACGGAACACCCTCAAACCGGGACAGCTCAAACTCCAAAAGCCCCATATCCTTCTTCCAGTTCCGGTATTCCTTAAACAGCTTCTCTGTCTCCATCCTTTCCGCCTCCAATCCTCGCCCTCACCGCTTCCACAAGCGCCGCCTGCCCGCAGTCCTTCCTCTCCAGGGCCGCCATCACCCGTTCGTCCAGCGTCCCCTTCGCAATCAGATGATGCACCACTACCGTATCCTCCTGCCCCTGCCGCCACAGCCTTGCGTTCATCTGCTGGTACAGTTCCAGAGACCAGGTAAGCCCGAACCATACCAGCGTGGAGCCTCCCGCCTGCAGGTTCAGCCCGTGCCCTGCGGACGCCGGGTGAATCACTGCCACCGGGATTTCCCCGGCATTCCACTTCCGCATATCCTCCGCCGTATCCAGCTCCACGGCTTTCACCCGCTCCACAATCCTCTGTAAATCATGCTTATACCAGTAAGCCACCAGCACCGGCTTCCCGTTCGCCGCCTCTATCAAATCCTCCAGGGCTTCCAGTTTCCTGTCATGGATATGCCTCACCCTGCCGTTCTCGTCATAAACCGCCCCGTTCGCCATCTGCAGCAGTTTGTTGGAGAGCCCGGCGGCGTTCACTGCGTCAATGTCGCCGTCCGCAAAAGGCAGCAGCATATCTTTCTCCAGCTTCCCATACAGCTCCATCTCCTTCCCGCTCATAGCAACCTCCACCCGGTTATACACACACTCCGGCATATCCAGATAGTCACACGCCCTCATGCTGATACAGATATCAGAGATCAATCCATAGATTGCTTCCTCCGCCCCGTCCCTGGGCTTGTAGGAGAACACCATCTGCCTGCTCTGCTTATCCGGAAGGAAGAACCGCTCCCGGTATCCGCCGATGAACCGCCCAAGCCTCTGCCCCATGTCCAGCAGCCCGATCTCCGCCCATAAATCGATCAGCCCGTTCGGCGCCGGCGTCCCGGTCAGCCCCACTATCCGCCTCACCTTCGGGCGCACCCTCTTTAGCGCCTTAAACCGCTTCGCCCTGTGGGACTTGAAAGAAGACAGTTCATCAATCACCACCATGTCAAACTCCCACCTGCAGGAATCCACCAGCCACTCCACATTTTCCCGATTGATGACATACACCTGCGCCTCCCGCTCCAGTGCCGCCAGCCGCTGCTTCTCCGGCCCCAGCACCTTTGACAGCCCGATCCCGGACAGATGCTCCCACTTCTCCAGCTCGCCGCCCCAGGTGTCCCTCGCCACCCGCAGAGGCGCAATCACAAGCACCTTACGGATATCAAAATAGTCAAACAGAAGCTCCCACACCGCCGTCAGCGTGATCACCGTCTTCCCAAGCCCGCAGTCCAAAAACAGCGCGCTCACTTTCTCCCTGATGATAAATTCCTTCGCATACTCCTGATACTCATGCGGAACATATCTCATCCAGCACACCTCCAATCTGCCCCAGGCCGTCTATCACATAAACCGGAAAACCCAGACCCTCCAACTGCCTCTTCCTCTTCTCCTGCAAAGGCCTTGTCTTCTTCCCAGGGGCCTTCAACTCCACAAAAGCAATCTTCCTCCCCGGTAATAAGACAATCCGGTCCGGCACCCAATCCAAGCCGGGAGAAACGAACTTCACCGCCATGCCTCCCAGCTTTTTCACCGATACGGCCAGATGCCGTTCAATCTCACTCTCCCTTATCGCCATAAAACCCATACCCTTTCTGCCCTTCTGTTCCAAAAGTTCCGAAAAACCAAAAAATCCCTTATTACGCGCATATGTGTGTATGCACCTGCCAGTCTCCCTTTATTTTATATATTCCATCTAAATAATAATTTTATGGAACATAGGAACACAGCCGCTTTCCCCAGTGTTTACCCTCTGTTCCCATGTTCCGGAAATCTGTTCCAAAAAGAGCCGTTTTGGAACAAACCGCCGTACTGTTCCGTTCCAACCGCCTATTCGGTTTTTGGAACATCCCCTTTGGCACGCTTATATACCCACTGCGGCCCATAAAGCGGAATCCGTTCTTTCTTCCTGCCGGAATCCCACCCGCCAATCTTCGCCATAATAGCAGAAATCTCACCGCTGTCCATGCGTTTCAGGTTCGCCCGCTCCTTCCCGAAACACTCACACCATATCTCCATATTGGACACCGCCGTCCGGCGCACCGTCCCCTTCACGTCCGGCTTCCCGAACTCGTCCCCATGCAGGAATTCTCTGCGCTCAAACAAAGACATCTTATCCCAGTTCTCCGGCAGGAGCGTCTCCAAATACTCACGGACCAGCCCTTCCCGCTCATCGCTCTCCATGGCCTCCCGCTGCTCCTGCTTCGCCGCCGTCTCATCCTTCCCGTCAAGGTACAGCTTCTCCCCCTTCCCCACATACACCAGCACCTCCGCCCATATCTGGCAGACATCCTCCTTCGTCAGCTCCCAGGAATGCCTCCTGCCGCCTCCCGGCGTCTTCACCGGCCAGAACCGCCGGTTCCCTGTCGTGTCACGCAGATATCCCTTCTCCGCATTGGTAGTACCGAAAAAGACGCACTGCCGCAGATGGGGCGTCGCCCTCCTGCCGAAAGAAGCCCGGTAAATGTCATTCTGCCTGGAAAGGAAACTCCGCAGTGTCTCCACCTCTGCCTTTTTCAGCCCCGCAAGCTCCCCGATCTCCATGATCCAATATCCCTGCAGCTTCTCCGCCGCTGTCTTGTCCTTCGTATCGCTTAAATTCAGGCTGTCCGAAAACCACTCCCCCGCCAGCTTCGCGATCAGCGTACTCTTCCCCACGCCTTGGGGCCCGTTCAGCACCAGCATGGTATCAAACTTGCAGCCGGGGCTCATCACACGGCACACCGCCGCGCACAGTGTCTTCCTGGTCACGGCACGGACATAAGCCGTATCCTCCGCCCCAAGATAATCAATCAAAAGCCTGTCCGCCCTCGGCACCCCGTCCCACTCCGGCAGCCCCTCCAGGAACTCCCGCACCGGATGGTAGGAACGGTCATCCGCCGCCTTCGCCACTGCGATATTATAATTCCGCATGGAAAACGTCCCGTAATTCAGGTCCACATAAGAAATAAGCTGGGCATCGTCCGCATCCCGCCAGAACTTCCCCGGATGCTCCCAGGGCACTTCCCCCCTGATCTCCATGCCGTCACTAAGCCGGTTGAACACGATCCCTTTCAGCCTCTCGTCATTATTTAAAATCAGCAGAAGGTTCCGCAGGGTATTCTTGATCACCGTGGAGCGCGGCTCATATTCAAGCTGCTTCTCCCACTCCGCATCCTCCCCGGAAAACTCCTTTTCCGCCCGCTCCTTCCGCTCCGCGGCAATGGTCTCCTTCACCCGCTCATCCTTCACCGCAAATTCGCTCATTGCCTTAAAAGACGGCAGCTTAGAAGCCTCCGTATCCTCCGGAGCCCTCACGTCCAGCTCCCCAAACTTATGGATACGCACCATGTCAAAAGCGTTCATCAGTTTCCCGCAGGCCGGGTCCGTGGCATGGTGGGAATACGCAAACTTCCCCTCATAAACCACCACCCCCGCCTGGGAATCCGCCGGTACATAATCATACCGCCCCTGCATGGCGCTCGGCTTATACACGTCCGCCAGGAACACCTCCGCCGCTTCCTCAATGCTGTACGTCCGGCAGAACGCCCCGACCACACCCTCCTTTTCAAGCGGGTCCGCCTGCTTCTTCATCTCCCTCAAGACCACCGCCTGCTGCCGCCCGCTCACCGGCCACTCCGAAGAATCCCGCCAGTCCTTATACCTGGAGAGCACAGTGTCCGGGTCCAGGATCTCCCCTGCAACATCCCGGAACACAAACTCCCCGTCCGCAGACGTGGACGGCCAGTACATCAGGCGGGACGGCTCATAAGTGGTATCGTCAAACAGCTCCATGCCGATATCCTCCGCCACCTTCCGCGCCACCGCCGCGTACTCGTCCGGCGACACATTCCTGGACAGCGGGACCACCAGCCGGAACCTGGGACCCTCCGGCGTATGCTTATGCGTGGAATAGATCAGGCACCGGAAATCAAAGAACATCTCCATCCGCTCCGGGATATCCGCCTCGGCATGGTCCATGTCCAGCGTCAGGGCGGACCGGAACACCACGCAGTCCTTCTTCCGCCTGCCGCCCTTTAACTTCCCCATCACAAAGCCGCCCACATCCTTGATGGAATCCTGCCTCGCCTTGGACAGCTTCCGGTACTGCTCCACCGTCTCCGCCGTCCGTATCGTCCGGGAAATACGCCGGACAAAATCCTCCAGCTCCATCTCCCCGCCGTTCCACCGCTTCTCCATCCTCGAATTGCCCGTAGAAACATAAACCTTCATACACACATACCCCCTGTCCCTCTTCCCGCATCATTGTACCCCATGAAAACGTCCTCCTACTGTTTCTGATAAAACGGGCACTCATACCCGTCCGCCCGCAGCGGCAGCCCCTCCGCCCAGGAAGGCCGCACCGCCATCACCTCACACATCTCTTCCACGGAACCCATGCCCTCCGGCACCTCCGCAATGATCTCATCATGGCAGTGCATCACAATGGGATAGCCCTTCCTCTCCACCCGGAGCATGGCTTCCGCCAGCAGGTCCCTGGCCGTCCCCTGCACGATATTCTCCACCAGCTTCGGCCCGTAGGTCTCAATCCGTCCCCACTTCTTATTTTCCAGAATCCCCTCATAAGTCAGGCCCTCCCGCCCGAACTTATTCACCGCCATCCTGGGCTTCACATACGCCAGCTTTCTGCCGGACGGCAGCATGACAAACAGAATCCCGCTCCGATACTCAAACCCAATCCTGCCTGCCCGTGTCTTCGCCCTCTTCGTCACGGCCTCCACAGCCGCCTTATCCACGTCCCACCAGAACTGCGCGATATGCGGGTTCGCCCTGCGCCATGCAGCCACCAGGGGCGGCAGATCATCCTCGGAAAGCCCCATATCCAAAGCCCCCATAGAGATCAGCGCCCCCGCAGCCCCGCCGGA
>ERZ808049.739-NODE-739-length-12377-cov-3.927398_pt1 | contig 12377 bp, 7 predicted proteins | sample MGYA00380198_ERZ808049 | MGnify/ENA primary metagenome ERZ808049 (study PRJEB31490, sample SAMN06133414) | mouse gut metagenome | isolation source: Z2_2 | host: mice | place: China: Chengdu | collected 2015-05 ...
TACACGTATCTTGGAAGGGAATGGTTATGAAACATACAATTTTTCCGGTGGATTCCGCTTTTATGACGCAGTGACGAACGACCGTAGTTTGATTAAAACAGCAACCGCATGTGGAATGGATCAGTAATATAAAATCATTTATAAATACTATTTTGATTTGCAAATATATCTAAAACAGAAATACCGATGAAACTGAAGGAGATTCAGTATTCTCAGTATTTCTGTTTTTGTTCTCCTGATACATTTAACCGCTGTCCATTTTTAAGGATTTGTTACCTTATACTTATGTCCACATTGTAGGGTACATTATAATACATTATAAAGTATATCTTTTACATTTTCTATTGTTGTTTCGCAGATTTCTGCAATTTCCTCATACGACTTTCCTTGCTGTCCCAGTTGAATCATCTGTTTAGCAAGCTGTAAACCCTGTTCCAAACCTTGTTCCAAACCCTGTTCCAAACCTTGTTCCAAACCCTGTTCCAAGCCCTGCACCAAGCCCTGCTCCAAACCCTGCTCCAAGCCTTGTTCCAAACCTCGCTCCAACCCCCGCCTAAGCATACTGCTCATCTGTGTATTATAGTCCTTCAGCGCTTTCTCTCTTTCTTCGTATATCAAGCGCTTCTTTTCATCTGCACTCATCTTCTTTAATGCCTGATATGCTTCATCCAGATATTCATTTTTTTTTGCCATAATTTCGAATTCCTCCTTATTTTTCCCACTAAAGAAACGCATCCATTGAATCACATCTTCTCTGTTTTTTAGATGTTTCGCAAGTTTAGGCAGTTCTAAAATCTGAAGTTCAAACAAGTCAGTATACTCCCTTCCTGTTTTCACATCTCCAAACCGAATCGTCCGATAGCATTCATCGTCCTCTTCAAAATGAACAAAGTCTAAAATGCTGACATGTATACACTTCTTCAGCTTTTCATAGGATTCTCCTTTTTGCAGCTGTTCTGTATACATCTTTCCCAGATAAAACAGGATTCGCTTATCCCAATGTTCAAAATATGCGACCTGCATTTCCAAATCCATCTGTGTCTCATCTTCCAGCAACACACGGACATCCAATATTCCCAGCTTATCATTGGGAGATCCCTGCCGAAGAGCTGTCGGTAATAGTGTAGTCTCCCGAATCTCTTCCGGATGTTTTCCCAGCAAAGCCGCAATAAAGCCTTTTCTTACCTTTGGATTCTGCATCAGTTCCTTAAAGCAGATATCTACCGTGGGTAACATAATAAAATTGTCTTTTGTTTGATTCATTCAAACCCTCCTTTTTGTTAAATGTTTCATGCTGCATTTGACTTTTCTAAAGCAGGATTCAAATGAATTATTTCACATTATACTGTGTATATATTCTCACTAGACTCGATAATACCTCGTCAAGTGTTCATATTATACTGTGTATATATTCTCATTAGACTCGGTAATACCTCGTCAAGTGTTCATATTATACCATGTCCGTCCCACCAGTAAAAGTCTATTAAAAATATAATTTTGTGAGTTTCTGGCAGAATCGCCGGATACTTACTGATTACTCTAAAACAGGAATCTGTTTTAGAAACAACCGGACGTTGAAATAATCATCCGATAAAGTATTTTTATTATACATTTTCGATAAGCAGATTGCAATTCGGCAAATTTCACAAAATTTAATCACATGATAAGCATTACTAAAATGAAATTTAATGACATTGCGGCTGATAGAGTAACATGCTATAATGACATAGAGTACAGAAAATCAGTTTTTGATAAACAGGAGAATGATTAATTATGAAAAAATTTGATGTTTATAAAACAATAGAATTAGTGATTTTTATTGCATTAGCATGTATGTCATTATATATCATACTGACAGATAAGGAACTCTATCAGCTAATAGCGACAGATTCACATATACGTATGCTCTGTATTTTGTTATGGGCGGTATGCGGTATTTCATTCATTTTCATTTTTTTAGATTTTACGTTCTTTTCTTCGTTTAAAAAAGATTATAAGGAATTAAACTATGCTGTTTCATCTGATCCCGTTTCAGGAATTGCGAACAGATACAGCTGCGATACTGTAATTGAAAAATATCAGGGTAAGCCGCTGCCCAAGGATATTGGAAGTGTGATGTTTGAACTGACTAATTTACAGGATATTAATCAGGCAAATGGTCATGAAGCAGGAAATGAGATTATTCGAGATTTTTCCGGTATTATTCAGTCGGCGGCTCTGGGGCATGCTTTCGTAGGACGAAATGGCGGAAATAAGTTTCTGGCTATTATCGAGAACTGTGATAAGGAAAAAATGAACATATTTCTGGAGCGAATTACTGAGCGCATCAATAAGTATAATGAAAGCGAATCGCGGTTTCCGATTAATTTCAGATATGGAATTGCGTTTAATGAGAATTCTGATATAGAAACAATTACTCAGCTAGTTGCTCTTTCTAATACGAGGATTAAGGATTAAAAATGAAGGATTAAAGATAAAGGATTAAAGATGAAGGGGGCAGTTAAATGGAATCGCTGGATTACAAATACATAGCGCAGCTGGTCACCAGGGCACAGAGTGGCGATAGCGATGCTTTTGCCGAGCTGTATGCCGCCACGTATCAGCGAGAGTATACATTTTCCTATCGCTATCTGAGGGATGAATATCTTGCGCAGGATGCTTTGCAGGAGACATATATTCTTGCTCTTAAAAATTTATCTAAATTAAAGGATCCGACACTTGTTATTTCGTGGCTGAATCAGATAAATTTCCGCGTCTGCTACAATATGAATAAGAAATATCAGCGTTATAATCAAGAAATGGAAGAAGGTAATGAGTTTTTAGATACTTTTAGCCTTGAAGAATACAGGGGGGGGATATATAGATGGTCAAAATATAACAGAGGATGTGGTATGCAGAATCGATGCTCAGGAATATTTGATCAATCAGATTTTGAAGCTGCCGTTTACGGAATCTCAGGTTATTCTGTTAAAGTATTACAAAGAAATGAAGCTGGATGAGATTGCCATGCTTATGGATATTAGTAAAAGCTCTGTCAAGCGTTACTTAAAAGCCGGACAAAAACGTCTGGCACAGGTTTTACAGCAGGTTTAAGGAGGTGAGTTCTACAATGTCGATATTTGAGAAAACAATGAATCAGCCGTCTGAATTAAAGTTAGAGGACGCAAGCAGAATACTTGAAAATGTATTCAAGGAAAGTAATGTGGAGCCCGCTTCTGTGCCGCTTGAGGTACTGACGGCCTACAGTAATTATCGTAAAGAACGTTTTTCTCTGCAAAGGATGATTATCGTCGTAATCATGGTATTATTCATGCTGCTTCCGCTTCTGTTTATTCCGGCAACATTTACCATTCAAACGAATATGACGGGGACAGAAACGAATCCGACATATACTCTGAAAGTTACATCTAAAATGCTTGTGAAACGTGTAACTGCGGAAATCGACGAACGCAATATTCCGGTATATGAAATGGATGCACATGTGTATTCTATTGAACCGGCGATAAATGGAAGAATGAAGGTCACGGTTACATTGTTGAATAATCAGCAGTCCGTACAGTATGTTAATGTAGGAAATGTTGATTTGGAACCTCCTGTTTTAACTTCTTCAGATACAGAAAACGGAGTGATGACTCTTTATCTGTCTGATGCAGATTCAGGTATTGATTATGAAAACATTACGATTGTCAGTGAAGATGGCGTGATAGTGCAGCCACAATCAATTGACGAAGAAACGGGCTGCGTTGTATTACCATATCCGAAGGGAACTTTGAATGTATATGTTCTGGATTTTGCAGGCAATAGGCTGCAGTTGGTTATTAGTCTGCAATAACAGAGAAATTTGAAAACATCATAAGAAACTTAGAAACAATATAAGAAATTAAAATATTTCTATAGCGCATAAAAATAATTATTTAATTATAAGATATCGGGACGGGTCAAAAGGTCATTCCACCACCAGTGTGTGAACAGACGTGGTGGAATGACCTTTTGACCCTGATATCATGATAAAGAATATTAAGTGATTGGCAGTTTGACTTGCCGATTTTTCTGATATTACTGCTTAATTGGAGATATCTCAACGTCTAAACAGAGTCATGTAAAAAGTTTTCCCCAAAATGTGAAAAAATTTGTAAAAATGTTAAAAAAGTGAGCCTTTTGAGATTTTCAAACACTCTTATATAGTATAGGAAATTTATTCCGACCTCTTTTAGTTGAGATTTCCTAAATAATACTAATATAGGAACACAGAGAGTAAAGAGTGGTACGGTCTGAAATGACTGAAAATCAAGAAAGGAGAGAAGAATTATGAAAAAGAATTTCAAGCGATGTCTCGCAGTATTGCTTGCAGTTGCAATGGTAACAGGCACATGCCTGACACATACTGAAGGTTTCCTTTGGGCGACTGACGGTGTGGGGAATACAGAAGCAACTGTAGATGGTGTCGCGGATGAAACAGAAGGTGAGGGTGCAGAGACCCCTGTTCAGGGTGAGACCGAACCGGTAACAAACGTGGAGGAGATAATAATTCCACAGCAGGAAGAACCGGTAGTGGAGGAACAGACACAACCGGAGGAATCTGAAACAGAAGGAACAGAAGGTCAGATAACACCGGAAGAACCTACAGCAGAAGAGCCGACGGCGCCTGTAGCGGAGGCACCGGAACAGACTCCGGAGGAATCAGAGGTTCCGTCCGAAGAAGTAGAGAGGATATGGAATGTTGTATTTGTACAGCCGGCAGCCGACGGAGGAACAATCCGTGTGTGGGCAGACGGCGAAGGCAAAACAAATGCTTCCTATAATAATGGACAATATATTAAGGAAGTAAAAGAAGGTACTACTCTCTACTTTGAAATAGAAACTAAAGGGAACTTTAAAGTTGACCAGGTAAAAGATCAGTATGGAAACATCCTTAATCCAGAGTCAGCAAATGGAAATATTTCTACTTATAAAATGGTAATTGCAGAAGATAAGCAGATTACTACATTATATAAGGAAGAAATTCCAAAAGCAGATTCGGTAGAAGGACAGAATCCGGCAGTGGAAAATAAAGCTGAGGAAGACAAAAAACCGGTAGAGGAAAACAAAGCTGAGGAAGACAAAAAACCGGCAGAGGAAAATAAGACTGAGGAAGATAAGAAAGCCGGGGATCAAAAGACTGAAAATGAAAAGTCCGAAGAAGAATCAACAAAAGCTCCTGTGCTGAGACCAAACAGAGCACCGGCAAATGGTTCGGCATTGTTTTCAATCACAGAGGAGAATGGAAAGAATACAGTAAATGTCGGAGAGACGCTTACACTGAAAGATGATAAAGGAGCATCAGGCCTATTTCAGACGGATAACTGGAAGTCATCAAATCCTAATGTCGCAACTGTTGTTGGGGATGGAAAAACTGCAACAGTTACCGGTGTAAGCGCAGGTACTGTTACCATCACACATAGCTGGTCTTTCTTAGGAGATTCAAATACTTATGAGGTAACAGTATTGGCTCCTTCGGTTGAATCTATTACAATCACAGCAGACGGAAAAGCAATGGATTCTCTGCAGATGAATGTGAGGGATACAAAGACTTTAGGCGTAACTGTTACACCAGATAATGCAAAAAAAGATGTTAAATGGACATCATCTGATACATCAGTTGTTTCTGTTAGTGCTGACGGTAAAGTAACTGCAAACGAAGCGGGAGAAGCAACAATCACAGCAGCAGCGGCAGATGCCAGTGGTAAATCAGCATCTATTACGGTAACAGTATCCAGTGTTTCCGTAACAGGAATTACAGTTGCACCAAAGGGTGGTTCAGAAGGAAATGTTTTGTATAAAGGCGGAACATTAGAACTTGCAGCAGATGTTCAGCCGCAGAATGCAACGGAAAAAACTGTAACATGGTCATCAAGCGATGAAAACATTGCTACTGTAGATGAGAATGGTGTTGTGACGGGTGTTTCAGAAGGAGAAGCAGCAATCACGGCAACATCAAATGAAGAAGGCAGCACAGTGACAGGCACATATGACGTGACGGTTCAAGAAGTGACATTGACAGAATTTTTCGTAGTCGCAGACAGAACATTTGCCACAGTAGGTGAAACAGTCAATGTTCATGCGATCATTAAACCGGAAGAATATCCACAGGGAGTGAATTGGACTTCAGGGAATGAAGAGATTGCAACAGTGGATGAGAATGGGGTTGTCACTACGAAAAAAGCCGGATTTGTAAAAATTACAGGAACTTCAGTAGTTGATCCAGAGAGCAGCGCTTCGGTAACCATCGAAGTTGTAAACGTAAGAGCAGAACAAATTAAGATCATCGGTTACGACAGAGATTACCTTATAGTAGGTGACGAAGTCCAGTTGAACACATCCGTACTACCAGAGACAGTAGTTGACAAGGTTATCGAGTGGTCAAGTAGTGATGCATCTATTGCAACAGTTGATGGTACTGGAAAGGTTGTTGCAAAAGGTCAGGGTACAGTTACGATTAGAGCTGAAGGTTTAAGACAGGGCGTATATGACGAAATTCAAATAACTGTATATAAAGCTGAACCTAAAACAATAACAATTGGGGTATGGGTAACAAATCAGGATAAGAATATACCTATTACTGTATATCTGCCGGCAGACGGAACGCCGGTTGTTTTGGCAGATGTTATTCCAAGCCATATAGAGGGAGATGGTGAAAGCTATCTGTTTACAGGGACGGTTTATAGTCATAATTACAACTCTGGCGATGATTGGGGTTCAATAATTAAAGAAGGTGATAAAGTTGCCAGATTAAAATTTGAAAATGGTCAAGTACAATTTTCTTCAGATTTAGAGGGAGAAAATTGGAATAATGCTGCTACAAAGATAGCAGCCCAATATGACATTGTCCGTACTGACACAGAAGGAGAAAGTGATTCGGATGTAAAGGTTATACTTGGTGACTGGCCGTATGGTCCAGGAAAAACCAGTAATAAAATAATCCAAGTTATCATTAAGAATGAAGAGACAGGAAAAAATGATTATGACAGTGGATCCATGTACTATGATAATAATTCAGAGGGTACGTATGGAAAAATCAGATTTAACTGTGATGAATCAAAATATGAAGTTACGAATATTCAGGTTAAAAAATACAGCTCCACGTATGGTCAAGGAGAAATAGTAGATCCTTCTGCTAACGAACCTGTATCGGTTAAGTTTGATAGGAATAACGGGTATGAAAAATATGTTATTACATCTACAATAAAGGCAAAAGAATTTACAGTTAATTATGATGCGAATGGCGGAACTAGTAATGTTCCTGAAACAAAGAAAATCAAAGCAATTAATGGGAATAAGGTAACTGTAGAATCCGCTCCAACACCGACAAAAGATGGACATATTTTTGGCGGTTGGGAATACGGCGGAAAGACATATTTTGGCGGAGAATCTTTCGAGATGCCTCCGAGAAATGTGACATTTACTGCGAAATGGATTAAGGCAAGCGAGGTTATTGTATATCAGGTAAATAATCCGGCTATGGGAACGGTATCCAGAGCGAATGAACGTATTGGAGAAAATACTGGAAGCGTAAGAGGTTCTGCAGCTAACCCGAAAGACGGATATCGTTTTGTACATTGGAAAAATGCAAAGGGAGAAATAGTTTCTACAGATAATACTTATATACCAGAAAAGAAACCAGAAACTTATACTGCAGTATTTGCAAAAAATGATTTTACAATTACAACAAGCATTAAGAACGGAACAATTACTCCAGACCAGACGGTAGAATATGGCAAAGATGTAACAATTTCATATTCTGCTAATGACGGATATGAAATTGTTAAAGTAACCGTTGATAAAGAAGATGTTGATGTAAAACAATTTGCAAGTTCCTATGAGTTTAAGAATGTAAGCGCTAATCATAAGATAAGTGTAGAAACACAAAAAATACCGGAATATCAGGTAACATTTGATAGTGCTGGTGGGACAGAGATAGATCTTCAGACGGTAAGGAGAGATGAGAAAGCAACTAGGCCTTCTGATCCAACAAAAGAAGGATATATCTTTGATAATTGGTATTTGAATGGCAAAGTGTATAATTTTGACACACCAGTAACGGAGAATATTACTCTTGTAGCAAAATGGAATAGAGATACGAGAGGATTTGCCGTAACATCATATGAAGGTGTATATGATGGAGGAACGCATAGTGTTACAGTTACAGGAACACTGTTAGAGGGAGAAAAATTCCAGTATTCTACAGATGGAACGAACTGGTTTGATCAAAACCCTGAGTATACAGATGTAACTGTAAATGGTCAAAATTCTGATGGACAGAATGTACAGGTACGAGTTGTTTCAGGGAAAACGACTGTATGGGAAGAAAAAGCCTTTGTAAAAATCACCAAGCGGCCGGTAACGGTAACAGGGCGCGGATGGAATGTAGACCAGCCATATACCGGAAAAGAGTACAAAGAAACAGGGTATGACTTTGCAAACGTAGTATCTGGTCAGACGGCAAGCATCAGCTATGAGCTGAAAGGAACAGAGGTAGGCCCGTATACAGGAACCTTCGGAAATGACTTCAAGGTAATGTCCGGAGCAGAGGATGTAACAGCGAACTACACGCTGAAGGGAAAGACAGCAGGCACGCTGAACATCGTGAAGTCAGAGGTTGCTAATTATGTGACACTGGAAACAACAGACGTAATCAAGACCTATGATGGAACGGAGTACACAGCAGGAACCGCAAGGGCAACGGATGCGAACGGAAAAACTGCCAAGGTAGAGTACAGCGTTGATGGACAGAACTGGACAGAGAACCCGACAGAGATCAAAGCAACCAACGTATCTGATTCCGTAATGGTACAGGTAAGGGCAAGCGTGGAAGGTTCCTATGAAGGATATGTAACAGGAACCCAGGAGCTTAAAATCAACCGCTGCGAAGTAACGGTAACAGGACACGGATGGAATGAAGAGCAGCCGTATACCGGAAAGACATATAGCACAAAAGGCTATACATTTGATAACGTAGTTAATGGTCAGATAGCAAGTATCACATATAGCCTGAGCGGAACAGAGGTAGGTTCGTATACAGGAGTGTTTGGAGAAGACTTCAAGGTATTGTCTGGAACAAAGAATGTAACAGCGAACTATGAGTTGACAGGAACGACACCGGGCAAACTGAAAATCGGTTCGCTATCATCTGTAGCAAGTTATGTAACACTGACACCACAGGATGTAGTGGAAACTTATAGTGATACAGCCTATGCAACAGGAGTTGCAACAGCCGTTGATACCGTGAACGGAAAGCCTGTTAAGATTGAGTATAGTATTAACGGAGAGGACTGGACAGAGAAACCGGCAGAAATTACAGCAATAGACGTAGATGATACTATAACAGTACAGGTAAGGGCAAGTGTACCAGGAATTTATGCGGGATATGTAGAAAAAACACAGGTGCTTGCAATTATGCGTAGGTCAATTACTCTTAAAGCTAATGATGCAAGTAAGGCGTATGATGGTGATTCACTAACAGAAGCTGGCGCTCAGATTGTTAGCAGTGGCGCATTAGTAGGAGGTCAGTCTTTTACAGTCACGACAGAAGGAAGCCAGACATTTGTTGGTGAGAGCACTAACGTTATTAAAACAGTTACAATTAGGAAAGATTCTACACAGAAAGATGTTACAGATAATTATGATATTACTAAGCAACCGGGAACATTAACTGTAACAGATGGGACTGAAACCGATCCGGTAAATCCTGATAATGTAGTAACTAAGACTCATGAAGATAAACAATATGGTCTTGGGGATACAATTGAATTTACGATTAATGTAACGAATATCTATGACGAAACAAAAACAATTACGGTTGTTGAGCAGTCGGGAGTAATAATTACAGAAAAGAGTGTATTTGAAAATGTTCAGCCGGGAGAAACTGTAACGACAACAGCAGAATATGTTGTAACAGAGACAGATCTTTTGGCAGGCAGCTTTACAAACAATGTGACAGCGCAGTTTGAAGGCGAAAAGGTTTTTGAGAATACAGATGAAGCTGATGATTTAGAAGAGCCAATTGGTCACTTAACGGTTCTCAAAAACACAACAAGCACACCCGCAAATGGTGGATCATATGCGCTTGGAGAAACGATTGCTTATGAGATTACAGTAACAAATGATGGTAACCTAACACTTTCAGATATCGATGTGACAGACAGCTTGAGTACAGCAGATGGACAGATTATCGGAAACATCGAGAGTCTTGCACCGGAAGCATCAGAAGTATTTAATTTCGAGTACACCGTTACAGAGGCCGATATTCTTGCAGGTAAAGTAATTAATAATGCAACAGTAACTGGAACAAGTCCAGATCCGGAAAATCCACCGATAGTAACGCCTGGCGATAAAGAGGTACCGACAGAGACAGCGGCACCAAGCCTTGCGGTTGTGAAAGAAGCTAGTGCACCGGATGATGGAGTATATAATCTTGGTGATGTGATTACTTACACAATTACAGTAACAAATAATGGTAATGTAACAATAACAGATGTTAAGGTTGAGGATGCATTGACAGGTAATGCAGGAGAAAATGTATTTGAAGTTGGAACTTTGAAACCGAATGAAGTGGCAATAGTTACCGCAGAGTATACCGTTACAGAAGAAGATATCCTTACAGGAGAGATTTTGAATGAAGTGATTGCGACAGGAACAAAACCTGATGGTGAAGATATTGAAGGTAATGGTACAGAAACAGTTGTTACAGAAACTAAAAATGATCATATCACAGTAGCAAAAGAAACAACAAGTAATCCGGGTGAAGACGGAACCTACGGTCTTGATGATACAATTACTTATGAGATTATAGTAACGAATGATGGAAACCTTACAATTAATGATGTAATTATAGAGGATATTCTTCAGGGAGGATCTGGAGAGGTTACATTTGAAGAGGTAGAAGGCGTTACAATCAACGGTAATGAAGCTACAATCGGAACAATGAAACCGGGTGATGTAGTTACTTTGGAATGTTCTTACGTAGTGACAGAGGAAGATCTTGGAAAGACAATCGTAAACGTAGCAACAGCAACTGGTGAAAGCACTGACCCAGAGAATCCGAATCCGGAAGTAACTCCGGGTGAAACAGAAGACAGAACCGAGGAGCAAGATCCGAGTATGTCCGTTGTCAAGACAGTAACTTCTGACAATGAAGTTTACAATATTGGCGATGAGATCACATACCAGATTGAAGTTGCAAACACAGGTAACATTACACTTAATAACGTAGTTATAGAGGATAATTTGAATGCATCCGGACAGGTAACATGGGCAGACGGTATTGTAACAAATGACGACAATGAAGCAATTATTGAGACTCTTGCACCGGGCGCAGCAGTTACTCTGGAATGTTCTTACGAGGTGGTAAGAGCTGATGCAGGACTTAGCCTTGTGAATGCAGCAATCGGTAACAGTGATGAGACAGATCCGACAGATCCGAGCATCACAGATCCAACAGAGGTTGAAGACCTTTACACATTGACAATCAACTATGTATACGCTGACGGAACAACAGCGGCACCGAGCGTTACAGCACAGTATCTGGCTGGTGAAACATTTGGTTATACATCACCGACAATTGACGGATATACAGCAGATTATGCATTTGTCAGAAGTGATGCGAACGGAATGCCAGCAAGTGATTTGGTAGTAACAGTTACTTATACAGCAGCTGCAGCACCGGTAACACCGGCACCAGTAACGCCAGCAGCACCGGCAACACCCGCACCGGCAGCAGTAACGCCTGCACCGGCAGCAGTGACACCGACACCGCCGGCAGAACCTGTAGGAGCTGAGGTTGCAGTAGATAATGAAGGTAATGTTGAGATTCGACCAGTTGTTGACGAAGAAGTACCGTTGGCCAACAGAGATCTTGACGACCACGAATGCTGTGTATTACATTTCTTACTGATGTTAGCGGCAATGATTATTTACGCAGCATATACAAGAAGCATGAAGAAACGGCAGGAAAGAATTGCTGAACTTGCAGACGAACTTGAGACTGAGATGCTTAAGAGAAAGCAGGAGACGGCAGAATAGGAAACACTGACAGGTGATTTGAGAAGGAGGTAATCGATATGTTGTATGATTTGTTCTATTTCGTACATGACAGTTTTGGCTTACACTTCTGGGACCTGCCCGCACTTCTGGTAGGCGCAGTAATGGTAGTCATGTTGATTGTACACACTCGTAATCAGAAAAAGCGTGAGAACGATTTTGATGAGGAGAGACAAGAGAAACTGGAAGCTATGCAGAAGGAATTCAATGAGGGTTCCACAAACGCATAATAACAAGAAGGAGGAGTGATTATGTCATATATACTTGAACATACAACACTGGGCTTTTGCTGGTGGGATATT
>ERZ808049.740-NODE-740-length-12372-cov-3.379911_pt1 | contig 12372 bp, 14 predicted proteins | sample MGYA00380198_ERZ808049 | MGnify/ENA primary metagenome ERZ808049 (study PRJEB31490, sample SAMN06133414) | mouse gut metagenome | isolation source: Z2_2 | host: mice | place: China: Chengdu | collected 2015-05 ...
CACATCCTGCACCGTATGCCGGCGCCCTACCAGATCCAACGTTTTCTGCTGCATGGTCTGCGGATTCACGGAAATCCGTGTCGCCATATGCCGGCGGATAATCTCCAATTTCTCTCTTGTAATGCTGTCGGGCCGTCCAGCTTCTACTGTATATTCCAAAACAGCTTCCAGTGAAAAGGCTTCTTCAATTACTGCAAGCAGATGATCCAACTGTCCGGCGCTTAAACTAGTCGGCGTTCCACCGCCAATATATACTGTATCCGGCTTCCGTCCCCCTGCCAATTCTCCCAATGCCCATATTTCTTTACAAAGTGCGTCCAGATAATCATCCATCCTCCCTTTCCAGAGAGATACAGGAGAAGAACTAAATGAACAATAAGAACAAATACTGGGACAAAATGGAATTCCCACATACAGGCTAAATCCTCCCGGGCGCAGTTTCTTAAGCAGTTGTTTCTCTCTCCGGGCAATCTGAACAGCCAAATCCGCTTTCTTATCAGATACAAAATACTCTTCTTTTAGGTATTTTATAATTTCTTTTTCTTCTATATTGTTTTCTAGTTTTTGCATAACCAGCTTAGTTGGACGGACTCCGGTGAGCATTCCCCAAGCCAGGCTTTTTCCTGTTTCCTTACTTAAACGCTGGTACAAAAGCTTTGTTACCTGATGTTTCTGTTCCGCACGTTCCCCCTCCGGCAGCTTAAGGGCAATGGAAAAGCAAGGACCTCCTTTTCCTATTAACATGACAGAAGGTTCTTGCTCTTCATCCACACGCTGGCATATCTCCGCCTCCGGAAAAAATGCCTTCGTGATATGATATGCATTATAAGTATACAGTTTCTCTTTACAGATAATTTCTATCATAATATATCCTTTTACACACTCTCTAAATGAATGGATTGTATTTCCGCTCCATCTCAATCGTTGTCATTTCTTCATGCCCCGGATAGACCCGCACCGTTTCCGGCAACACCAAAAGCTTTTCACGGACAGAACGCACCAAGGCGCTTGCATTTCCTGTAGGCAGGTCCGCGCGTCCGATGGACTCCTGAAAAAGCGTATCACCGCTGAACAGTACCTGTTCGTCTTCCAGATAATAGCAACAGCCGCCTATGGTGTGCCCCGGCGTGTGGATTACCCGAATCTTCATCCCCGCCACATTCAGTATCTGCCCATCAGCTACATATACTGCCCCGGCAAATGTATATCCTTCTCCATACATAATAGAAGCATTATACTGCGCATTCTCCAAAAGCTGCCTTTCTTCTACGCAGGCATAGACCGGAACAAAAAACTCCTGCAGGAAACCGTCAATCCCCATAATATGGTCAAAATGTCCGTGCGTCAGGAGAATCGCTTTTAATGTCAGTCCCCCGCTTCTGATATAGGACACAATCTCCGGACGGAATGTGCCCGGATCAAGCATGAAACATTCCTTTGTCTCTTCATTTATCACAATATAACAATTGGTAGATACCGCTCCGATTACAAATCTCTCTATCTTCATTCACTTACCCCGCCGTTCTCTCAATATCAATCGCACCTTCTATCTGACGCAGCTTCTCAATGATCCGGTTCAATTCCTCTCGGCCATGGACAATGAATCCCATATCCAAAGTCGCCGTTCCTTTCTTGCTGGTACGGACATTCATGGACTTCACATCAATCTTCGCTTCTGTAAGTATCCTGGAAATATCCATCAGCATCCCCTGGCGATCGTAAGCATACATCTTAAGTTCCGCCAGATACTGGCCTCCATTCTCCCCATCACCGTCATTCTCCCACTCGGCAGCAATGAGCCGTTCCCGCTCTGCCGCAGATAAGTGGAGCATATTGATACAATCTGTCCGATGGATTGTCATCCCGCGTCCTCTTGTCACAAAGCCTACAATCTCATCTCCCGGCACCGGATTACAGCACTTGGAGAACCGCACCGCCATATCGTCAATCCCTTTTACAACAATCCCGCTCTTGGACTTGCCAATATGCACAGTCTGATTGCTGACACCGGACAGCTTCTCCAAAATAGTCTCATCTGTAATCTCTTTCTTGTGCTCCTTCTCATACTCTTCTACAAGACGGTTCACAACCTGACCTTCCTTGAGACCACCATGGCCAATGGCGGCCATCACCGCATCCCAGTCTCTAAAACCATATTTCCTCTGTACAATCTGCTGGTACCTTGGTTTCAGAATATCGCTGATATCCACCGACTTGGCCTTGCAGTATACCATCATCAGCTCACGTCCGCGTATAATATTATCTTCCTTGTATTCCTTTTTAAACCACTGGTTAATCTTAGACTTTGCCTGTGGGCTCTTCACAATATTCAGCCAGTCACGGCTCGGTCCCTTGGAATTCTGGGATGTCAATATCTCAATACGGTCTCCGTTCTGTATCTTATAGTCTATATTGACTAATTTACCGTTGACTCTAGCGCCTACCATTTTATTTCCTACTGCACTATGGATGGCATAGGCGAAGTCTATCGGATTAGAACCGTTCGGCAGATTCTTCACATCCCCGTTTGGGGTAAAACAGTAAACATCCTCTGCAAATAAATCCAAATCGCCTTTCAACAGGCTTAAGAATTCCCGGTTATCAGACATATCCCGCTGCCATTCCAGAATCTGACGCAGCCAGTTCAGCTTTTCTTCCTGAGACTTCATACTTTTGGCTGCGTCAGTGCCCTCTTTATATTTCCAGTGTGCGGCGATACCATACTCCGCCGTCTTATGCATTTCTTCAGTACGAATCTGAATCTCGAAGGGCTGGCCTGACGGTCCCATCAATGTCGTGTGCAAAGACTGGTACATATTAATCTTCGGCATGGCTATGTAATCCTTGAAACGCCCCGGAATCGGGGTATACATTTCATGAATCACGCCAAGCGCCGCATAGCAGTCCTTCACGGAATCCACGATAATACGCACGGCAAACAAATCATACACCTGTTCCAGCGTCTTATTCTGATTCACCATCTTCTTATAAATACTGAAAAAATGCTTCACCCGGCCATATACCTTGGCCTTGATACGGGCATTCTCCATATGACAGGATATTTCTTTTACAATCTGCTGTACAAATTCCTCCCGCTTTGTCTTGCGGTCATTCAGATCTTTGACAAGCTGCTGGAATACGTCCGGCTGCAGATATTTCAAAGACAAATCATCCAATTCAATCTTAATCTTAGAAATCCCAAGCCGCTGCGCAATAGGCGCATAGATATCCATCGTCTCACGTGCCTTTTCCTGCTGTTTCTCCGGTCTCATGAACTCCAGCGTACGCATATTGTGCAATCGGTCTGCCAGCTTAATGATAATAACACGGATATCCTTCGCCATGGCAAGGAACATCTTGCGCAGGTTCTCCGCCTGTATCTCCAGCTTATCCTGCGAATAAGACAACTGTCCCAGCTTGGTAACGCCATCTACCAACAGCGCTACCTCATCACTGAATTCCCTGCTCACATCCTCCAGTGTCATCTCCGTATCTTCTACCGCATCATGCAGCATTCCCGCCACAATCGTCTCCTTATCCATCTCCAGGTCTGCAAGGATAATCCCAACCCAGAGCGGATGGATGATATACGGCTCCCCTGACTTACGCACCTGCCCCCGATGGGCTCCCGCCGCTATCTTATATGCCTTTTCTATCATAGAAATATCAGCAGAGGGATGATATCTCCGTATTCTGCCTATTAATGCTTCATATAATTGTTCCGGATTCTGATAATCTTCCGGCGCTTTCACTACATGCCCCTCTATCATATCAAAGTCATAATCCAGTTTTTCATCTTCCCGCGCTCCCGACATATCAGTTCCCCCTAGTAAAACCAATTCTTACAGCTTTCATTTATTGTATGAAAAATGCATCTTATCTTTTTAGTATAACATTATTTACGGATTTTTCAAACTTTTTTGTGATATGCCGAAAACCGTGCCACTGAAAAGGTTACTATTCACGGCCTGGGAGGCCGCAAATAGTAACGCATCCGGCCCATTTAAAGTCGCCTACGGCGAGGACCCGGATGCCCGAAAGGGGTGCTTTACTGGCTCGGATGCCGGGCAGCGGCGTGCCCGGCCCCGTGAAAAGTAACCTGAAAAGTACCTATCAGACATAACAGCTCGAATTCGCAACTAACGTTGCTTTTCCGCCGTATTCACAGTTAAATTCTTAAAATGGGTATCATAATACAATCTCAAACTGCTCGTCCTCTTTTAAGTCCACCACTGTACAATCATTTACATATGTACATTCCGGCAAAATAATCATTGCCTGCAATTCCTCTGCATTAGCAGGGAGAGGCGCCAGATGCCAGACAGCAGTGTTAATCTTCACCAGCGTTCCTTTCGGTACGATAAACGCTTTTGTCATATCCGGCAGCGGTGTTCCAGCCGATGCCGGTGCTACATGGATAATCATGTCGTCATTCAGCGGCAGAATCAATTCCGGGGTGGTTGTATGATATTCTGCCTGTGTAATCTTCATTCTCTCTGGTTTCTTCACCAGAATTGAAGAAAATCCAACTCGCGTTGTATAGGATTCACTGATCCTGTCCGGGAAAAAGCGGTGAAACTCTCCTTGAAGTGCATAGCTTCCCGGATCCGTCATGGAATAAAATGTTCCAAATAATGAAAATGTTTCATATGTCAATTGTTCCGCTTTGATTGTTCTCATGATTTCCGTCTCCTTTACATCATATATGAATATTTTTATCTGATATAAGCTTATCACAATCAGACAGGACGTTCAATAACGTGAGCACCATTTAAAACGAATCCTAAACGAATCATATCACCATTAGCATTGTTCCTGCGCCAATCAACATACAGCCAAGAAGCGATTTTATTGTAAATTCTTCATGAAGAAAAACAAATGCCAGCAAAAGAGTAATCACAACACTTAGCTTATCAATCGGAACCACCTTAGAGGCTTCCCCTATCTGCAATGCCCGATAATAGCAGAGCCATGACGCCCCGGTTGCCAATCCTGAAAGGATTAAGAAAATCCAGCTTTTTTTACTGATTTCTGTTATGCCGTTTTGTGTATTTGTCAGAAATACCATCGCCCATGACATAATAACAACTACAACTGTCCGTATTGCTGTGGCAAGGTTTGAATCAACACCCTCTATACCGATTTTAGCCAATATAGATGTTAATGCTGCAAACAGCGCAGACAGCATTGCAAATAAAAACCACATATACATCTTCCCTCTTTCTCACAAAGCACACATAAAGTATTCTGGACACTGTCCGAAACGCCCATTTTTGCAGCCGCTTTATAATATAACGCATTGATTCTTCCCATTAAATACATATATTATCCTGCTTTTCAACCAGAATAAAAGGAAGAGCCAGCATAATAAAGTCTGATGTAATTTCCAACAGATTGTTTTACGCTGAAACTTCTTATGTTATCATATAGTTCTGTAACTATGAATTTTATTGAGCAGAAAACCCACTAAATGCACAACCCTGACATCATTGGCATTTAACCGACAGCTCCTTTTATATTCCAATCTAATTCTAGGATGATTCCATCCATGGATCAGATACATCAGAAATCCAAAAATACTTCAGGCAACTGTTGATGCTGCCAACAAACGGGAAGAAGCTTTGATGCTGGAAAGGGATAATCTGAAAGCTGAGATTAACCTTCTTCGCAAAAAGCTTTTTGATACCTCCAGCGAAAAACATGCTGTTGACTTTCCGGAACAGTTAAATCTTTTTAATGAAGCAGAAATGAAACAGGATCCTGCAGCTGCTGAAGCAGAAGAACTAGCTGCTGCATTTCCAGCAGAAGTATCTAAGAAAAGAAAAACAGAGCAACGGATGCAGAGCGTTTCAAGGGGATTGCTGTAACAAAGAAATATCTTGACCTTCCAGATGAAGATAATTCCGTCCAATGTATGAATATTTCCACCGGAAACTTCTGGAAAGGAGCCGGATATTTTTCTGCCAACGCCTGAAATTTAATCGCTTATTCTTTAAATATTCGCAATAATTCTGATGCCATATCTGTGATAAGTTCTGTAACCAATGCATTCCCCATAAGAAAATATCTCTGTCGATTCGTTAAAGTTGTTTTTATTTTACTTCCATCTTCTTGAATCTGAATACCATGTTTTGTCCAGTTATCTGGAAATGTTTGAATTCTTTCTGCTTCAATTGGCTGGAGAATTCTTTTCTTGCCAGAAGCAGGGTCAATAACAACATGTGAGGAACGATTTACAGACCCTTCACTTGTAAGCATTGTTCGAGCCGGTATTTCTAACCTATCAGGATATGGACAATTCCCTTCGGAAAAGATATATGTATACCCTTCTTTTGTTGTCCTCTCTTTTTTCTTGGCTCCTTTTGCTTCAATCCATTTCGTTTCATCTTTAATATCATAACTACTGTCAGAAGCTGGAACTAATAAAGAGCCTAATGTTCTATTATTCTCCGATGGAACAGCAATTGTTTTCTGTGTTTTTATATATCCATCTGACATACTGCCAGAGGTTTCAAACAGGAATTCAAAAAATTCACTAATTTCCGAGATGTTCTGTTCCCTTATATCAGTTTCTTTGACCTTTCCTGTATATGTACATGGGAACATCTTATCAAAGAAATTCTCATTCTGTGTTGCATATTCCAAATCATTTTTATATGCAAAAATAAATATTCTTCTCCGTTTCTGTGGTTTTCCATATTCAGCAGCATTGATAACTCGCCATTGAACATTGTAATTTAATTCATAAAAACATTTTAACATGATACCAAAATCTCTACCTCTTTGAGAAGCAGGCGATTTTAATAATCTATCTACATTTTCCAACAGTACAAACTTTGGATCCTTCGCTTCTAATGTAGAACGAATATCCCACCATAAAACTCCTTTTTCTCCCTCTATACCTTTTGAAGATTTCGGACCAGCTACGCTATACGATTGGCATGGAAATCCTCCCACAAGCAAATCAAAATCTGGAAGCTCTTCTTTTGGTACTTGATGGATATCGTAATTTGTATATTTTCTTATATTTTCTTGAATCGTATCCAATGGATAATGATTTATATAACATTCATAAGCAAACTGAGTTTTGTACGATGGTTCCCACTGATTAAAAAATACTGTCTCAAATTCTTCGGAGTATCTCTCTAATCCTACTCTGAATCCACCCACTCCGGCAAATAATTCACATACTTTCATTGATATATCCCTTTCGTTCAGCATATCCCCTATTTTAACGCACTTATACCAGTTCTACAAGAATGAATTTTAGGTTTTGGCCACAAAATAATTGGAATTTTTTTGCTGTCATATCACAGGCCCAGTTGTTCCAAAATATAGCTGTTATTAATCCAAAAACTCTGTGTTGTCATATATTCCCCATTCGGTAATTCATTGGCATCCTTATCAACTTTTCCTATTTCAAATCCTGAATTCAATCTATAAGCCGCTTTCGATGCATGTGGGCGAATATGAATAATTCTATTATCTTTTTTCCCTAACAGATTATTTTTCACTATAACTCCAGACTTAGTTTCTTTTATTGTAAACCGGACACCATCAATAATTGTATTCTTGACTTGTTCCCATCCAGCTTTAACAGTTCCATTCAAATCATCCGATGGCATATTCCAAAACTGACATTTATGTACCCTATAACAGTCCCCATCTCTTTTGAAAAGGATATAGAAAAATCTTGTCTCTTCAAAATATTCAAATACATCTGAATCTTCCCATTCCTGTTCGGCCAACTCTTTAAATTTAAAAGCTGGAAATGAAATACTTTCATTCATAGAGTTATCTTCTTCCAAACGAATCACTTTTACTACGATATTTGCTTTCTGAAACTCTTCCGCATGATTCCCTTTTATTCCAAGCATCCGATAGGCCAAATCAGTCCATTGAGCTTTATTATTGTTATATTCTCTATCAAATAGCGTACATAACTCTTTGTCTGTTTTTCCATAGTATTGTTCAATTCGCTCTTCAATTATCTGTTCAAATGACTTTTCATGTAATAATGAAACATCTTTAATCAGTGGTTCGTATGTAGTTTTGTCTGGAACAATATATGTATGAAGGATATAATCCATATATTGTCTCTTAAAACAGAAAGCTCTCTTTCTTGCAGGTACTTCTGGATTGTAATATTGTGTTCTCCAACTCTTCGCTGCCGTCGAACCTTTCGTACAAGCTCCGAGATATAGAGTATCACTCTCACTCAATTCATGAGCTCTTCCAGATTCAATCTTTTCAATAATTTTATTGTAATCATTGATAATGATTGGCAAATCTGCTTTTGCAGGTGATACAATATTTGCATAATGAATTTTATACAAGGTATTGTAAGCCAACGATTTGTCTCTATGATAATAAATCAAAAGAATTCTCTTACATTTATTCCACACATGAGATTGGTAAAAATCTTTTTCCACTGGTTCTTCAAAAGAAATCATGGTTAGGACCAATCTTTCTCCTGCTGAAAGTTTCTTATTTTTCAAAATGTCAAAACAAGTTGCTTTAAGCTCTACTTCTGCTTCAGGAAAATCAGCGTCTTGTTCTCCATTTGCCTTATAACCAAAGTAGCATTCTTCCAATAAATTTCCCAGGTTTCCCTTCTGATTCGGATTACTGTAGTCTATATTACTGTCTTTAATAGCAAAATCCAAATCCAAACTTTCTTCATAAACCTGTTTAAAAGTTTTTCCTATTAATTTCTTTGCATATGCTTCGATTGAAGCAGGGTTTGTGTTATCATATGGTGCCATTTATTCTTCCTCTTCTTCATAGTCAGCAGTTTCAATCATATTATCAAAAATACATTCTTCAATAACCTTAATGCATTCTTCTGCATTTTTGAGAATATCTTTTCCCCAAAAATGAATTACAGTCCAGCCCATAAACAGAAGTTTTTTATTAATCTCATCATCTCGCTCTCGATTTCGTTCAATTTTTTTCACCCAATATTCAGGATTATTTCCTTTTTCTAATCTAGGTTTTAATATTTCCCAATCCTTACCATGAAAAAATTCACTATCACAGAAAATACAGATTTTTTGTTTTGTCAGCACAATATCTGGTGAACCTGGCAATTGTTTATAATTTTTTCTGTATCTATAACCTTTATGCCATAAAATCTTTCTGAGCTTGACTTCAATGCTTGTATCTTTCTTATGAATATGACTCATTGTTTTGCTTCTTTGCTCTTTACTCATCACATCTGCCATAATTTTCACATCCTTAAAAATAATTATAAACGATAGCAAAATTTACAACAATATACTTTTCATTTTTCATAAAAAAAGATGATAAGGAATCCGTTACTTTTCACGGGGCCGGGCACGCCGCTGCCCGGCATCCGAGCCAGTAAAGCACCCCTTTCAGGCATCCTGCTTCATCAACCTCGTAACCTACTATCTCCACAGGCGTTAATTCGGGCAGTTCCTGCCCTATGTATTATTTGATTTATGCTATTTGCCGTAATCCTTCGTTTCTGTATTTTGATACCCACAAACGAAACATAACTGGCTGCTTGCATAAAATGTGTCTATTTTGACATATTCCCTGCCATTCCATTTTGACTTATATTCCAGTTGTCTTGTAAGCTCATACCATGATACATCACTTATGGATTTTGCCAGATACTGATTTTTTACCATGTTTTTTATCTGTAAATTTTCTGAAACGATTACTTGATTTTCGCTAACAATTTTTTAAAAAATCCAAACTTCTCTGCAAATCACTTGAAAATAAAGGATTCTTTTAGAAAAAAGCTTGGATTTCAGGACGGCTTAATAACGTAAGGGCTTGTGCGAGGGAGATTGTGGAGAAGGAAATTATTTTTTAGATAAACAGATAAGACAGCAGGGCGTTTCTCTGTTGTCTTATTTTTCGGGAACTAATTTAAAATGGAGTGTATATTTTTACATACTAAAAGAATGTATATTGACATTCTTGGATAGCCATAGTAATATATAATACATACTAAAAGAATGTTTGAACGAGGGATTAAGATGGCAAGAAACAAATATCCTGAAATAACTGTAGAAAAAATATTAGAAGCAGCACAAAAGCTTTTTTTGGAAAAGGGATATGAAAATACAACTATTCAAGATATTGTTAGTGAACTTGGAGGTTTAACGAAAGGTGCAATATATCATCATTTTAAATCAAAAGAAGATATTATTTGTGCTTTGAGTGATAAAATGTTTGCAGATAATAATCCTTTTGCAAGTATAAAGCAGCGAAAGGATTTGAACGCATTGCAAAAAATGAAAGAGGTCATTAAACTAAACCAAGCAAACACACAAGAAAAACAGGTCAATATTCAGGCTCTTCCGCTTTTAAAAAATCCACGCATTTTTGCGGAAATGATTGAATCCAACCGGCGAAATCTCTCGCCGCTTTGGTTGGAGTTGCTTGAAGAAGGCATCTTAGATGGCTCTATAAAAACAGAGTATGCAAAAGAAATAGCCGAGTTAATCCCATTACTTGGCGATGTATGGCTCTATCCTGTCATTTTTCCTGCGACAAGGGAAGAGATTTTCCATAAATTCTTATTTTTTAAGGAAATGCTTGAAAAAATGGGAGTTCCTATCATTGATGATGATTTAGTAGAATTATTGCAAGAAAGAATTAATAATATCGCAAATAGTTAATAAAGCTAAGTGCCTTTGAGAACAGGGCATTTTAGTTTAAATATATACATTCATTCAGAAGGTATGACTATTTTATTATCAAGCCGTATATTGCCAGAATCGGAACAAATTGCGGATAAAATAGGGTTTATCGTTGACGGAATTGTTGAACATGAAGTAAACCCTGTGGAAATTAAAAAGAATTATCCAAAAGGACTTGAAGATTATTTTATGCAAATTGTAAACGGATGAAATGCAAATGAATAAATTAATCCAATTCGAGTTAAAAAGAAACAGCTTGAAACTGTACTATATTGCGGTTGGCATTATTACAATCGTTACATTAAGCTTTTTATATTTGCTAGCAGCAATTCCTCGAATAGATTCAGCGGATGCAGAGGCTGAAATGTTTATGTCATATGAGTTCATAGTAGGATTATAGCAGGATTGGGCAACATTATAAGCATGGCTATGTTTTCAATTATGTCTGCTGCTATGGCTTCAAAATTTATTGTTGATGAATATACGGGAAAAAAGGCAATCCTTTTATTTTCCTATCCTGTTGACAGAAAAAAGGTATTAGATGCCAAAATAATACCAGTGGTTTCTTATACGGTTGTTTCAATGCTGATATGCAATAGTGTAGCATTAACTATTTTTCTGGCGACTGAAAGTTTATTCCCATTATGCCAGGACACGATAAATGTAAGATTGATATTAAATTACATATTATTTTTATTCTGCTGTTCGTTAATAGCTGCGTTGTTGGGAGTTATCTATCTTTGGTTTCATAAAAAAGTCCATAATTGTTACGATTATTTCTGCTTGTGTTATCGTATCAATTTTGTGCCAAGTTATAGCCATGACACTTTTTGCCCGCCCTGTTATCATTGGCATTCTTACATTAATCATTTTGATTGCAATGATAGTGTGGATAAACTTACACTGTCAAATAGAAAACATGGAGGTATAAGACAGAAAATGAATTTGATTTTTCTTCATGGGTTGGGGCAGTCCACTTCAAGTTGGAATGAAACATTATCTCTTTTACCCAGATATACAACAGCATACTGTCTTGATTTACTCGGTTTATGTATGGATAATAAAAGGGTATATGAGAACATGTATTCTGCCTTTGAAAAGTATGCAGACGAATATGAAGAGCCTATAAATCTTTGTGGCATTTCGCTTGGTGCTGTTTTGGCATTGAATTATGCGATAGATAATCCCCAAAAGGTAGCTTCTTTGATTTTGATTGCTCCACAATACAAAATGCCGCAGTTGTTGTTATCAATACAGAGTATGGTTTTTCATATTTTACCTCAAAGGGCGTTTCAAAAAATAGGATTTAATAAAAAAGACATGATTTCTATGGCAAACTCAATGAGATTGTTAAATTTTACTCCCATGTTAAAAAATATTGTCTGTCCCGTTTTGATTGTGTGTGGAGATAGAGATATGTCAAATAAAAAAGCTTCAAAAGCGTTGGCGAAAAATATTTCTGGTACGCAATTATCATTTGTAGAAAATGCAGGACATGAGGTTAATGTAGACGCACCTGCAAAATTAGCAAATTTAATAAAGGAGTTCTGGTTTAATGAATAATGAAACAGACTTCACACAGTTACTGCTAAACATGAATACTAATGAACTATCAGCATCAATGAATATTCTAAAGCTTGAGAGCCACCTATACATGTGTATTTTAAATCTTTAAAGCCACCACAATATATAGCGA
>ERZ808049.749-NODE-749-length-12314-cov-3.030645_pt1 | contig 12314 bp, 8 predicted proteins | sample MGYA00380198_ERZ808049 | MGnify/ENA primary metagenome ERZ808049 (study PRJEB31490, sample SAMN06133414) | mouse gut metagenome | isolation source: Z2_2 | host: mice | place: China: Chengdu | collected 2015-05 ...
ATATAATGAAGTGGGATTCCCGCCGGACCAAACGCCATATGGTCTACGATGGATGTAGTCCCTCCGCAGGCTGCCGCAACCGTCCCATCATAAAAATCATCCACCGCACGGGATATCCCCACATCCAGATCCATATGGGTATGTACGTCTACCGCCCCCGGAAATACAAGCTTGCCGGCTGCGTCAATAATCTGTGCCTCCTCTTCTGCCCGGTAAAGTTTCGAATCAATCACCCCAATGTTTACGATTTTCTCTCCTTCGATCAAAATATCCGCCGGAAAGCTGCCGCCTGCTGTTACAACAGTTCCGTTTTTGATTATTGTTTTCATATCCTTTCACCTCTCGAACTATTTGCCCTGATTATTTATTAGTTTTGTTTCTTAATCTTAATAAGGGCATCCCTTGTTAAAAGTATACGATTGTTCCAGAGGTTCGTCAACTTAAAACAGCTTGCCGGATTGTTTTATCACGTGCCTGACAGCAGAAGAACCGGAATTTCTTCCGGTTCTTCTGCTTTTACATTTTTGTATTCAAGACTCCCACAGCTTCCCTCCAGCCGCTCTTTTTCTTATCACGCAGCGCTTCTTCCATCTTCGCTTCGTAAATCCTTCTTCCAATCTTCTCGGCAATCTGTTTCTCATACACGCCAAGTGCAATGCCCGCCGCATAAGCCGCCCCGATACCGGACATTTCTTCCGCCTCGGACACACTCACCTTGGTATTCAGGATATCACTTTGGAACTGCATCAGATATGCGTTCCTGGTCGGACCTCCGTCCACACGGAGTTCTTTCGCCGCCCCGCCCGCATCCTTGACAAACGTCTCCACGATATCCTGAATCTGATATGCAATACTCTCCACAACTGCACGGACGATTTCTTCCCGGCGCGTAGTCCTCGTGATTCCACATAAGATTCCTTTTGCCTTACTGTTCCAGTAAGGGGCTCCAAGCCCGGTAAATGCCGGAATAAAATAGAGGGAATCATCCTGAATCGCAGCCCTGCTGAGACCTTCTGTCTCTGCCGCACTGTCAATCAGCCGGACTTCATCCTTCAGCCATGTAATCGCCGCTCCCGTATAATTGATATTTCCCTCCAGCACATAGTTGACTTCTCCTCCCAGCTTCCATGCAAGAGAGGTAACGACTCCGCTTTCGCTGCACACAGGAACTGCGCCTGTGTTCATCATAACAGAGGAGCCCGTTCCGTAAGTTGCCTTAATCATCCCCGGCTGCACACAGCCTTGTCCGAATAATGCCGCATGGGAATCCCCCATCACACCGTGGATCGGAACCTCTGCCGGAAGAAGACCTTCAAAATCTGTCATGCCAAAGCAACTGTCGGAATCGCATATTTCAGGCAGACAATTCCCCGGGATTCCGAAAATCCCACATAATTCTTCATCCCATTTTAAATCAAAAATATTGAACAGCTGGGTTCTGGATGCATTAGAATAATCGGTCTTATAAGCCGCACCCTTGGTCAGCTTATATAAAAGCCACGTATCTATCGTTCCCATTCCAAGGACGCCTGATTTCAATGTCTCCTGCGCTTCCTCCACATTCCTTAAAAGCCACGCAAGCTTGGACGCCGGAAAATATGGGGACAGCTTTAAGCCTGTTTTCTTCTGAACCAGTCCGCCTTTCCCGGCGTTCTTAATTTCGTCACAGATACCCTGTGACCGGGAGCACTGCCATACAACCGCATCTGCAAGAGGTTTTCCCGTCTGCTTATTCCAAAGCAGAGCGGTCTCTCTCTGATTGCTGATACCTACGCCCGCAATCTCTGATGGATCAATCTTCAATCCACCTTCCTGTGTATTGCCAAGAAGCTGTTTTACCACGCGGAGGGTATTCTGATAGATTTCCTCTGGATCATGGGATACCCAGCCTGTTTCACTTACAATCTGGCGATGAGGCAGATCTTCTCTTAAGAGAAGCCGCCCATCCCCGTCGAACAGAAGAGCTTTTGTGCCCTGCGTACTCTGGTCGATGCCGATGATATATTTTCTATTTTCCATCTCATTTTCCTCATAATCCAAGAGTCTCTCTTACCTTTGCCGCAATGCCTTCTGCATTCAGTCCATAATAATCAAATACTTCTTTGGATGTCCCTGTAATTACCGGAGCGTCCGGCAGCGTCATATTAACAATCTTCTTCGGACAATGCGCGCCTATTACCTGCGCCGCCATAGAGCCCATCCCGCCAAATGGCGCATGCTCTTCCACTGTGACGACAGCTTTTGCAGGACCGCATTCTTTCACAACTGTTTCTTTATCAAATGGCTTTACACAATACATATCTATGACCGTGACATAGATTCCCTCTTCCGCCAGAAGTCCTGCAGCGTCTTTTGCAGGCTTTACCATCTCCCCACAGGCAATCACAACAGCATCCGCCGTATGCTCTGCCGTAGTTCCCTCCACCGGGATCATTGCCTTATCCAGTGTGAACGGAATTTCTTTCCCTTCGGCCTCATAAGAATCATATACCGGATCTACGGCATTTCTTCCTACGCGGATATATGCCGGCTTTTCATCCTTTAACAATTCTTCCGTCAGCTTCTTCGTCTGAATATGGTCGCTTGGAAGGTATACCCGCATATTCGGGATTGCGCTCATCGCCGCAATATCCTGTGCGGAATGATGGCTCATTCCAAGGGCGCCGTAGCTGACGCCGCCGCTGATACCAATCAGTTTCACATTTGTATTGGAATAGGCAACGTCTACCTTGCACTGCTCATAGCTTCTGGTGGACAAAAAGCAGGCCGGAGATACGGCATATGCCTTCTTACCGCATTTTGCAAGACCTGCGGAAATACTGACCAGATTCTGCTCTGCAATACCGGTTTCTACAAACTGCTCAGGATAGGTGTCCGCAAAGGATGTAAAGGAACCGCTCCCGCGTGAGTCACTGCACAGCGCTACAATACTCTTATCTTCTTTTGCAGCCTCCATCAGCACTTCACATATCATCTGTTTATTCGCAATCTTACCCATTATGCCAGCGCCTCCTCTCTCTCTTTCAGATCTTTCATAATCTGTGTATATTCTTCATCTGTCGGGACTTTATGATGCCAGTTTGCCTTATTTTCCATAACAGAAGAGCCTTTGCCCTTCACTGTATTTGCAATCAGTACGGACGGCTTTCCTTTCACGTTCTTCGCCTCTTCAAATGCTGCATGAAGCTGGTCTATATCATTGCCGTCTGCTACATCAATGACATGCCAGCCAAAGCTCTTAAAGCGCTCATGCAGATCGTCATGAGCCATGACTTCTTCTGTCCCGCCGGAAATCTGCAGACGGTTGCGGTCTACAACCGCACAAAGATTATCCAGCTTGTAGTGGCTTGCCGCCATTGCGCCTTCCCATACGGAACCTTCTGCCAGTTCCCCGTCCCCCATAACCGTGTAAACCCGATAGTCTCTTTCGTCCATTTTTCCTGCCTTTGCCATTCCGACACAGACCGGAAGCCCATGTCCGAGAGAACCGGAATTCATCTCGATTCCCGGAAGCTTGTTATTGGGATGTCCGATAAATTTAGAACCAAATTTGCTGAATTCTGCGTGTAACTGCTCCTTTGAGAAAAATCCTTTCTCTGCCAGTACAGAATAATACGCCTCCACAGAATGTCCTTTACTCATAACAAACAAGTCCCTGTCCGGAGAATCCATATTTTCAGGGCTGATATTCATCTGTCCGAAGTACAGTTCGACGAGAATGTCCATGACACTCATGTCTCCGCCGATATGTCCGGCTTTTCCCGCACGGATCAGATCTACCGTGTCCTGCCGGAGCTTATATGCCAATGCTTTTAAGTTCATAACTTTCTTCCTTTCTCTCAAGCCTCGCTTAGCAAGACTTGGTGTGCGATTTGGGTCAGCTTAACTATTACGATCATTCACCTCTTAAATATGCCTTTACGTCTTCTTCAATCGGGTCATACAGATCCGGTTTCACACCGATATACTTACATGCCTCATACAATACCGGCACGACATCTTTGTGGATTCCGACACAGTGATGGATGTACGGACCCTCCACAATCTTTGCTTCCAGGCGTTTGATGTTGTCAACCTCTACCCAGAGATAAGTTCCCATTCCCTTCGGTCCATCCACTCCCTTTGCATTTCCAAGAAGAAGAGAATACTCTCCGTTGTCTCCGTCAAAACGGCAAAGTGTCACATCTCCGTGTTTTGCTTCTGCTGTCAGGCTTCCCGGATGCTCGAATGCAAGAGGATATGTCAGCTTCGGTTTCTCCTGTGCAACAGACATCGGCCATGGTCCGCAGTGCTGCAGAAGCTCTCCGTTTTCAATATCAGGATGGCGGATGGTCCAGTCTGCAAAGAATCCTCTCGTCTCACCCATGCCTGCCGCCTCTACCATCAATGCAGTAATTGCTCCGTGAATGTCTGTCTCACAGACAACCGGGATTCCTTTTTCATTCAAGATTGCATTGGCCGCACACGGCATGATTCCGATTTCTGTCTGAAGTGCATTCCAGCACTGGATACCCGCTGCCTGACAGCCGTATTTCTCAATGAGCTGCTCCATGGCGACTGCAAGTGCTGCAACATTCTCCACTTCGTTGTCCTTGATCTGAATCTCCATCGTCTCATGGATGTATGCAATCATATCCTGAAGCTTTCTGCCCTCTGCCTTCACTGCCTTGATTTCTTCTGTCAGCTCTGTCATCGGAATCGGTGCAAGCTGGATGTTGAACTTCTCCAGAAGCTCGCCTTCATTGCACATCGTTGTCCAGAAATCAAACGGTCTCGTGGAAATCTGAAGAATACGGATATTCTTAAATGTCTTTACAACATTACATACTGCAAGGAAATCACGAAGCCCCCTCTCGAACACCGGATCATTCAGACGGCAGTTCGTCATATATGTAAACGGAATCTGGAATCTTCTCAATACCTTTCCTGTTGCAAACAATCCGCACTGCGTATCTCTTAACCGGACACCGTTCTCGTCCGGACGCTCATCCAGCGGTCCCCAGAGCAATACCGGAACATTCAGCTCCTTTGCCAGTCTTGCACATACATACTCTGTTCCGAAATTACAGTGGGGAAGGAAAAGTCCGTCTATCCCCTCCGCCTTGAATTTTGCGGCAATCTTCTTCACATCATTATCATCATAGAGAAGACCTTCCTCATTGATATCATCAATATCTACAAAGTCAATATCCAGTTCTCTTAATCTGTCCGCTGTTAAGCCGCGGTACTTAATTGCATCCGGCGCGCTGAAAATACTTCTTCTTGTTGGTGCATACCCAAGTTTCATTTTAACCATTGTCGGCTCCTCCTTTTTTACTTACGTCAATTGTTTCAATACCACTGCAGAACCACAGTATTTGAAACAATGACAGCTTCGTTGCTTATCAACTTCATGCTTAGATTATATTCTGTATCAAACTTAATTTCTTTAACTTATTCAGTATTTTTTACTTAATTATTAACTTAACTATTGATTCTCATGCTTAAGTGATTTATACTTAATGCAGTAAATGATGTCGGGGTCAAAAGCCCACGACTATGATACCTACGGAGGTGTTAAGTAATGGGTATTACCGCCAAAGAACTTGCAAAAAAATTAGGACTATCCGCAGCCGCTGTCTCCATGGCTTTAAACAACAAACCGGGCGTGAGTCAGGAAACACGACGCATGATTTTAGATGAAGCCGAAAAAGCCGGCTATGATTTTTCACGTATTTCCATGAAAAAACAAGTCGGCGGAAGTATTTATTTCGTCATTTATAAGAAACATGGGGCAGTTGTTGCCGATACACCCTTTTTTTCCCAGTTATCGGACGGAATCAACGAGGGCTGCAAAGAGGCCGGATATAAAATGAATATCCGCTATGTATATGATGATGAGGATACACTGCCGGCGCAGATTGAAGATATTCAGTATTCGGACTGCTGTGGAATCATTTTACTTGGAACAGAAATGAATGCTGAGGACTTCCGCCATTTCAAAACACTTCCGATTCCGGTTGTGCTGCTGGACACGTATTTTGAAACCGTCCAGACAAATTATGTACTGATTAATAACGTGCAGGGCGCATATCTGGCTACTTCCTACTTAATCAGGCGGACCGGGCAGCAGCCCGGATATTTACGCTCCTCTTACCCGATTGGAAATTTTGAAGAACGGGCTTCCGGTTTCTACAATGCAATCCGCGCGGGCGGCATGTCCACCTCCAAGTCCATTGTCCACCGACTGACTCCTTCTGTTGAAGGCGCATTTTCCGACATGATGGAGATCCTGGAGCAGGGCGAGGATCTGGCGCGATGCTATTTTGCAGACAATGACTTAATTGCCGTTGGCGCAATGCGCGCTTTAAAAACAAAAGGTTACCGAATCCCGGATGATGTGGCAATCGTGGGCTTCGATAACATCTCTTTCAGCAATATCGTAGAACCGAGTCTGAGCACCATCCACGTACCAAAACATGAAATGGGAAAACTGGCTGCGAAACGGATAGCAGAACTGCTGGAAAAGAATGAAACGACTCCTGTGAAAATTGAGATTGCGACGCATCTGGTAAAGAGACATTCTTCGTAACAATTCAGAGTAGGACTTTGCACTTGCTGCAAAGTCCTACTCTGAATTATTACAAATATTTTCCTTACTCTCCCCACACGCGGCTTTTATATGTATTCGGGGTCTGTCCGGTATATTTCTTGAAGATATCGCTGAAATAACGGTAATTATTATACCCCACCATCTCGCTGACCTCATACACCTTATATCCTTCCCTCAGCAGTTTCTTCGCCTGATCTACCCTGAATTTGGTCAGATATTTTACATAAGACATCCCCACCTCGTTCTTAAAGAGCACGCTTAAGTATGCCGTATTCATTTTTACCATGTCTGCTAATTCATTCAGCCCGATATCCTCGTTGTAATGTGCCTCAATATAGGACAGAAGTTCCAGTATGGTTCCATGCCCTCTCTTTGTCTTATCCGCCTCGATATATTTCCCCAGGACTGACAGCACCGATTCCGCATACCGGCGCACCTCATCTCTGGATTCTTTCTTTTCCATCTCATGGAAAGAAACCAGATTTTCATGCTGTGCGTTTTTCTTACTCTCCATCAGGATATCGCAGAGCACACAGACAAACTTATATGTCTCTCTGCGATATTCCGCCAGTTCCGGATACATCTCTTCCAGCTTATCCAGAGCGCTCTGCGTACAATGGGCAAATTCTCCCGCATTCTTCTCAATCAGGCAGTGAATGCTCTTCTCCATAATGATGTTCAGTTCATCTGCCCTCTGCCGGTTCTTCTCGTAAATATTCTTCTCTTCCCTTGTCTGAAAGCATTCCTTCTCCACACGTTCCAGCGCTTCATTCAGCTTGTCGATGCTGATCGGCTTATCAATATATCCCATCACCCCAAGCTGCAGCGCCTTCCTCGCATACTCGAATTCCATATATCCGCTGATTACAATAAAGGCAGTGTCCTCACAGAATTCTTTCGCCTGCTCTATCATGGACAGACCGTCCAGCCCGGGAATCCTGATATCTGTAATGACCAGATCCGGCTTTGTGTCCTGAATGACTTCCAGCGCATGAATTCCGTCATAGGCACAGCCTACCACCTCGTAGTTCATCTTCTTCCGGGCAATCATCGCCTTGATTCCCTCCACTACGATATATTCATCGTCAATTACTACTAATCGGTACATTTTCCGGCGCCTCCGTCTCTTCTGGTATTGTAATGGTAACCGCAGTCCCTTTTCCCGGCGTGCTTTCGAACTCCACCCCATACTCAGGACCATAATTCAAATGGATCCTCTCCCGCACATTCCGGATTCCATACCCTGATTCCAGCTTTGAAAGATCGGCGATTCCCACTCCGTCATCTATAATCTGAAAAATCAGATTACCGTCTTTTCTGGCGCCGGTCAGCCTGACCTTTCCCTTACCAATCTTCGGCTCTAATCCATGATACACCGAATTCTCTACAAAGGGCTGCAGGATAAATGTAATGATCCGCCGGGACATCATCTCCGGATCTATCCGGATCTGCAGGTCAAACCGGTTATTGTAGCGCATATTTTGCAGCTTCATATATTCTTCCACTCCGCGGACCGAATTTTCAACAGAGATGTATTTCTCCCCGCGGTTCAGCGAGAGCTTAAAATTGTCAGACAGCGCCAATATCATTTCTCCTATCTGATCGTCTCCGTGAATCATGGCGACACAGTAGATAGAATCCAGTGTGTTATACAAAAAATGAGGATTGATCTGTGACTGCAGAAGAAGCAGTTCTGCCTCCCGCTCATTTAACTTCGTTGCCATCAGATGCTCTGACAGTTCCAGATTGGTATTGACCATCTCTTTGAATTTGTTTCCGATACGTCCCACTTCACTGTCATCAAATACATCGGTAATGTGCCGCTTTCCCTCTCCTACATCGGAAATCGTCTGTTCCAGCTGCTTCAGCGGCTTTGTAATCGTTTCAGAAAGCATACGTGCCAGAACAAAACCTAAAATGACCAGAACTCCGCCCAACAGGAATACTACATTCCGCAGATAGCGGCTTGTGGTACTGAGTTCATTTTTCTCTATGACATTGACAAACTGCCAGCCGGTTGTCGTATTCTTCGCAGTACTGAACATATACCGGCTCTCATCCCCTCCGGCATAAGCCTTCATGACCTTCTCCAACCCTTCTTTCTCACCCGTTGTATAAGCCGGAAGCATCCCATGCTTCTCATCCACAATCATATACGAACTGGTATCATACCCCTCATCCGTCTTGACAAGAGATGTTCCCAGCATATTCTTACTCATGGTTACAACAATGCATCCCATAGGCTTCCCTGTAGAGGGGCTGTTCATCAGTTTCGTCATACAGAACTCTGCTCCGCCCTCTGTTCCGCCAAGCACGCCCTCTCCCCAGTATACTTCCCGGCCTCCTGTCTTTTCTGTCTCGATATACCACTCTTCTTCTTGATAATCATAGGTTCTGTAATGACTATAATACTCATAAGTTCCCGAACGGATGTTATTAGCAAAATAATAGTGTCCGTAAAAATCCATGACTGCCACACTGTTTACATATTGTTCCTGATAGGTAATATTGTCCAGTATGTCATCCAATATCTTCTGGTCTGCAAGCAAAAACTCATTGCCGTCATATGCCCTTGTCCCGCTCATCATCTCCGCCAGCTGCCTGTCTGACAGAATATTCCTGACCTTTTCTACAATGGATTTCAGCTTCAGATCCAGAACCCGGCTGGAATTCTGCATGGCAACCTCATAAGACAGCCGGTAATTTCTCTCAATCGCAGCGCTTGTTGCATAATAGGAAATCGTACCTAAGATTCCGACTGCCAGAATAGTAAGAAAAAGCATAGAGTAGAAAATCTGTTCCCGGATATTATGCTGTTTCCACCATCGCCATTCTATCTGGAACATCTTTCTCATCTCTATGCCTCCCCAAAATCTACTGCAACAGTTCAGACAACTGAACCTGTTACATGAATCCAGCCCTTTATAAGTTCACCTACGGTGAAGGGGCTGGATTCTCTTCGTCTCCTATCTTTTAAACAAAACCGTATAGCTTCCGGATCCTGCTTCTGCCTCCATATAGCCATCCTTTTCTGTAAAATCCAGACCGTCTGCCCGAAATACTTCTTTTGCTTCATCCAGCCGGATACTTGCGGTTGTATTGGCGGGAATCTGTACCTTCAATTCTACACAGTCCCCCTGTACATACCATTGTACCTTATTTTCACCGTAAATGGAATGATAAGTTGTATTTACATAATCCAGGTTACCTCCAATCCTCGGATAATAAATACTATGTTTAAATCCCGGTGCGCTTTCATCTGCCTCTATCCCTGCCATCACGCGGTACATCCATTCACCGATAGCTCCGTATGCATAGTGGTTGAAGGAATTCATATCCGCACTCCACATCGTGCCGTCCGGCTTCAGTCCGTCCCAATGCTCCCAGATGGTGGTCGCCCCCTTCTTCACCTGATACAGCCACGATGGGAAGTCTTCCTTCAGCAGCAGATCATAGGCTTCCTTCACACAGCCGTTCTGGCTCAGTGCGTGACAGAAATACGGTGTTCCCACAAATCCGGTCACAAGATGTCCGTTCTCCTTTTCCAGAAGTTCTTTCAGACGGCCCACCGTTTTCTCCACATATTTTTCCGGGGTAAGCTTGAAATAGAGTGCGACAATATGTGCCGTCTGTGTCTGCGCCGTCATACAGCCTTCGCTGTCAAAAAAGGTCTCCTGGAATTTTTTTACGATATGGTGATACAGATCCTCATACTCTGCCGCCTCTTCTTTTCCGAGAACATTTGCCATTTTCGTAAACAGTCCTGTAGAATATGCATAATATGCCGTACAAGTCAGATCGTTCGGCGTAGCCCCGAAGTAACTTCCCTCTTCTGCGTCAAGCGCAACCCAGTCACCGAACTGGAGCTTGTAGTTCCAGATATAATCATTGGAATGCTCCCGCATGAAATCAATCCATCCCTTCATGCTCTTGTACTGGATTTCTAATATCTTCTTGTCTCCGAACATCAGATACATGGTCCATGGATTAATGACGGCCACGTCTGCCCATGCCGCCGCTGAATGAGGTCCTTGGGACAACAGCCAGTTCCCGTCTGTCCTGCCCTCTTCGATATTCGGGACGACATGCGGCACACCGCCTTCCGGTGTCTGATCGGCTTCCACATCATGCAGCCACTTCTTATAGAACGTATATGTATTCATCAGGTAACATGCCGTCCGGCAGAAAATCTGTGCATCCCCCGTCCATCCGAGCCGCTCGTCTCTCTGCGGACAGTCTGTCGGCACATCAAGGAAATTTCCCTTCAGTCCCCACAGATAATTGTGATGGAGCTGATTCAGAAGAGGATTTGAACAAGTGATATTTCCTGTCGGCTCCATCTCGGAATGCAAGGTGTAAGCCGTAAAGTCCTCTTCCTTCGGCTCCCCCGGATAAGATAAAATCTGTGCATACTGGAATCCCATAAATGTAAATCTCGGATACCAAGTAATGGTTCCTTCCTCTGCAAATGTATATTTCATCTCAGATCTTGCCGCACGCATATTATCCAAATATACATTACCGTCAGGATCCAGCACTTCAAAGCATTTCAGCCAGATTACATCGCCCGGCTTCCCAGCCGCCGTCACATGAATCCTTCCTGCCATATTCTGGCCGAAATCAATGACCGTCTCTTCCTTCGGCGTCCTAAAAATGCGCTTCGCTGGCATCTTGTCAATCATCTTGACACGCGAACCGCTCTGTGGGCGTATGACACTTGCATGAAAAGGAACAACCGCAACCTCCTTCCATTCGCCTGACGGAACCTCGTCGTACGCCCAGCCCGGACGTTCCAGAGAAGCGTCGTAGATTTCTCCATGGTAAATCTCAGAAAATACAATCGGAGAATCGCAGCCCTTCCAGTCCGTATCCGTATAGACTCTTTCTTCTGTCCCGTCCTCATAGCGGATTACAAGTTCCATAGCAAATCCGGTCTGGTCTCCGTAATTATTGCGTGCCTTGGTCAATCCCATGACACCTTTATACCAGCCCGCCCCCAGCATAGCTCCGGCAACATTGCAGCCCTCCTTCAACATGGAGGTCACATCATAGGTCTGATAGAGCAGATGCCTCTGATAAGACGTCCATCCCGGCGTCATCTCATCATCTCCCACCTTCTCCCCATTCAAGAAGAAGTTGTACAATCCCAGCCCTGTAGTCAGTGCAAATGCTTCTTTTACCGGCTTCTTTACTTCAAACGTCCCTCTCACATAAGTTCCCTTGGAATCTTCTTTATAAGAATCATCTGTCTCAGCGGATACAAAGGGCGCTGTCCACTCTTCATCCACCAATGCCGTAACAAACTCTGCCGGCCTGCTCCAGCCTGTTTTCTCCGATCCGTCATCCGCCGTGACGCGTACGTAATATCTGACTGCCGATTCCAGCGTTACATCCTGCGGACAGATATGCGCAGACTCACGGCACTCCTTCCTTCCACTGTCATATATAATATTTTCAAATCCCCGATCCTTTGCAAGCTGTAAGCGGTATGCCTTCTGAATCACATTCCTCCGGCTGCTTTCCAGCTCCCAGCCGAATTGGGGCATCTCGGACAGCCCCACCGGATTATCCTGATAATCTATATGGATTCGATTGATCTTCAGCATGATTTATCTCCTTTCTTCAGATACGTTTCATCAGCATCGGAAACCATATTCTCATCTCGCCAAACTCCCTGTTATCCCATGCAAAGTACGGAATGAAACGCAAGGCTGTCTTCTCC
>ERZ808049.750-NODE-750-length-12293-cov-2.995743_pt1 | contig 12293 bp, 14 predicted proteins | sample MGYA00380198_ERZ808049 | MGnify/ENA primary metagenome ERZ808049 (study PRJEB31490, sample SAMN06133414) | mouse gut metagenome | isolation source: Z2_2 | host: mice | place: China: Chengdu | collected 2015-05 ...
ACGACGTTCTATGGTTGTGTACTTGCACATTTGTTCTTTTCACCAATCGGCAAAAAACTGCGCATCCGGAATGATGAGGAGTTGTTGTATAAGCAGATCATGATTGAAGGAATCCTGGCAATCCAGGCGGGAGATAATCCGAAGTTTTTGAAAGAGAAGCTGCTTACATATTTGAGCCAGAAAGAGCGCAGTAAAATGCAGGACGGCGGAGAAGGCGGAAGTGAAGCGAAGCCGGACAAAAAGGAGAAAAAAAAGAAGAAATAAGGTGAAATAGAATTATGAGTAAAAGGCGCAAGAAGAGCGAAGAGGGCGGTTCAAACTGGATGGACACCTACGGGGATATGGTGACGCTGTTATTATGCTTTTTTGTACTTCTGTATTCCATTTCTTCGGTGGATCAGTCCAAGTGGATTAAGCTGGTAGAGAGCTTTAACCCAGAAGCAAAAAAAGTTAGCCAGATTGTTACGGATACAGAGGTGGAAGCTGATGATGAAGTGCCGGGGGGAGTCGAGGCGGACGAAGAGGCAGCTTTTGACGAGCTCCATGACAGATTGAAAAAGGCGGTACAGGACGCGGGCATTGAGTCTGAGGTGGAACTTACTAAGGGAGACGGGTTTTCTTTCGTACGGTTCCGGGATACCATGTTTTTTGACGGGGACAGCGCTGTAATCAGACCGGAGGGAAGACAGATCCTGGACATCTTTGCGGCTGCGATTGCCCCGGCTGGGAATGTCATTCAGGAAATCCAGATACTGGGGCATACGACACAGGCGCTTCCGGACAGGCAGAATGACGTGGTAAGCGACAGAGTACTTTCGGCAGAAAGAGCGGCGAATGTAACAGGTTATCTGCAGAATAAGAACCTGGTTTCCCCGGATAAGCTGGTGTCGGTCGGATATGGGCAGTTCCGTCCGATCGCTCCCTTTGATATAGAGGAAAACAGGGCAAAGAACAGAAGAGTGGAACTCATCATTACGAAGAATAATTCTGTACAGAAAAGTCTGGATGAATACTATGCAGCAATGGAATAAGAGAATAAGCAGAGGGAGGTGTTCAGCAAAATGGCAGACGTGCTTTCACAGAGTCAGATAGATGCATTGCTTAATTCAATGCAGAATGCAGAAACAGAAGAAAGCAGCTTTCAAAAACCCAAGCCACAGGAAAAATATAGAAAGTATGATTTTTATAGTCCGAAAAAGTATACAAAAGATAAACTGAAAATGCTCCAAAGTATTTATGACAATTATTCCCGGATCGCTACTTCTATGATTAATGGATTGTTCCATACCGCCAGCGAGGTAGAGGTAATAGGCGTAGAGGAACAGAGATTTTATGAATTTGGGAATGCATTGAATGAAACGGATATTATCACGCTTGCAAGGGTAGGATTACAGGATCATTCCAAAAATCCACCGATGGTGATTCATATTTCTCCGGTTCTTATGAGTTCTATGATAGACAGGCTTTTAGGAGGCACAGGGACAGACACGCAGGTAGACGGGTCTTATACCTATACGGATATTGAAATTGCTTTATATGAAAATATAATCAAGTATCTTGTAGACATTACAAAGGATGTATGGTCCAGCTATATCCACCTGCAGGTGGAGTTTGAGAGGGTGGAAGAAAACCCCAGCATGTTCCAGGGAATCAGCGTAGACGAGACGGTTGTCATCATCATGCTGAAGATTTCCATGGGAGAGCATATGGATGGGGCAATGAATATCTGCCTTCCGGGGACGCTCTTGTTTAATATCTTTGATATCATTGAAAAGACCAAGCATCTGGCAGATAAGGATGCAGAGGGCGCGCAGAGGGATAACAAGATAGAAATTCTTGAAAGCATCAAGGAATCCGAGATGGAGGTTATGGCACAATTGGGTGTCGCAAGACTGAATCTGGATGACGTCTATAATCTTCACGTGGGCGACGTCATCGATCTGAATAAGCCGCAGGACTCTTCGGTTTCACTGCACATTGCCGGACAGCCGTGGTTTGAGGGCAGACTGGGAGTACATAACAAGAATATAGCGGTAAAAATTGAAGAACGTGTGGAAGATAAAAAAAGAGATATAGCAGTGTAGGCGGCAGAGCAGAAAAGAAACTGACTCTGTAGTAATAAATAATTTTTTAAAGCGAGGTAAAATAAAATGGCGAAAATTTTATTAGTAGACGATGCAGCATTTATGAGAATGATGTTAAAGACAACTTTAGAGCAGGCGGGGTATACTGACATTATGGAAGCGTCCGACGGCGCACAGGCAGTTGAAATGTACAACGCGGAAAAACCGGATCTGGTATTCATGGATATTACAATGCCGAACAAAGACGGACTGGAAGCCTTGAAAGAAATCAAAGCAGGAGATCCGGGAGCAACGATTGTAATGTGTTCTGCAATGGGTCAGGAGGCGATGGTAATGGATTCTATCAAATCAGGCGCAAAGGACTTTATTGTGAAACCATTTAAGCCGGAGCGTATTTTGTCAACAATTAAAAAAATTCTTGGATAACCAGAATGAGAGGAAGAAAATATGTCTTTTTTAAATTCTTTTGATATTAGTGTATCCGGTCTGACGGCACAGAGACAGAGACTGGACGTGGTTGCAGAAAATATGGCAAATGCATATACAACCAGAACACAGACGGGCGGCACGTACCGCCGTAAGATTATTTCATTTGAGGAGAAGCCCGCCAGCACGTTCCAGTCCGTATTTAACAGCCGGATGAATCAGGTACAGACGCAGAAGGGCGGCGTGCGCGTCTCAGCGATCACAGAGGATCAGAGGGATCTTGTGCCGGTGTATAACCCGGAACATCCGGATGCAAATGAAGAAGGGTATGTCATGATGCCAAACGTAGACCTTGTAAAAGAGACGGTGGACGGAATGGCGGCCACAAGATCTTATGAGGCAAATATTACGGCTTTTAACGCAATAAAGCTTATGGCGCAGAAAGCATTGGAAATCGGGCGATAAGTAAAAGATTACGACTATAGGAGGGAAAGGCAGAATGGGGTCTAATCAGTTTAGTGCTTTGGAAATAGACGCCGTAGGCGAAATATTGAATATCAGCCTGGGCGCTTCCGCCACGGCAGTTTCTACAATGCTCAATACAAGAGTAGATATTACCACTCCTGTTGTAAAAGTTGTCCGTAAGGACGAGTTTGAAATGGACAGGGTGGAACCGGCTGTAGGAGTTGAAATTACTTATGTATGCGGCCTGGAGGGAAGCAACGTGATGCTGCTGAAGCGTCATGATGTAAAAGTAATCGTAGAGAAGCTTATGGGCATTTCTATGACAGATGAAGAATTTGAACTGAACGAGTTATATATCAGTGCAGTATGCGAAGTGATGAACCAGATGATGGGGGCGTCATCCACTGCACTTTCAGAGTTTTTGGGAAAAGTGGTAAATATTTCCACTCCGATTTCTTTTGAGGTTGAGAATGAACAGGCATTTATCGAAAAGTATTTTGACGATGATGAATGTAAAGTAGTGGTGGGATTTTCACTGAAAATCGGCGACCAGATGGAGAGTGAGTTTTTTAATGTGATGCCAATCTGTCTGGCAAAGGGGCTTGTAAAAGGATTCCTTCCGGATGATGCCATCGAAGATGTGGAGACCGGGGCAGCTCCGGAAGCGTCGGTTCCGGTACAGACACCGGATATGTCCACGATGCAGCCGCAGCCGGGCGCACAGGCGCAGATGCCGGATATGTCCATGATGCAGCCGCAGCCGGGCGCACAGGCGCAGATGCCGGATATGTCCATGATGCAGCCGCAGCCGGGCGTACAGGCACAGATGCCGGATATGTCCATGATGCAGCCGCAGCCGGGCGTACAGGCACAGATGCCGGATATGTCCATGATGACGATGCAGATGCAGATGATGCAGCAGATGATGCAGCAGATGCAGTCCATGCAGCAGCAGATGGGAGAGAAACAAAAGCAGGCAGAGCCGAAGCTGATCAATGTACAGCCGGTGGCACGCCAGAGCCTGAAACAGGACGGCGGCGTGATTCTTCAGGAGGAACAGGAAGAGAACATGGAATTGATCATGGGAGTTCCGCTTGAGATTTCTGTAGAAATCGGAAGAACAAGGAAGCTGGTAAAAGATATTTTAGACTTTACAAAGGGATCTCTCGTTGTTTTGGATAAACTGGCGGGAGAGCAGGTCGATTTGTTCGTAAATGGACAGTGTATCGCAAAAGGAGAGGTTGTAGTCGTAGAAGACAATTTTGGTATCCGTATTACAGAAATTAAAAAATTGAATCTGGCAGCATTAGAATAGAAAGGATTACTATGTGGAATGCAATTCTGACTTTTATAGCAGCTGCTGCTATCATTTATCTAAGCTATCTTGTCAGTAAATATGTGGGAAAAGGGATGAACAGAAATGGCAGCTCACATTATATGAGGGTGATCGATCAGCTTATGGTCGGTCAGGACAGATATGTTGCGGTGGTACAGGCGGGAGACAGATATCTGCTGCTGGGAGTTACCTCGCAGCAGATTAATCTTCTTAAGGAGCTGGAGGCAGACGACCTGATCTTACTGAATGCTGATACCGGAAAGGGAACTGTGAAAGTGCCGGAATTTAAAGAATTGTTATCAGGACTTGGAGGACGCACGAAAAGAAAGGGGAATGACGATGTATGATTCATTAATTAATGTCAACGGAGAACAGGTCCCCACACTGGAGATTCTTCTGCTGCTTACGATTGTGTCGCTTTTGCCTTCGCTGATTATTATGATGTCGTCGTTTACAAGGACGGTCATTATCCTGTCATTTTTGAGGAATGCCATGGGAATCCAGCAGACGCCGCCCAACATGGTACTGGTTGGGATTGCGTTGTTCCTGACATTGTTCATTATGGATCCGGTGCTTAAGGATATTAACACAGAGGCATACCAGCCTTATAAGAATCAGGAAATCACACAGGAGGCTGCGCTGGAGCGCGCGCAGGTACCGCTGAAGAAGTTCATGCTGACATATACGGAGAAGAATTCGCTGAACATGTATATGGATATGGCGGGCGTGGAGCTTGCGGAGGATGAGTCGCCGGAAGATCTTCCCATGACGGTGGTTATTCCGGCCTTTATGACAAGTGAACTGAAACAGGCGTTCATAGCGGGATTTTTATTGTTTATTCCATTCCTGCTGATTGATATTATCGTGTCCAGTACGTTGATGTCCATGGGTATGATCATGCTTCCCCCGGCAATGATTTCGCTGCCGTTTAAACTGCTTTTGTTCATTACGGTAGATGGATGGAATCTTCTGTTTTCTACAATTGTAAAGAGTTTTCGATGAAAGGGAGATGTGGTTAGATGACAAACGGGGAAGTTTTGGACTTAATGTATGAGGTCTTTGTATTGGCAGTCCAATTGGCGGGTCCGATTCTGCTTATCAGTATGCTGGTAGGCGTCTTAATTTCGATTATCCAGGCAGCGACGCAGATTCACGAACAGACCATTACGTTTGTACCGAAACTGATTGTAATCGGACTGATTCTGGTGTTTATGGGAGGCAACATGCTGCAGACCCTTCAGGATTTTACAATACGGATTTTTCAGATGATGCAGGGATAATAAGGTGTTAAGGAGAGAGACATGCTGTTCGATACTACTGCACAGATTACCCTGTTTTCACTGATTTTAATGAGGATGTCAGGGTTTATATTATTGAACCCGATTTTAGGAAGGAAAAATATACCTGCCCAGGTAAAGGCGGGAGTTATTTTTGTTCTGACTCTCACAGTATATTCTTTCTCCTCAGGGGAAGCATTTGATATTGCCAGTCCTCTGGAATATGGATTTTTATTGTTAAAGGAATTTGCGGCGGGATATGTGGTCGGCTTTGTGACAGAGTTATTTTTCTTTGTGATCACGTTTGCCGGATTTATTATGGACTTCCAGATGGGACTATCCATGTCTACAGTATACGACCCGCAGAGTAATGCACAGATTCCCGTAACGGGAGGAGTGCTGCAGACGTTTTATGTATTGTTGTTCTTTGCGGTAGACGGGCATCTGGCTCTGATAAAGATTCTGCTTGGTTCCGCGGAGATTATCCCTTATGGGGGAATTTTGCTGACACAAGATCTGGCGGCAAAGATAATCGATCTGTTCCTGGAATGTGTACTTATGGGAGTTAAATTTGCATTCCCGGTTCTGGCTGCGGAGTTTTTGATGGAAATGGGAGTGGGAATCCTCAACAAGGTTGTTCCGCAGATTAATGTTTTTGTAATCAATATACAGTTAAAGGTAACTGTGGGATTGACGCTTTTAATATTTTTGATATCTCCGATTGGTGAATTTCTTTCCAATCTTGTTACAGTAATGATAAAATCAATACAGGAAATTCTTACATTTTTGTGAATATGTAATTTATGATAGAATTTTAGTCAGGGAAGTGAAGTGAAAACAGATGGCAGACGATTCAAAAACTGAAAAAGCCACGCCTAAGAAGCGGCGCGATGAGCGGAGAGAGGGTCATGTCTTTTCGAGTAAAGATGTTATAGTAGTCGTGTCGCTTCTTGGTACATTTTATGGTTTAAAGCTGCTGCTCCCTATGATATATCAGACAGTCCGTAATACCATGATATTTTATCTGAGCAATTCTTTGTCTGTCGACGAACTGTCAATTGCACAGTTAAGGGCAGTAGGGATGGACATCATGAAAGTTCTGGCGGTCGGGATCCTTCCGCTGGGATTCATCTCCATTATACTGGCGGTCGTGGCGACGGGAGTTCAGACGAAGTTCCTTTTTACGGCAAAATCGCTTGCGTTCAAGCTGAGCAAACTGAGTATTATCAAGGGAGTCAAGAATCTGTTTTCATTAAAGAATCTGATCGAGCTTTTAAAAGGAATGTTGAAAATTACGATTCTCTGCGTTGTCTTATATCAGGTTTTAAAAGGTGATATGCATAATATCGCGAGAATGATGGATATGAATATACAGGCATCCGCTTCATATACGCTGGAGATGGTGATGTCGATGGTTCTGAAAATCGGTATGATATTCACTGCAATTGCCGGATTTGATTATCTGTACCAGAGATGGGACTATGAGAAACAGATCCGGATGTCAAAGCAGGAAGTGAAAGAGGAGTATAAACAAACAGAGGGAAATCCTGAAATCAAAGGAAGGATCCGGAATCTTCAGAGAAGCCGCGCAAGAAACAGGATGATGCAGGCTGTTCCGGATGCGGACGTGATTATCCGTAACCCGACGCATTTTGCGGTTGCCCTGAAGTATGACATCCACAAACACAATGCCCCGATTCTGGTGGCGAAGGGACAGGATTTTCTGGCCCTGAAAATAGTGGAAACAGGGGAGGCAAACGGGGTTACCATCATAGAAAATAAACCGCTGGCGAGAGGAATCTATGCTTCGACGCCGCTGGATGGAGAGATTCCGGCAGAATACTATGGTGTTGTAGCAGAAATCCTGGTACAGGTTTTCCGGAAGAATAAGAAGAGTCTGGAGTAAAAGATGAAGAAGTTAATGAATAATTCAGTAGCCGTAATCGTTGTAATGATTGTGCTGCTTTTAATCATTCCATTAAATACATTTTTACTGGATGTAATGATAATTTTGAATATATCCATATCGCTGATTATTCTGCTGATTAGTATGAATATTAAAGAACCGCTGGAATTCTCTATCTTTCCATCGATGCTTTTGATTACGACGTTGTTCCGAATCGGAATTAACGTTTCATCTACCAGAAATATTCTGGGCAATCAGGGAACTGCCGGCGCGGTCATCAGGGCGATGGGAGATTTCGTACTGCAGGGGAACGTAGTCGTAGGTTTTATTATCTTTATGATTATTGTACTGGTGCAGTTTATCGTTATCACGAAGGGTGCAGAACGAGTTGCAGAGGTTGCGGCACGTTTTACGTTGGATGCGATGCCTGGTAAACAGATGGCGATTGACGCAGACTTAAGCACCGGTCTGATTGACGAGCAGGAGGCGAAAGAAAGACGTTACAAAATTCAGAAAGAGGCTGATTTCTACGGTGCAATGGACGGTGCCACCAAGATTGTAAAAGGTGACGCAGTCATGTCGCTGATCATTACGGCGGTCAACTTTCTGGGCGGTATGATTATCGGTATGGTACAGGGCGGCATGGGATTTTCAGAGGTCCTCTCTGTGTATTCCATCGCTACGGTCGGAGACGGACTGGTCTCCCAGATTCCGGCGCTTTTGATTTCCACTGCGACCGGCATGGTCGTAACGAGATCTGTTTCAGAAGGAAGCCTGAATGAGGATGCATCCAAACAATTCATGGCTCAGCCGAGGGCAATGATAATTACGGGAATCGCATTGGCAGTCATGCTTGTGATTCCGGGAATGCCGAAGCTGCAGTTTGGAGCCGTATCGCTTGTCTTGGTTCTGGCAGGAATTACCCTTTCAAGACGTATGGAAGAGGCCGCTGCCGTATCTGAGAAGTCAGCGGAGATGGAAGCTGCGATGCAGCAGCAGGATATTTCCGAAGAAGAGGCATTCAAGGATATCAGCAATGTATATGAACTGATCCAGGTAGAACCCATTGAGATGGAGTTCGGTTACAGCCTGATTCCGCTGGTGGATGAAAACAGCGGCGGTAAGATGATTAACAGAATTGTCATCCTCCGGAGACAGTATGCACAGGAGATGGGGCTTGTGATCCCGTCCATCCGGTTAAGAGACAGCTCCAGTCTGAATACGAATCAGTATGTGATTAAGATCCGGGGCGAGGAAGTGGCGAAGGGGGAGATTCTGGTTGACTATTACCTTGCGCTTGAGCCGCCGAATCCGGAGAAGGAAATTGATGGAATTGATACAATAGAACCTGCTTATGGTATTCCGAGCAAGTGGATTACTGTAGATAAGAAAGAGATGGCTGAGATATACGGTTATACGGTAATCGATCCGTTATCTGTCATGCTGACGCATTTATCAGAAACGATCAAGCTGCATTCTCATGAGCTTCTGAACCGTCAGGAAGTGGTGAAGCTTGTTGAGAATATGAAGAGCAAATCACCGGAGCTTGTGGAAGAACTGATTCCGGCAACCATTTCTTACGGAAACTTCCAGAAGATACTTACCAATCTTTTGAAGGAAGGAATTCCGGTGAAGGATATGGAAACGATCATGGAGACTATCATAGACGCATCTATGACTGTGAAGGATCTTGATTCTGTGACAGAACATATCAGAGCGGCTCTGAAACGTACAATCACAAGGAAATTCTGTGAGGGAGGCAGCATGAAGGTGATTACTCTGGATGCAGATTTGGAAAAGAATATTATTACAAGTCTGACTTCCGGAGAACAGGGACTGTATCTGGCGCTCAGCCCGGATACGATGCAGGCAGTCATTACACAACTGGGAGAAGAGATAAAAAAATTCAGCAGCTTTTCACAGCCGCCTGTCATATTGACAAGCCAGGTTGTAAGAGTGCATGTTTATCATCTGGTCGAACAGTTCTATCCGAATGTTTATGTTCTTTCCTTTAATGAGATTAACAATAATATTCAAATCCAGGCAGTGGGGAATATTACTGCCTGACAGGTGTGAGGCATGAGTATGAAGACACGGGCAGATTATACAGAAAAGTCAAATGAAGAACTTCTGCAGATGTACAGCCGTACCCATAGTCTGGAAATCAAACAGGAACTGGTGATGCGCTATGTCTATATTGTAAAGAGTGTTGCCCTGCAAATGCGGGATGTATACAGTAGTTTTTCACAGATTGAGGATATTGTCAACGAGGGCGTCATAGTAATTATGAATGCCATTGAAAAGTTTGACATGGATAAAAATGTAAAATTCGAGACATATATATCCAAAAGAATTAAGGGAATGATTATCGATCTGGCGAGAAAACAGGACTGGGTACCGAGAAGTGCAAGAAAAAACGCAAGAGATATTGATGAAGCGGTCACCGCATTATATAATAAGACTGGAATGTATCCGACGCCGGAGGAGGTGGCTTCATATCTGGAGATTTCGATGGACAAATATCAGGATATCCTCCGTAAGACCTCCTTGTTCCATATTCTGTCATTGGATATGGTTCTGGCGGAGGCGCAGGAGAACAGCACGCGCGCCCAGCTTCCGGATGTGGGAGAGGAAAAACAGCCCGAGGCCTGCCTGCTGAAACAGGAGCTGTCGGAGGTTCTTGCCGAGGGGATTAAAACGCTCAAAGAGAAAGAACAGATGGTAATCTCTCTTTATTATGTGGAAGAACTGAATATGAGGCAGATTGCAGAGGCGCTCCAGGTGAGCGAACCGCGCGTGTCCCAGATTCACAGCAATGCAATTAAGAAATTAAAAAGACATATGCAGAAGTTTAATCAGGAAGGAGAAAAAAAGAATGTTTCAGGGGTTTTATAATCTTACATCAAATCTGATTGTCCAGAATAGGAATATGAATATCATCAGTAATAACATGACCAATGTATCTACGCCCGGATTCAAAAACGATCAGCTTATGCAGGGGACGTTTCAGGAGGAAATCCTCTACCGTTTTGAGAGAGGCGGCAGAAGCCCGGTCGGTACCACGACCAGGATCAATACGGCAGACGAGGTTGTGACAGATTATACTTCGGGCGGATTGAGGGAAACAGAAAGATCGCTTGATTTTGCTTTGGACGGCAACGGTTTTTTCTCCGTGCAGAGCGGAAACGGAACGGTGTATACAAGAAACGGCTCTTTTAATATTGATAATGAGGGATATCTTGTGCTTCAGGGGCTGGGCCGGGTACTGGGAGAGAATGGTCCGATCAGAGTCGGGACAGAAGAGTTTTACGTGAACGGGCAAGGCTATATTTTCAGTGAGAATGGAAATCAGGTTTACGGCAGGATCAGCGTGGTGGATTTTGAAGATTACGCACAGCTTAGCAAGGCTCCAAACGGTGCGTTCCGCTCCAATGCACAGCCGCAGGCAGCGAATGGGACAGCTGTAAAACAGAAGTATCTGGAAGATTCGAATGTTTCGATGGCAGAAGAGATGACAAGCATGATGAGCGGACAGAGAGCGCTTCAAAGTTCTGCACAGCTTTTGAAAATGTACGATCAGCTGAGCGGAAAAGCGATCCAGCTTGGTTCTCAGTAAGACAGGACGGATTCTCTCTCCATCACATTTTCTTACGGACTTTGCAGCAAGTGCAAAGTCCTATGGCTGAATAGTTACTAAATATTTCATATATAAATAAAGGAGGCACATATGTACGCATCATTTTATACGGCGGCCAGCGGTATGATTGCCCAGCAGCGGAAGCTGGACGTCACAGCGAATAATCTGGCTAATATTAACAACTATGGGTATAAAAGCCAAAATGTCTGTTTTGCAGATCTGATGCAGTATAATCTGAATAACAAGTATGGACAGGAAACAGATTTGAAAGCGGGAGTCGGCGTCAAGGTAGAGCATACCAATACGGATTTTTCACCGAGAGGATTTGTGGAAACAGACGGCGCATTTGACTATGCAATCGTAGAAAAGGGATTTTTCAGATTGGTGAATCCCAGAAATGGAGAGGTTACATATACGCGTAACGGACGGTTCAGCATGTCCCAGGTGGGGAACCAGTTTTATCTGGTAAATGATGCGGGCAACAGAGTAACCGATCAGAACGGCAATCAGATTCTCGTGCAGGACGGTGAACTCAGCGGTGAAATCGGGGTATATGACTTTAATATTACGGATGGGATGCTAAGTGTTTCGGAAAACGAATTTGCCCCGGTAGAAAAGAATGGAAATCCATTTCTGGTCCGGGGTGCAAAGGTCATATCTCATGCATTGGAGATGTCCGGCACAAATATGGCGGATGAGATAACAAAGGTGATTGAAAGCCAGCGGGCATATTCCTATGCGATGCGGATGGCACAGACATCGGATGAGATCGTTAATACAATAAATTCATTGAGACAGTAGAGAGGTGTTATAGAAGATGGCGATTCGCAGATATGACGAGCTCGGTGAGCAGCAGATGGATGTATTCAGAGAAATCGGGAGCATCGGTAACGGAAATGCAGTTACGGCACTGTCGGGACTTCTGTCTGAAAAAATCAGCATGGAGATGCCGCAAGTGGATATTTTGGAGTTCAACCGGGCGCAGAAGAAAGTCGGTGACGCAGAAGAAATTGTAGGAGCTGTCCTGGTGGAGGCATCCGGTGAGTTGTCCGGCATTATTATGTTGATTTTGAAAGAAAGGTTTATCAGACAGATTGTCAGCAAGGTATTATCCAGTGAGATTGAAGACTTATTGGCAATGGGAGAGATGGAACAGTCGCTG
>ERZ808049.753-NODE-753-length-12273-cov-3.217448_pt1 | contig 12273 bp, 8 predicted proteins | sample MGYA00380198_ERZ808049 | MGnify/ENA primary metagenome ERZ808049 (study PRJEB31490, sample SAMN06133414) | mouse gut metagenome | isolation source: Z2_2 | host: mice | place: China: Chengdu | collected 2015-05 ...
TTTGTCAGATGTGCATAAATTTATGAGGCGTACGTTGATTAAATTTATGTGCATATGACGGAAAATCATCCACAAAGGCAGGTGCAAGAGAGGCTCTGAGAGTACATACATAGATACTGTCTTTATTTTAGTCAGAGTGGAAGAAAAAGTCAAGGAAAGAAAGAATGAACACAGGAGGCGGAGGGAAAGGATGCTGTATTTATCGAAAAGTGAATGGTTGTTTTGGGGAGGCGTCGCGGTTATGACTGTGTCGGCAGTATTGATGGTCCTATGTGTTGCGGTTTTTCTGTTTACAGGAGGCAGGATCAGGAAAAAGCTGGAGCAGGAATACGGAAAGCCCCAGGGCTGATTTTTGCGGGAAGGCGGGAACCAGGTTATGTCCAAAATTATAGCAGATACCTATGAGATACAACAACAGATAGGGTCCGGTGGCGGCGGAATCGTATTCCTGGGCTGGCATTTGCGGATGAACAAACAAATTGTTCTCAAGGCGGATAAGAGGACTCTGAATACCAAAGCCGAAATTTTGCGGCGGGAAGTGGATATTCTGAAAGAATTGCATAACACATACATCCCCAAGGTCTACGACTTTGTTCAGGATGATGATGTGGTCTACACGGTCATGGATTTTATTGAGGGAGAGAGTCTGGATGGGCTTTTAAAACGGGGGGAGCGTGTTTCACAGCCTGATGTGATCAAATGGGCCTGTCAGCTTCTTACCGCTTTGGACTATCTCCACAGTCGTCCGCCCCATGGCATCCTTCACGGGGACATCAAGCCAGCTAATATTATGGCGCGTCCTGACGGCAGTATCTGTCTGATTGATTTTAATATTGCCCTTGCTCTGGGGGAGGATGGTGCCGTGAGGGCAGGACATAGCCGGGGGTATGCTTCGCCTGAACATTATGGAATTGAGTACGGAAGCCGCGAAAAAAGCAGAACAGGGGAGCGCTTTGACTATGGGAAAGACAGGGAAGGCTTAGATCTTACAGAAGAAACAGACATTTCAGGATTAGAAGAAGTGACAGACAGGGAAGGCACTGATAGAACAGAGGAAAATCAAAGAAATATTTCTGCCTTACAGTTGTCTGACAAAAGCAGCGCAAGCGGCCCTGTGGTCATGCTGGATGTCCGTTCAGATATCTACAGCCTTGGAGCTACACTCTATCATCTTCTGTCCGGGCAGCGACCAGATCCGGACGCTGTGAAAGTGGAGCCGTTAGGCTCAGCGGTGTGCAGTCCCGCAGTTTCCAAGATCATTCAGAAAGCCATGGCTTTAGATCCGGATAAGCGGTATCAGACAGCAAAGGAGATGCTTCATGCTTTCCGACAGCTTCACAGGCAGGACATCCGAACTATTCGACACAGAAGGAGAGCTGTTATCTCGGCAGTGATGCTATCAGCCATGTTCCTATCCGGCGGCGCAGCCGCCTTTATAGGCATGAAACAGCTGGAGCAGATCCAGAGCGCTCTGGCTCTGTCAGAATACTCGGCCAACCAGCTGGCCCAGGGGGACACAGGGGGAGCCATCAGGCTGGCTTTGGAGGCGATTCCCTCCGGGGAGAGTATCTTCGACGGCCCAGTCACATCCCAGTCACAGAAAGCCCTGACAGACGCTTTAGGAGTTTATGATCTGGCAGATGGCTTTCAGGCGGTACATACCATCCATCTGCCCTCGGCGCCTTTTGCTGCGGCCATCTCTCCTGACGGCGCTTATTTTGCCGCTGTCTATCAGTATGAAGCCGCGTTTTTTGATATAGACACAGGCCGGCAGCTGGGGGCGCTGCCAACTTTGGAGTCCGCACTCTGTGATGTGGTATTTGTAAATGATACTCAGGTTATCTTTGCCGGGGCTTTGGGGGTGACAGCTTATGACATTGAACAGGGGAAGATCTTGTGGACAGGACAAACGGCTACCACCCTGGCACTGTCCGGGGACAAAAGCGTGGTGGCAGCGGTTAACCGGGATGAAAGTATAGCAAAGCTATACCAAGTAGAAGACGGTGTACTGGTAGGAGAATGTTCTTTTGGGGAGCAGCACATGAAGGTGGCTGTCAATGATATTTTTGCCAACCCTGCCGACCGGATTTTTGCCCTTAACGAGACAGGAACCTTGCTTGCGGTCAGCTTTTCAGACGGAGGACTTCGGATTTTTGACTTAAAGAACAGAGATGAGGATATGATCATCTATGAGACTTCGCCATATGGAGAGTTTCAGGGGGGATTTTTTGAGAGATATTTTGCTTTTGGCGCTGACAAAAGCGATGAATCCATATTTGGGCTGGTGGACACAGAGGACGGAGTTTACGTGGGGGAGTACGAGTCACGAGATCAGTTTTTTGTGAAAGCAGACAGGGATGGGATCTATTTTGCCAATGGAAATCTTTTGGTCAGCTTTGATCCGGATACTCTGGAACAGGAGGAGCTGGCCTACACGGAGGATAAAAATATCACCGGATTTTCTGTTGGGGATGGTTACGCGCTGGCAGCTACAGAGGATAATGGGTTTGTGTTTTATGACAGAGGAGCTAACCCGGTGTCGCCTGCCATATGGGAGGAGAGCTGTGATTTTCTTGCCATAGCCGGCGGACATGCCCTGATGGCCAGCCGCAATGTGCCTTTTGTCAGGGTTCTGAAGCGGGAAAGTCATGACGAGGCAAAACTAATGTCCTACGATGCCAGATATCTCCACGATGAAGCCCGGGTAAGCCAGGACAGAAATACGGTGATGCTCTTTGATTATGAGGAATTCTGTATCTGGGATATGGATGGGGATGTGGTAGCGCGGGAGAACTTTCCGGACTGCGAACATATCTATGACCAGCAGTTTCGAAAGGGAGAGGAGGATTCCTGGCTGGAAGTTATCTGGTACGACGGCGCCGTCCGGTGCTACAGTGCCAGGGACGGCTCTATAATCAGACAGACAGAGGGGGAGCCGCCTTCAAAGGATCTGTATGAGGAGTTTTATACGGATAAGTACAGGATCGAGTCGCCCCTTCACGGAATCCCCCAGGTTTATGACCTTGGGTCGGGACAAAAAGTGGCGGATCTTGAAGAGGGATCTTACCTTACCTATGTGACCCAGATAGGAGAGTTTCTGATAACAGAGTATATTACGGCGGAAGGGGAACGGTACGGGCTTTTGCTGGACCATCGATTTGAACCTTTAGCTTACCTTCCTGATCTCTGTGATATCGCTGGGGATATGTTGATATTTGATGATGGATCTGGGAATCTGCGGCAGTGCCGCTTGTATTCCCTTCAGGAGCTGAAGGCTCTTGGAGAGGCTTATTTACAAAATGTACAAGGAGGGAATGAGGGATAAGATGAAACGATTAAAAAAAGGAGTGGCGGTAATCCTGACCGCAGCGTTTTTGCTGCCCAGCCAGCCTTTTATCGTGACAAACGCAACGCCAACTGAAACGGTAAAAGAGGAGACATTATTGTCAGAGGAGAAAGAGAGTCCTACGGAGACAGAAGTGAACAGCGACAGCGCTGCGGAGGAAACAGCGAAGGAAACAGAAGAGATCTCCAGTGCCGCAGAGGAAAGTACAAACGAGGAAACCACCATACCGGAAGAGGAGACCCAGGGCGGCGAGACTTCGGAAACCATGACTCTGGAAGAGGAAAACATGGAGTCCACAGAGGTGGAATCCGTGGCAGCGGGAGCTACGGAAGACAGCGGGGAACTTACAGAGGATGAACGTACTGAAGATCAGGAAAGCCGGGAATACGCGGAAGAGACAAGTTCTGTGACTGAAACGACTACGACAGAGGAAGAGAGCTCTCTGGAGACGGTTGCGCAGTCCCCGGTTTCCCAGTTGGATATGGAATCAGATGCCATCGGATTTAACACTGGCCGTCACGTGTTCAAGGTGGTAAGCCAAAGCACGTGGGATCAGGGGATGGGGGATGCGTTCTTTTCGGAGGATGGAAGCTATACCATCAATATTCCGGAGGCCAATCCGTTTTTCCCGTATGAGGTGCAGTTTACTTACAATGGTATAACAGAGAACCAGTGGTTTATGACTCCGGATGACAGCGTGACGGTTAATGGGCATACCTTTTATGTGTCCGCTTACTTTGACAATACCAAGATAACCCAGATGAGCCTTAATGTGGCCGGGGAGACAGTGGTAGTGTATCCAAAGAAGAAGGAGTTTACTGACGGAGACGGGACAATGGAGCTGTCGCTTTTGCCCTTGGCAGAGGACAATTTCGAAGTCGATTTTACTTCGTTTACTCCAATAGAACTGACCAGAGTGTCTGTTGATTCTATCTTTACAGGAAACAATGCATTAAGTGATACCAGTAAGGTGATGTGGACTTACGGTTCAGATGGAGACACTTACAAAGTCAGTCCAAAAGAGGGATTCATAAACTTAAGCCTTGGTACAAATAACGGAATAACATATTGGCAGATGATTGTTGGAGATGATAATCAGCTGGCTGAAACAAATATCCGATACAAAGTTGCGGTAAAAGTGACAGATTCAAAAAACTGGCTTGTACCAACCGTGTATGAGGAGGACGGACAGGGGAACCGGACAAAGGTTAATGTATTGGAAAGTTCTTATCATGACGGGCAAGATGTATATGCTAGCCATAACTTGCATCATAACTTCTATATTAAGCTGGACCGGAATCAAGGCTACATAAAGAATACTTATATTGGATTGCAGGTTAACCAAGACGTGTTTGGGAGTCCCTTGTATGATGAGATAAAGGTGTATACCGGCAATTACACAGATCCAGAGGAGGCGGCATCCAATGGAACGGATATCACAGAGAGAATATTTGGAACTTTTGGAACTGTCAGTCAGGAAGAAATAAGTTTTTTTCGATATATCACCATGATAACATATCAGGCGGGAAAAGCAACAGGATGTCTCCCCATAAGATTAATGTTCGTCGGCCCGAGGTCGTATAGTTATTCTATCCATGGCCTGTTTGCTGGGCCAGGTGTTCAAAGTGAACAGATATCTTATACGTATTATTACCCATATGAGGATGACCTTTTCTTAGAGGACGACAGCTATGACGAGTGGGAGGCATCTACCAAGGTATACCTGTTAAAGGATGGGTATCCTGTCAATGGAACTTATTATCTGACTTACGAGTGGTTTAAGAATGATATCTCAAGTCCTGAAATGGTAAAGGCTGCCTACATTGGGAAATATTGGTCCATGGAAGAGGCCGTGAACGCGGGAGCGCAGGACATAAAGAGCCTGCTGCTAGACCAGAACCAGGGATATGGAGCGGACTATAGCCAGGGAGTACCGCTTACTATTTTTATTGAAGATAATCAGCGGCCCCAACCGATTGTTGTTTGGAAATTTTTCATCAAAACCGAAGCGTGGTCCCCGATATTAAGTGGAAACACGGTGGTAAACTTCACAGGACTGAAAAGCAATGGAAACGCTGTAACACACTGCATGATCGAAGAGGATGAAGATTCCTATGGCGAGGAGAATTATCTGACGTTCCTGGTCAATAAGGATACGGATTTGACCAATCTGGCTCCTGAGTTTACAACGCCAACCGGCATAAAACTGTATACCTCAGGCAGTTCTTCCCCGGAGGAGAGCGGAGTCACTGCCCACGATTTTTCCAAAGGCGCCATTGAGTACACGGCATCTGCGGAAAATGGAGAAAACGCGAAAAACTATTGGGTTCAGGTAATAAAGGCTGCTGACGGACAGGGAAAACTTTATATCAATAGTTTGGAAGATCAGCACGCCGAGACAAGATATGAAGGGGACACGGCTTACTCTACGCGGGAAATGTTTCTGGATCAGCGGTATGATTATAGACATGATATTTTGCTGATCAATGCCGGAACAGAAGCACTGCCAAACTTAAAAGCAGAGCTTGTCTCCGATGAAGTGGAACTGGATCCCTATTGGAGGCTGAATGGTGATTACGGGCTGGCGGGATTTGAGGATATGAATCAGACCATATCCTACAAAAATGACACTCACTATGGCTCGCTGAAAAACCTGGCTAAACTCCGCTTTATACCGAAAACCGGAATGGATGACGGAAGAGAAATTTCAGGAACGCTGACGATCAAGTCCGGTGACAAGGTACTTATGGTTCTGACACTGACCGGTGTTGTGGGTGATCCCAGTATTACCACTACAGAAATACCTGACGCGGTCAAGTATGTCCCCTATGGCACTATGATTCAGAACAGCAACAAATACACCTGGAATAAGCCGCGTTACTATCTTGCCGGAGGCAGTCTTCCAGAGGGGATGACATTAAAGCCAAACGGCGAACTATACGGTGTGCCAAAAGAAAACGGAGAATTTACCTTTACGGTTGTCATGCAAAACAGCTACGGAAGCCAACCAACCAGTGAAAAAACCCTGACCCTTACCGTTCAGGACAACAGCAACTTAAACGTTTTCAACGCTTCTGACTCAGGATATGAGCTTTTGGAGCATGTAGGTACAGAAGTGTCCTCCAACACCAGGGATTATCTGCTGGCAGTTCCCTTAGAACAGTTGTTCGTTTCTAACGGCCAGTTTGGTGAGTTTATTGATTTCTGGCTTAACGGTGAGAAACTGGTGGAAGGAGAGGACTATACAAAGGAGAGCGGCAGCACCAGGATTACGATCCGAAAACAGACCTTTGAGAAGAAGGCAAATCGGGGAACAAACACCATTTCCGCAGAGTTCCGTGTGCAGGGCGACCAGGCAAAGGAGTTGAAACGTACAGCACAGAACTTCCGAATGGAGGAGCCAAAATCTAACAGCGGTACAGGGACCAGCACAAGTACGGGAAGTTCGGGAGGCTCCAGAGGGGACGGCGCAAATGTCTCACTGATTTCCTATGATTCTAAAAAGGGATATGTACATGCCAGGACAGGGATCATAACGAAAAACGTATCCGGGTATTCTAAATGGGAGCAGGATGAAAATGGGTGGAAACTGTGTTATGCCAATAAGACTTACGCCTGCGGAACCATGATCACCTTGGAAAACGGGACCATGGCAGAGCAGATCTTGTGGGAGAAGATTAACGGTTCCTGGTACGCCTTTGGAGTCAACGGGTATCTGAAATCCGGATGGGTCTATGATTACCAGTTAAACGGCTGGTACAATGTATCTGTTGAAAGCGGGATGCGAAGCAGTTGGTATACAGACCCCCAGGACCAGAATACCTACTATCTGGAACCGCAGGCGGGCAAAATGGCCATTGGCTGGAAGACGATTGACAGCAAGTGGTACTATTTCAATGCTGTAGCTCTAAATCCTACATGGCAGTTAAATAAAGAGACAGGAAACTGGGATTATAATACAAAAAGCAAGTCCAAACCTTTCGGCGCTATGTATAAAAACGGAAAGACGCCAGATGGGTACTATGTGGATCAGGACGGAGTATGGGACGGTAAAGAAAAATAGGAATGCATCGCTGCACTAATTCCTGAGTAAATAGCACTTGCTATCCGTGCCCTCTGCACGCCTGCGAAGCTAGATGTAGGCACCACTACGCCGTCGCTTCGCAGACGCACAGCTGACACGAATATCAAGCACTATTTACTTCAAGATTAGTGCAACGATGTACTAGATCTCAACCAACTTTTCAAGCAGCAAAAGAACAAACGTCCTCTTTTTTTCATTCATCAGCGTCCAATAATGGATAAGCCTTTTTTGCTGTTCCGTCAGATCCGGATATTCGTCGGTATCAGAAAAGAACTGCGCCATTGAGATCCCAAAGGCGTCGCTGATCCGCTGGATGGTCTCCAGGGACAGGCTGGACTGCTGCCTGGCCATCTTGGAGAAGGCGGATTGGGAGATACCGGTGATCTGCGAAAGGCGATACTTGCTTATATGGTGTTCCTTGCACAACGCGTCGATTCGTTCCATGATATTCATCTGATAACCCCATTTCTGTGTGTAGTGGTTGTAGCCTTTGAAAAATGCCCGGTTACATCGGTTTTATTGTAGATGGAAAGCGCATCGGATGTTACCTGTCAATTAGAGAAGTAAAAACATTTCTACTATAGAATGTATCTTTTCTTACAAAGTTTTACACAGGAATGACAAAAAGTTTTAAGAATTCCAATAGTTTCTATTAAGAAACTTATTTACTTTCTAATAAGAAAGTGTTATAATTTGCCAAAGGCAAAGGAGAAGATGGATATGGAGTACAATAATACCGGCTATGAGCGGGAGATCGATTTAAAGGAGCTGATGTTCGTAGTTCTGCGGCAGTGGCGTCTGCTGTTGGCTGCAGCAGTGGCTATGGCGTTTCTTTTCGGCGGTTACAAGGCAGTTTCCACCTGGTTTCGGGAGTTTGCCCCAAAAGAGAGTGTTGACGCAGAGAGCAAATATAAAAAAGAGATGGAGTATTATGAGCAAAAGCTTTTGACTGGTGAGAGAGAGGTGGAAAATCTCACAGATTCTATTGAAAGGCAGCGGGAGTATCTGGCAGAGTCAGTGTTTATCAATATGAGTCCCTATGATATATGGGAGGCAAAGGCGGATTTTTTCGTGGAGACGGACTATGAGATCATGCCTGGCATGGCTTATCAGAACCGGGATTTTACGGCTACTGTGCTGCAGACCTACCAGTCCGCCTTAAGCGGGACGGATTTTATAGAGGAGGCTGCGGAGTTTTGCGGCATACAGGCACGGTATTTGAAAGAGTTGGTGACTATCAGTATCGGCAGAAGCGACGAGGGCTATAATAATCTCTTAAGCATTCAGATCAGGCACCGGGAAGAGGGGAAAGCAAAGGAGCTTCTGGAGAAATACATAGAGGGCGTGTATCAGTACAGGGAGAAAATCTGCTCCAGTATCAGAGAACATACAATTACTGAGGTAAACAGGAGCCTGGGCGCGCAGGTAGATCTGGGGCTGGCAGACAGGCAGAGGAGCGAAAGGGCGCAGTTGGACAGCCTGATGGAAAACCTTGCGGCAAAGGAAGAGAGCCTGGATGCCTTGAAAAAGGAGGAAGTCCCCCAAAAAGACGTCCCTGCTGTCGGCGCGCTGGTAAAGACCGGGGTGAAATACGGAATTTTAGGCGGATTTATGGGGATTTTTGGGGTGATGTTCTTCATTTGTATTCATTTTGTCATGAGCGATAAGGTGTCATCGGCAAGGGAATTGAAGTATCGCTTCCAGTTCAGGATCCTGGGAAATCTGCCGGATGTTTCGTCCAAAAAGGGTATCAACCCCATTGACGCATGGTTAAGTAAGCTGGAAGGCCGTCCCCAGAGAAGGGACATAAACCGGGAATATGATTTGATCGCGGTCAATATCCTGAATGCTGAGGAGAAGACAGGCCCCATTTTTCTAACGGGAGGAGCTGTTCAGGAAAAGATCGACGACGTGGCTGAGAACCTGGGGAAACGATTGCCGGATGTGACGATGGTGTCCGGCGGGAATTTTCTTTCTGACCCGGAGAGTCTTAAAAAGCTTCCCCAGTGTGGGTGTGTAGTGCTGGTGGAGCAGTGCGGGGTATCTTCCTACGGAGATACGGAACTAGAGATTGAAAAGATAAGGGATCTGAATAAAAAGCTGGCAGGATGTATCCTGATCGGATCATGAACGCTTTCGGAGTGTTTCAACCGAGATCTTCTTTCAAAAAATAAAGTTGACAAACCGCGGATAACGTTATATAGTCCAATTGATTAACTTGTTTTTCAGAAAGGAGTGCAGATGGCTGTGGAGACATTCTGGAAGAAGAAAAAAGGGGTGGCGTTGGCGCTGATCGCCGTGTGTGTGGTCGCGTCAGCGCTTTTGCTGTGTTATCATACGTTCAGGCCAAAGCCGGAAGATGGGAAAAAGGAGATCATTGTGGATGTCGTCTACGAGGATGCTTCCATGGACTCCTACGCCATAGCCACAGACGCCCGGTATCTGGAACAGGCTCTTGAGGAGGCAAAGGGCCTGACGGTTGAGGGATCCAGGACGGATCAGTTCGGCCTGATGATCGTAACGGTAAACGGTGTCACGGCGGAGTATGATAAGGATCAGGCTTATTGGGCTGTGGAACTTGACGGGAAGGTGTGCAATTACGGGGTGAGCATGCAGCCGGTGCGTGACAAGGAACATTACCGGCTGGTATATACCTCTGCAAACGCCTCATGAGATCAAAGACAGGGCGTATGGCCGCGGACGGGCTTTTGGCGTCGGTTTTGTTTGCGGCGCAGATCGCCCTGATCCATTTGCCAAACATTGAGGTGGTGTCCATTCTGGTGATTCTCTACACCCTGACCTTTGGCAGGCGGGTTCTGAACATTCTGGCGGCCTTTACCATACTAGAGGGGCTCTTCCACGGTTTTGGCATCTGGTGGGTCTCCTATTTGTATATCTGGCCGATCCTGGCAGGGCTCACGGCCCTGTTGAAACGACAAGGCGCACCGGACTGGGGGTATGGGATCTTGTGCTGTTTTTTCGGGTTTTCTTTTGGTTTTTTGTGCTCCCTTCCTTATCTTGCGGGAGGCATTGGGGCTTTATTCGCGTGGTGGATCTCCGGGATCCCTTTTGATGTGATTCATGGGATAAGCAATCTGATCATCGGCCTGACGCTTTTTAAGCCGGTGAAGAGGGTGTTGGAGCGGTGCAGATGAGAAGGCAATGGGGTTGGTTTAAGGATTGCGAAAAGTGAGAAAAAATGATGGAAGAATTATACAAATACCTTCGTACCCGCCACCTGGAGGGCTCCAGAAAGCAGGCGGGAGACGAGGACTTAAATTATGTGAGATTCGGGGAAAGTGATATTTTTGACAAGGAAGAGAAGCGTTTCTTTTCCACCGCGAAACGGAGGGAGATCTTAAAAGGGGCGGGCTTTGTCCATTCGGTGCTGGTGCTGGATCAGGGGCGATACGAGAATCCGGATCAGATCACATCATGGATAGGGCCAAGCCATTTCATATCCAGTGACCCGAAAAAGAATCTTGAGGAGCAGTGTAGAAAGGGAAGCGCCAGGCTGGAGGAGACGTTTCTGCAGACAGATCTGCGCGGGCTCATGGAGGGCATCTACATCAAGGTGGAGGAGGGGGACTATGTATTGGACAGGTTCAAATACGTCCGCCCTACGTTTTTAAACGCCATTCTGGATCCGGAAAGCCACTGGATGAACAGGCCCCTTGTGGCCAATAAGCTGGCCGACGGGGCGGATCTGTTTTTGTAGGGGTATTTGACGGAATGAAGATCTTGTGGTTTTGCGGCGGCCTGTATGTGTTGCGGGAAAGACAGCTGTGGGGCAGTTCAGCGCTTCCTGTCTCGGAGCGTGTGGAAAGGAGGGGGTGAGATATGGGAAACATATTGCGGGAGATCCGGCAGCGGGACTTCTCCCTGGATGGTCTTGCAGAGGCTTATCCGGATTTGAACCTGTTAAAGGGTGTGCAGCAGAATCCCCAGTACCACGCCGAGGGGGATGTGTACCGCCACACCAGGCTGGTGTGTGAGGAGATGACAAAGCTTGGGCAGTGGCAGAGTCTTCCTGAAATGGAACAGGAGCTTTTGTTTCTGGCAGGGGCGTTTCATGACATCGGAAAGCCGGCCTGCACCAGGCTGGAGGACGGCAAATGGACCTCTCCGAAACACACTATTGTGGGAGAGAAGGTATTTCGGGCCATGGCCTATCGGGGGCAGGAGCGGTTTGGCCTTACTTTTGAGGAGCGGGAGCAGACGGCCCGGCTGATCCGCTATCACGGGCTTCCTGTCTGGTTCTGGACAAAGAGGCGTCCGGAGTTTGACCTTTTAAAGGCAGCAGAGAGCGTGCCTTTGGAGTTTTTGCATCTTCTGTCATTGGCGGACGCCAGGGGGCGGATATCCAGGGAGCCGGAGGATCTGGGCGGACACATTGAATTGTTTTACGACTATGGGGAGGAGCTGGGCGTCCTTAAGGGGCCCTATCCGTTTGCCAATGCCTACACCAGATATCAGTATTTTCACCGGGACTCTCTGTGGCAGGGCAGTACACTGTATGATGACACGGAGTTTGATGTGTGGCTTATGAGCGGGCTTCCTTTGGCCGGAAAAGACACCTGGATCAGAGATCACGGGGCGGGAAAGCCGGTGATCTCCCTGGATGATATCCGGGAGGAGTATAACATCGCCCCGGGGGAGAAATCCGCTAAGGTGGCATCTATCGCCACGAAACGGGCCAGGGAGCTGCTGCGCCAAAAAGAGCCTTTTATCTGGAACGCCACCAATATCATCCAGGAGACCAGGCAGAAGCTGTGCGGTCTGTTTTCCGCTTACGGGGCCAGGGTGCGCATCGTGTATCTGGAAGCACCTTACCGGGAACTGC
>ERZ808049.756-NODE-756-length-12246-cov-3.453529_pt1 | contig 12246 bp, 8 predicted proteins | sample MGYA00380198_ERZ808049 | MGnify/ENA primary metagenome ERZ808049 (study PRJEB31490, sample SAMN06133414) | mouse gut metagenome | isolation source: Z2_2 | host: mice | place: China: Chengdu | collected 2015-05 ...
TAGTTTTTCCAATAAAGTTTTTTGTCCAACTTTTTTTCAAAAAAGTTGGTGGGTGTGGGTGAAACCCACAAAAAGGAAAGCTAGTATATTTAAAATACTAGCTCCAGTCTGTCAAAAAAGTGATTTATAATAAATTTGATAAAAGTTAGAAGTTTTTGGGGAAACTTTTTTCACTTGTGAAAAGTTTCCCCAAACCCCTTCAAAAACACGCTTGCAAGCATAAAAGACCGTGGGGTTTCACCCCACTTCCCCACTCGCTTTTGAAAAAGCGAGGCAAAACTTTCGGGAAAAACTTTGTTTTTCCATCTGCAAACAGAAGTTTATCGACAGACTGTGCAAAAACTAATGTTTTTGCTTTTTCGGTTTTATAACATAAAATATGTTGTGCTGTTTATATAAAAAATATCAATAAAGAAAGGATAAAATCGTATTAGTATACGATAATTTGGTGAAAGATATGGTGAATATAGCAATATTAGGTTTTGGTACAGTAGGCTCTGGTGTTTATGAAGTAGTAACAAAGAATAGTAAAGTGATTAACAGAAAAGCTGGTATGGAAATCAATATAAAATATGTATTAGATTTAAGGGAATTTCCAGAGCATGAAGTGAATAAAGTATTAACACATAATATAGACGATATATTAAATGATGACAGCATACAGGTAGTAGTAGAAGTAATGGGTGGTGTAGATGTACCCTATAAATTTGTAAAAGGTGCATTAGAAAAAGGAAAACATGTAGTAACATCAAATAAAGCATTGGTTGCGGCAAAAGGTCCAGAACTTCTGCACATAGCAAAACAGAAAAATGTTAATTTCTTATTTGAGGCAAGTGTTGGAGGCGGTATTCCAATATTGCGTTCTATGAATCGCTCATTGACAGCAGATGTCATATTAGAAGTAATGGGTATATTGAATGGTACTACAAATTATATATTAACAGAAATGACAGAAAATGATTTAGCATTTGATGATGTATTAAAAACAGCGCAAGAATTGGGATATGCCGAAAAAGACCCTACAGCAGATGTAGAAGGTTATGATGCTTGTCGAAAAATTGCAATACTTTCTTCATTGGCTTATGGCAAAACAGCTAATTTTGAAGAAATTTTAACAGAAGGTATTACAAAAATTACAAAAATAGATATTTGTTATGCAAAAAAATGCAAATCTGTGATAAAATTAGTAGGTGTCAGCAAAAACAATCCAGAAGGTATTTCTGCTTTTGTAGCACCTATGCTTTTGCCAAAAAATCATCCACTTTCTAATGTAAATGGCTCTTTTAATGCTATATTTGTAAAAGGAAATATGGTAGGAGATTTAATGTTTTATGGTAGAGGTGCAGGTAGCCTTCCCACAGCAAGTGCAGTAGTATCTGACGTAATTGCAGCAGCGAGACATAAACATTTGCATGTAGATGTAGACTGGACAGCAGAAAAAATGGAAATTCTCTCTAATGACCATATGAAGGTAAAGGCATTAGTTAGAATTGCAGGAGGAGAGGCAGAACAGAAAAAAGCACTTGCAGTATTTAAAAATGGGGAAATTATCACAATAGATGAGGCAAAAGATGAATTTGCTGTGATTACAGGTATAGAAACAGAAAAAACATTATCAGAAAAAATAGAACAACTTTCTAAAGATATGGAAGTGAGAAACAGAATTAGAATGGAGGCTTCAGAATGATGCATATAAAAGTACCAGCAACATCTGCAAATATGGGTCCAGGCTTTGATAGTATTGGTGTTGCATTGGAATTATATAATCATTTGTGGTTTGAGGAAATAGAGCAAGGTGTAGAAATTATTGTTAAAAAAGAACATGAAATTAAAATTCCTACAGATAAAAACAATTTGATATATAAAACAATGGTAGATTTTTTTGCAGAAACAGGCAATGTTATGCCAGGTGTTAGATTGATACAAGAAGATGATATTCCTATGGTAAGGGGACTTGGTAGTAGTGCTGCTTGCATTGTAGCAGGACTTTTAGCTGCAAATCATATGTCTGGTTGCCATTATACTAGAGAGCAATTGGCACAAATTGCAGCAAAAATAGAGGGACACCCTGATAATTCTAATCCAGCATTATTTGGAGGAATGGTAGTAGGAGCATTAGACCACAATGAAATGCGTCATGTAAGATTAGATTTGCCAAAAGATTTGGTTTTTGCTATTATGGTGCCAGATTTTCCTGTTTCAACGGAAGATTCCAGAAAGGTTTTGCCTGATATATATACAAAAGCAGATGCGATATTTAATGCTTCAAGAGCTGCACTTTTAGTAGCATCAATATATGCAGGAGATTATGAAAATCTCGCTATGGCAATGCAAGACCGTATTCATCAGCCTTATAGAAGCCAGTTAATACCAGATATGGATAGAATATTTAAAGCAGCAAAAAATTATGGTGCATTAGCAACTTATTTAAGTGGTGCAGGTTCTACATTGATGGCAGTTCTGACAGATGATAAAAAGGAAATATTCCAGAAAAAAATGACAGCATATTTAAAAGCAATTCCAAATGAATGGCAACTGACATTGCTGAAGCCTGATACAAAGGGCGCTCAGCTCATTGCAGAATGACGGGAGGTTATATAATTGTTAATTGTACAAAAATTCGGCGGCAGTTCTGTTGCCAACAAAGAGCGTATATTTAATGTGGCAAAAAGAATTATTGATACCCATAATGCAGGAAATGATGTTGTTGTTGTACTTTCTGCACAAGGAGATACAACAGATGAATTAATTGAAAAAGCGCATGAAATTAATCCAAATGCATCGAAAAGGGAGTTAGATATGCTTCTTTCTACAGGAGAGCAGCAATCTGTTGCCTTAATGGCAATGGCAATCAATAGTTTAGGAGCGAGAGCAATTTCATTGAATGCTATGCAGGTGGGTATTGATACCACATCTACATATGGAAATGCTCGCATTAAAACAATTAGTAGAGGTAGAATTGAGCATGAACTGGATAGAAAAAATATTGTAATTATTACAGGATTTCAAGGAGTAAATAAATACGAAGATATTACAACATTAGGTAGAGGAGGTTCTGATACATCTGCTGTTGCTTTAGCTGCAAGACTGCACGCAGATTTGTGCGAAATTTATACAGATGTTGATGGCGTATATACGGCAGACCCAAGAGTGGTAAAAGATGCAAAAAAGCTAAATGAAATCAGCTATGATGAAATGCTGGAATTGGCATCATTAGGAGCAAAAGTACTGCATAATCGTTCTGTTGAAATGGCAAAAAAGTATAATGTAAAGTTAGTAGTACGCTCTAGTATGTCAGACGCAGAAGGTACAGTAGTTAAGGAGGAATGTAAGGTGGAAAAAATGCTTATCAGCGGTGTAGCGGCAGATAAAGACGTGTCCAGGATTTCACTGGTTGGTGTAAAAGATAGACCTGGTATAGCGTTTGAAGTATTTTCTTTAATGGCAAAAGAAAAAATTAGTGTAGATATTATATTACAGTCTATAGGACGTGATGATACAAAAGATATATCATTTACAGTTGCAAAGAATGATTTAGAGGAAACATTAAAAGTATTGCAAGAAAATCAAGAAAGACTGACAGCACAAAAAATTGTGCATGATGACCAAATTGCAAAATTGTCTGTAGTAGGTGCTGGTATGGCAACAAATCCTGGTGTTGCAGCACTGTTTTTTGAAGCACTTTATGATGCAAATGTAAATATTAGTATGATTTCTACATCTGAGATTAAAATATCTGTATTGATTGATGAAAATGATGTGGATACTGCTATGAATTATGTGCATGATAAATTTAAAACAGCAACGGAAAGTTTAAGAAAACATTAAGAAAATTTTTGCAAATATAAAGATAGTGCAGTATAAGAGGAACTTTTTATCATAAAAAAGTTCCTCTTTTCCATATGATATAATATGACAATATTTATCAAAAATATGTATAGATAAACAATATGTCACAACAAATATTATAATATTATGCAAAAGAAATAGTACTTTATATTTAATAATATTTATTGGTAGAAAATAGGTATATTCTCTATTGCATATCATAATTTAATGTGATACATTTAAAAGAAGACATTATTTTTTTATAAATAAAATTGTATGATAGTAGAATTAATTTTTTTTTGCACCATATTATTTTTTGATAGTATATAACTATATACAAGCGTTTTATCTTTAGGGGGAAAGTAACAAAAATGAGAGAAATAAAGGGCATTAAAAAAGAAAGAAGAAAATTATATATACAATTAGTGATAGCGTTTATCGTCTTTTTTACAGTAGCATCAGCACTTTTTTTACGTTTTCGTAGAGAATTACGTCAAGGAGAATTGGAAAGGTGTTATATCGAATTAAAAATGTTCTCAGAACAAAGCAGTCGAATGATAGAAGTCATATTAAATGATTCCTTAAAAGGTATTGAAAATATGACAGTAGATATAACAACAGAAAAATGGGATATTACAGAAATAGAAAAACAGTTAAAAAAGAAAGCCGAAAATATTACATTTTGTTATATTGGCATTGCAGATAAAACAGGCTTTGCACAAACAACAGTAAATATACAAACAGATGTAAAAGATGAAGAGTTTTTTAAACAAGCTATGAATGGCATTAGCACAACATCAAATTTGATAGCAAATCCTCTGAAATGTAGTAATGAATTTGTAAATGCAGCACCTATTTATGAAAATGATGAAATTGTGGGTGTACTTTATGGTGCGATTGATGTAGATAGTTTTTCAGAGTCAGTAAGAGGTATTATAGAAAATGAAGAGTATTATTTTAGTATTGTAGAACAAGATGGTGATTTTATATTAAATCCTAAAAAAGAAACACTTGTTATTTCACAAGAAAATTTTTGGATAGATATGTCACAAACCAATCTTTTAGAAAATGATATTGACCATATTAAAATTAATATGGGACAAAATGAAAACGAAATTATGTCTTATTTTTTACAAGGAGAACAAAGATATCTATATTATACACCATATAAAAAAAATAATTGGTATGCCCTTTCCGTTATGAATCCCAAAGTTATGGATATAAAACTGCATAAAATTAATATAATGGTTGGAAGACTTTCTATAGAAATTTTGATTATATTTGCTGTAATATTTTTGTGGATATTTTATTTATCTAAAAAGAGTAGAGATGAAATGATACAAATGAATCAAATATTGAAACAAAATGAAACAAGTTTTGCTATTGCTGTATCGCAAGGTGTGCAAGTAGTTTTTGATTATGATATTGAAACAAAACAATTAACGTTTCGATATAAAGGCAATGAGAAATATGGTTTTCCTAGACAGTTAGAAAATGTACCAGAAAGTTTAATACAAAAAGGTTGGATTGTTTCTAGTTATATAGAAAATGTACGCAATGTATTTGAAAAAATTGAAGAAGGACAGCAAACTGCAAGTAGTATTGTAAAATTAATTAAACCAGACGGCAATTTTGCATGGAGTAAAATTATTATTACAAATATATTTGACCAACAAAGGAGTAATATTATACAAACAGTAGGAATATTAGAAGATGCAACACAATTAAAAGAAAATACAATCAAAATAGCAGAAGAAATGGAATTACGTAAAGCAATTACTTCCAATGCTATAGCCTCTTATGAAATCAATGTGACAAAAGATTATGTTGAAGAACAAAACTTTGACAATATAGAAGAAAAAGATGAAACAAAAAAAAGAAAAATTTATTCAAAGTTTTTGTATGATGTTATACAGTTTACGATTCATGAGGATGATAGACTATCTGTTTTAACAACATTTTCAAGAGAAAATTTATTTTATGTTTTTTATAAAGGAAAAAGGGCAATGCATTTGGAATACCGCAAAAAGTTGCATGATGAATATATTTGGGTTGAAACAACGATTCACTTTTTACAAGAGCCAGAATCTGGAGATATTAAGGGATTAATGGTAGTAAAAGATATAAATGATAAAAAGGGAAAAGAAATGGAATTGAAAAAGCAAGCAGATATGGATTTTTTAACAGAGGTCTATAATCGTGCAACAACAGAAAGATTGGTTTCAGAAGTGGTATCTCAAAAAGCAACAGATGGAAAAGGTGTTCATGCCTTTTTGATATGCGATTTAGATAATTTTAAAACAGTAAATGATACATTAGGACATCAAATAGGAGATAAAGTACTTGTAGATGCTGCTCATATATTGAAAAAACATTTTCGTCAAAGCGATGTGATAGGACGGTTAGGAGGAGATGAATTTATTGTATTGATACAAAATATTAATTCTTTTTCAGCAATTAAAAGTACAGTAGGAAGATTAGTTAAAGAATTTGACCAAGTGTATGGAGAAGGGGATAAAACAGTTAGAATAACTGTTTCTATTGGTATCTCTCTTTCACCTTTACAAGGAAGTGACTTTTTAACGTTATATGAAAAAGCAGATAAAGCATTGTATAGAGTGAAAGAAAATGGTAGAAATGGTTTTGCTATATTTGAAGAAGAAAAATAATAATAAAAAAGGCATTGTTTTTTGACAATGCCTTCAGCTTGTCAAAAAACTTCCGTTTGTGATTGGGAAAACGAAGTTTTCCCCGAAGTTTTTGGTCAAGCTTTTTTCAAAAAGCTTGTGTGGTCTGGAGCAAAGCTCCAGGAACTTAGTTTTTTCATACTTCCAAGCGTGTTTTTGAAGGGGTGCAAACTTTTCCCCTAAAAAATTTTACTTCTTTCCTCCAGAAAGAAGTAAAACTTTGAGAGTACCTCTATTACGATTTTTCATTTTTAGGCAAAAGTATATACCAAATAGAGCCAGATATAAATATAGAGGAATATGCTCCTGCAATAATACCAACTATCATAGGCAATGAAAAATCCTTTATAGATTGCACACCTAATATATATATTGCACCAATAGTAAATAATGTTGTCAATGTTGTATTAATAGAACGTCCTAGCGTTTGGCTAATACTTTTATTAATTTTTTCTGCTGTTTGATTTCTTCTATACTTTGGTGTATTTTCTCTAATTCTGTCAAATATAACAATAGTAGAGTTAATAGAATAACCTAATATTGTTAAAAGGACAGCAATAAATGCATTATCAACAGGTATTCTAAATATTGCATAGCAAGTCATAACAATACATACATCATGTATTAATGCAATAATTGCACTACCTCCAGCACGAATATCTTTAAATCTGATTGAAATATATATCAACATACAAATACAAGCAATTATTACTGCTTTTATTGCTGTCATCTGCATTTCATGGCTTACTGTTGCAGAAACATCTGCAATAGAATCAATTACTGCATTTTTATATTTTTGTTTTATATTTTCTGATAACTTAATTCTAGTATCACCATCAATAGATTGCATTTTAACAGAAACACTATCTGTACCTATAATTTTCTGCACTTGAGGATTTTTTTGTCCTGTTGTTTCTTCTACTATTTTTATAATATCATCATTTGAAAATTCCTCTCCTATTACTACGCTCATAGAAGTACCACCAGTAAATTCAATACCAAAATTAAAAATACCTTTTCCTGTTGTTCCATTTACTATCATTGTAACGATGCCGGCTAAAATAATTACTATCGACACCGCAAAAAATTTCAATCTGTTTTCTACGATTTTCATTATTTTCGCCTCCTTTATTTTATACGCAATCCATAATATTTAGGATTGTTAATACCTACATATATCATACCCTGTAATATCATTCTTGTAATAAATAGTGCAGTAAACATGGAAAGTATAATACCTATCATCAATGTTTGTGCAAAACCTTTTACTGTACCTGTACCAAGCCAGAACAACACAGCCGCCGCAATTAATGTTGTCACATTACCATCAATAATTGCTGGCAATGCTCTCGAAAAGCCATTGTGTACCGCTACCCTTAATGAATGTCCTGCAATCAATTCCTCTTTCATTCTTTCAAATATCACAACATTCGCATCAACAGCCATACCCACAGAGAGTACAATACCTGCAATACCAGGTAATGTTAATGTAATATGCAATAAACTTAATGCTGCCAATTCCAATCCAACATAAATCATCAATGCCCAATCTGCTGCAAAACCTAATGCTTTATAAATTATTAACATAAATACTAATACAAGTAAAATACCTAACATACCTGCTTTTAAACCTGTAGAAAGGGCATCTGCTCCCAGTCTTGCACCAACATTTTCCATTTTTAATATATTTAAGTTAAAAGGTAATGAGCCAGCACGTATTAAAGAAGCTGTTTTTTCTGCTTCTTCTGGTGAAAAATGTCCTGTAATCATAGCATTACCATCTGTAATTTCTGCATTTACAATAGGCGCACTTACAATTTCATCATCTAATATAATAGCAATCGGTTTTCCAATATTATTTTTAGTTGCCTCTGCAAAAAGTTGTTTGCCTTCTGCAGTAAATTCTAATGAAACATAAGGCTCTGAAACTCCTTGTTGTGATACTTGTCCTACTTGTTTTCTAGCATCTGCCACCATATCTCCTGTCAAAAGTACCTTTCCTGTTTCATCAACAAATGATAACTGTGCTGTTTGTCCAATTTCCTTAATTGCTTCTTCTGCATTTTCCACACCAGGAATATCTACTCTTAAACGTTTTTCTCCTTCTTTTGCAACTTCTGCCTCTGTCCAATTATTCCAATCTAATCTTCCCTGTATCAATGAAATAGCTGCTGCCATTTCTTCTTCTGTTACACTTTCTTTATCAGCTTCATATAATATTTGCACACCACCACTTAAATCTAATCCTTGTTTGATATTCCAGATACTACCTTGTTTTTTTTCACCTATGCCCTGATAGCAAAGGAAGGCTAAGACACCCGCCAGTATGAGCATAGTGCAGAGCATAATGCTGCCCTTTCCTTTCATAAAAAAACCTCCTTGTATTTTGATTTTTCACATTAATATGATTGTATCATGAAGCAATTAAAATTTTTTATATCACTATATTTTACTATTTTTCTATTCATTTTACAAAGCATATCAATCTTATTCATACAACAAAACAATTTTTATTCAAAAAAGTTTGCTTCAAAACCATAACACAAAACACTATTTTTATTATATTTATGAAAAAATATTATTGCTTTTATTCTTCTTCCAATAATTCCTTTGCTTTTATCATAATAGCACATTCAATTCTTTTTTGTTGCATTTTACAGCCAATTTCATATGGTTTTAAAATGTCACCATTTTGCTGATAGGCATTTGCGGCACAACCTCCACTACAATAAAATTTTGCCCAACAATTTTTACATTCCTGTTTAGCATATACGTTACATTTTGAAAAGGCATTCCTTTGTTCTATATTTGTAACGCCTTCATATACTGTCCCCATTTTAAACTCTGGTATGCCCACAAACTGATGACAAGGATATAAATCTCCTGTTGGTGTCACCGCTAAGTATTCTGTACCAGAACCACAACCAGCCAAACGTTTCATAACACAAGGACCACCACTTAAGTCAATATTAAAGTGAAAGAAATTAAAATCATTTCCTTGTTTTCTTCTTTTATAAATTTCATTCGCTAATTTTTCATATTCTGCAAATATAGCAGGTAATTCCTTTTCTGTAATAGCATAAGGCATATTTTCATCTGCTACAACAGGCTCCACAGAAATCTGTTTAAATCCCAAATTTGCCATATGAATAACATCCTCATAAAAATCAATATTATATTTTGTAAAAGTTCCTCTAATATAATAATCTGTTTGATTTCTGCTTTCCGCAGCTTTTTGAAATTTTGGCACAATCACATCATAACTGCCTTGTCCTCCAGCACGAGGACGCATTCTATCATTGACTTCTTTTCTGCCGTCCAAACTTAATACTAAATTGTGCATATTTTCATTGATAAATTTCTGTTTTTCATCATCTAATAATATACCATTTGTTGTAATAGTAAAACGAAACCGTTTGTCATGTAGTTTTTCAATCTCTCTACCATAAGCAACTAATTCTTTTACTACATCAAAATTCATAAGTGGTTCTCCTCCAAAAAAATCCACTTCTAAATTTTTACGAGAACCAGAATTTGCAACTAAAAAATCAAGTGCTTTTTTTCCTACTTCTACACTCATCAATTCTCTTTTTCCATGATATTCTCCTTCTTCTGCAAAACAATACTGACATTTTAAATTACAGTCATGTGCTACATGAAGACAGAGTGCTTTTACAACAGTACTATGATTTTCTACAATGGGTAATATATTGTCATAATCATCTTCTGTATAAAGCATACCTTCTTTTTCTAATATACCCAATTCTTCTACTGCTTCTTCAATCTGCTCCATATCATATTGAGGAAATTTTAACTGCAAAGCATTTTTAGGTATTTCTTTCCACATATCAGCTAAATCATATACTACATCATCTACTACATGAATTGCACCACTATTTACATCCATTACAATGTTGACACCATTTTGACGAAATTTATGTATCATAATTTGTTTTCCTCCCAAATCACACAAAAAAGAAAGGCTATTTTCTATCATTGAAAACAGCCTTCTTGCGTCCTTCATTTACTCGCAACAATATAACATATTGTTATAAAACATTTATTTCTGTTCACAGGACTGATTTGCTACGGTACAAGATGTTTTGCAAGCGGACTGACAAGATGTTTGGCATTCTCCGCAGCCACCAGTTGCTACTGTCTTTTTCAACATTTTTGTATTCAATGTTTTTATATGTTTCATTCTATATAGCCTCCCTTATCAAAAAAATTTGTAAATTCTGTATCATTATAACACGAAATATACCGTTTGAAAATAGATTTTTTATTTTTTACAAAACGTCTCTATAAAAATAAAAGCATAAACCTTTTATAAATATAAACAGTTTATGCTTATTTTACATTAGCAAATATAATAGTACTAAATTACTTTTTCATATTGATTCCCAATATACCTCCTACACCTCCGCCTGCTGCTGCCAAAAGCATCATAAGCCCCTTTGAACCTACTACACTAAATCCGCTTCCTGCAATACCATCCAACAAAAACAGTATTGCACCATATACAAGTCCTGCAAATATCCCCCACAATATTCCTCTTGCTTTTGCGCATCTTGCCCAATCAAATCCTGCAATACCTGCTGATATAACAGTACAGCAAAGAGCTGTTAAAGGTATTTTTTCTTCTGTTATATCTGTATAAGTCAAAAGAATACCATATGTAATAAATATAATACATGTTACAGCATAAGCAATCATCATACCCTTGAGCATACATAATATCGTGCCGTTTGCTATTTCCTTTTTTGGTTTTACATTCTCCCTTTTTTTAATACTTTGTTTATTTTCTTTTTTAGTCACTGCTTTTCCTCCTGCTTTTCTATTATTTTATGATATATAAAAAAAGATTATGCTATGTTGAAAAAGTAATTAAAAAATGTTACACTTATTGGAATTGATAATTATATTATAAAACAAATTACACAAAAAATTTTCATTTTGTTAAAATCGTTTTCTGATTTTATAATCGTTTCTTTGGAAAGAAGGTATATCATGATACAAAAAATAATAGACCTTCATTGTCATTCTTATTATTCTGATGGTACTTTTTCACCAGAAGGTCTTGTAATAGAAGCAAAAAAAAGAGGATTATATGCTCTTGCTTTAACAGACCATGATACTATTGATGGTTTAGAATTGTTTCAGCAAGCTGGTCAAAAATATGATTTAGAAACAATTACAGGTATTGAATTTGCAGTACAATATAACTGTTTTCAAAAACAGGAAATTCATATTGTAGGATTGGGATTTTCTCCTTCATCAGAATATTTTAAAAAACAAATAAAAGAAATTACAGATGCTCGTGAAACACGCAACGAAAAAATGATTTTTGCTCTTAATAAACTAGGCTTTTCTATTTGTTATAATGACATCAAACAAAATGCTGGTGGGAACATTATTACAAGAGCGCATTTTGCAAATGTTTTAGTAAATAAAAAAATTGTAAAAACGACAAAAGAGGCATTTGAAAAATATCTTTCTATCAATAAACCAGCTTATGTAGAAAGACAAACACTAACCCCTGCAAATTGTATCGAAACCATACAAAAATCTGGTGGTGTTGCTGTATTGGCACACCCTACACTATATCATATGAACGATATACAAATAGAATTTCTTGCTAAAGAATTAAAAGATTATGGTTTAAATGCAATAGAAACAGCATATCATTCCTATACTTTACAACAGCAAACAAAATTGATGAAATTAGCAG
>ERZ808049.759-NODE-759-length-12219-cov-3.211497_pt1 | contig 12219 bp, 15 predicted proteins | sample MGYA00380198_ERZ808049 | MGnify/ENA primary metagenome ERZ808049 (study PRJEB31490, sample SAMN06133414) | mouse gut metagenome | isolation source: Z2_2 | host: mice | place: China: Chengdu | collected 2015-05 ...
AAGCATCATCAAAAGATTTCAATTTGTATCAATGGTATGGAAAGCGTTTTATTAAATTATTTTCTGGCTATTGGTTTGCAGTTATTTTAATGAGCATCATTTGTGAAATCTTCGGGCATTACACCAGTAACATTTTCTTTCATGAAGGGTTCGTGCGAGGAACTTTTTACTTTCTTCTTCAGTTTTTTGGGCTGAGCTCAATTTTCGGAACACCTATGTTGATTGGAACCTGGTGGTATATGGGAGCCGCGGTAGTGTTTGTACTTGCAATTCCGTTAATTTGGAAAATTACCCAGGAAAAATACGGAATGTTATTTCTCCTGACTGCACCTGTTTTGCTTCTAAGAATACAAAATGCCAACGGAATCGGATACCCCGGCGGCGAAACGCCATATACATTTCTATATATTGTCATATTAGGGGTTCTGGCAGCGGAAAAGCGTTGGTTTGAACAGTTTACAAGAGTATACGGGGAGAATAAGGGGTTCCTGCTATTTACAATATTCCTCTTAAGTTTCTACAAACTATGTTTAAGTATCTCTCCCTCACGTTTTTGGGAAATCAACTATAACATATTTCCTGCTGTATTGATTTTGTATTGTTGGCGCTACATTATTCAGCTTCCCATATTGAAAGATTTTCTTTCTTTTTTAGGAAAGTACTCTATGGATATTTTCTATTTCCATACTTTTATACGTTGGATGTATTTTCGTGATTTTATTTATTCGTTTCCACATTTTATTTTTGTAATAGCTGCCTTGTTGATTACATCAGTATTGGCAGCTATTCTAGTAAAATGGGCTAAGGTGTTGATTAGGTACGGCAAAATAGTACAGACCTTTGAAAATTATATTTCAGACAGATTGGAGAAAAGGAAACTATGAAAAAAATAATAACTTATGGCACTTTTGATTTGCTTCATTATGGACATATAAATCTTTTAAAAAGGGCAAAGGCATTGGGCGATTATCTTATTGTCGCTCTGTCAACGGATGAATTTAACTGGAATGAAAAGAAAAAAAAATGCTATTTTTCATATGAAAAGCGAAAAAAGTTATTGGAAGCGATCCGCTATGTTGATTTAGTTATTCCTGAATGTAACTGGGAGCAAAAAGTATCCGATGTTCAGGAATATAAGATTGATACATTTGTAATGGGAGATGACTGGGAAGGAAAATTTGACTTTTTAAAAGACTATTGTGAAGTAGTCTATTTGTCACGGACCCCGGAAATTTCATCGACACAGATTAAGAACGATTTGGCAAAAAAATAAAAAAGAAGAATTATGACAAATATTTTAGTTTATGCACCGAATGCTTCCACAAGCGGCGTAACCAATGCCGTATATACACTTCACAAAGATATGGATAAAACCAAAATAAGAATTAGTGTCGTCACGTGGCCAGATAATGAAAAATTATGTAAACTAGCTCAGGATTTCGGCGGAGAAGTATATCCGTTTCATCTTTTTTATTGGAGAAATCCCAGACTTTATAAAAAGAAGTTCAAAGAAATTTTATCTTCGCAGGAATTTGATGTGGTGGTTTTTCATATTTCATACGTAACTTCATTATATCCGTTTATATTGGCCTCGAAGTGCAATATTAAAAAAATAATTGTTCATTCCCATAGCAGTAACGTAGAAACGGCAAGTAAAATGAAAAGATTGTTTCTCACATCGATCCATTACCTGTTGCGTGGAGAATTAAAAAAATATTCCACACTGCAATTATGTTGTTCAGGCAAGTCAGGAGAATGGATGTACGGGCATTCTGCAACGCCCTTAATTATTAATAATGCAATAGAATTAAACGATTATAAATTTAACCCTGAAACGCGCGAGAAACTCCGGATTTTGTATGGAGTTGAAAACGCTGTGGTAATCGGACATGTTGGGCGTCTTTCATATGCAAAGAACCAGAAATATCTGATTGAAATATTCGCTGAAATTCTCAATCAGGTTCCAAATGCCAGGCTTTGGATTATTGGCGATGGACCCCTTCGGGAAGAGCTAGAGAAGAAAATAAACAGCCTATGTTTGTCATCTGAAATTAAACTGTGGGGAAACAGAAATGATGTGAAGGCGTTGTTAAATTGTATGGACTGCTTTGTACTTCCTTCAAAATTTGAAGGGGCGCCTGTTGCGGCAATTGAAGCACAGGCAAATGGGCTTCCCTGTGTCATATCCAGCAATGTGGATATGGGCTGCATTATTACTTCCAATGCTGTTTGTGAACATATCGGATCCGGTAAACAGAAATGGGCAAATGTCATTATTAAACAAAGCAAAATCGGCCGTCGAGACGAAAATATTACAGAAATAGAAGCGAAAGGATGGGAGCTTAAGGATGCAAAAACACAGCTTGAAAAAGCCTACATTAATTAGATGCAGTACCCTGTTGATGTGTGCGTCAATTTTGGGTCTATTCGCCAATTCAAATAACGGTTTTTTTATGGCTGGGGGGTATATTAGTTTTTGGCTTATGACGTTCTTCTTCGCACTTGAATTGTTTGTAATTAGAACATTTCAATGTAGTAAGTACTGCATAATAGGGATAGTTTTTTGCATCAGTGTATTATGTTCCGGATTGACTTGCATTGTCAAAAGCAACATATTGGAATTAGGGCAGCTGGTTACATTCCTGGTTTTTGCGGCCGCTTTTGTTGAAATAGGAGTATATCCTTTTCGGAAAAAGGAAGTTAATGCCATCTTGATATGTTGTATTGTCAGCGGTCTTATTTTAAGCTTTCTAGTCATTACCCAGAAGGCAATCTACCATAACGACATAACTCGAAGAAGCTATTCTGTTTTTGACCATGGTATGTTGGATCCAAACTTCCTGTCTAGTTTTATAGTATTTTGCTCTTTTATTTCCGCTCACTATTTTTTGAAAAATAAATACAATTTATTAAATGTAATAGCGATTCTGCTTATGGTTTATGCAATCTTTTTGACAGGCTCAAGAGCAGCCTTTTTATATCTTGGAATTGGCTATTTATTTGCCTTAATAGAATTTGTTAGAATCAATAAACAAAATGCAGGACGTGTATTCACAATTTTATGTTTTGCATTTGTTGTACTTGCCATAGGTGGTTATATTGTATATACAAGGTATTCGGATAGCTTTGCCCGCTTTTTTTTAAATATTCGAGATTATGTAAGCGATGGCAGCAACCAAAAACGGCTGCATCATTGGATAACCGCTTTAAGGGCCATTCTTCGGGCCCCACTTTTAGGACATGGAACAACGAATGAGGCCATAATTTTGAATGATATGATTTCAGATACGTCACATAACACATTTTTATCCTTCTATATTCGCTTGGGGCTAATTGGAATGATATCGTTTTTATTGATAATTGGAAATTTAATGGCCGATGCCCGTAAAAAGAAAAATATCTTTATTGGGGGAATTATACTGGGATTTATAGTTAATATATTTATTATTCCGGCAACTATGTCCTATGTGACATGGATTCCAATGATGGTTATCCTTATTATGTTAAAGTTTGAAACTTAAATTTTGAAAGGAAATGTAATGAATATCTATACGACTGCATGGAAAACCGCAGTAAAAAGGCCTGGTGAAGAAAAGTTTGAAATCCTTCCAACCAATTTCAATTTTTGGGCAGCAGACCCATTTCCCTTTTATCACAATAATAAACTCTATATATTTGCAGAACTGTGGTTTTATAAAGAGAATCGCGGTGCAATCGGATATTACTGTGTTGATGAAAGAATGCCGCAGTGGAAAGTTATTATAAAAGAAGCTCATCATTTATCATATCCCCATTTGTTCGTATTTAATAATGAAATATACATGTGCCCAGAAGCAAATGAAAGTAACGCAATCATTTTGTATAGAGCAGCTTCATTTCCTGATAAATGGGAAAAACTTGCCCCTTTGAAAACCGGTTTAAGAGCAGCGGATACTACTTTTTTCTCTTATGATAGGGATATGTACTGCTTTACGTATTTGCTTGATAAACAGGAACTGCATCTTTATAAGGTAAATCCAAATAAAGGATTTTCGTTGGAGCCGTATTGCAACAATCCTATAAATTCGGATTTGGCAACAGCACGCATGGCTGGAAATATATTAAGGTATAACGGGCAATATATAAGAATTTCACAAAACTGCAGCAGATATTATGGTGAAGCGCTCATGTTTAGCTCCTTTGAAATAGAAAAAAAAGACTATAAGGAAACCCTTGTAAAACGTATGGATGTTTCGAATTTTGAAATAAATAGTTCCCAAAAATATATTGGCGTTCATACATATAATCGGATCAATGGTTTTGAAATTATAGATTTAAAATATAAATATATATGCCTTTATGATATTTTATTTAGAACTTTAAGAAAGATACGAGGTTGCTTTTATGGATAAGATCGGGTTATTAACGTTTCATAATACGACCAATTTTGGATCCATGCTTCAATCATATGCCCTGTACAAAACAATTCAGAGATTGGGAGGCAACTGTGAACTGATTAATTATTCATGTCCAACTATTGAAAAAAGGGAGCTGCCCCTGAAATTACAAGCTTGCAGGTCTCCAAAGCGACTTTTGAAATGGTTATTATGTTATCGCTTTTCACATATTAAATATGAGAAATTTCAAGATTTTTTTGAGGATAATTTTGAAAACAAAACGGTTCGCTGCACAAAAGATGAACTCATCTCTCTTGAGGCCGAATATGATCGTTTTATTGTAGGGAGCGATATCATATGGGGATTAGATATTACAGGTAATGATTACACATATTTTCTCGATTTTGTTACTGGTAAAAAAAAGTATGCGTATGCGGCAAGTTTTGGCCACGATAGACTTCCCTTTCCCATATCTGAGATTAAGAAAATGAAAGAACTTATGACCAAATTTGATGGAATCAGCGTAAGGGAAACCTCTGGAATGGAAATTGTAAAAGAATTAGCTGGAAAAGAAGCAACTTTGGTTTCTGATCCTACCTTCCTCCTGGAGCGAAAAGACTGGGAAGCAAAGATCTCATCTTCCACAGTCTTGAAGGACAGGAATTATATCCTGGTTTATTTTGCGTATGATGAAAAATATACATTTCAACTCGCGAAAACATTAGCGAAGAAAACAGGATGTCAGATTGTTTATATCCACAATTCAACTTTAAACTATCCCGGTGTAAAAAATATAAAGACAGCTTCCGTTGAAGATTTTTTGTGGTTAATCAGGAATGCAGAATATGTAATATCAGGTTCTTATCATGGAGTGGTTTTCTCTATAATATTTAATAAAAACTTTTATTATATAAACAAAAAATACACATCCAGAATTAAATCACTTATGGATATATTTGGACTTCAAGATAGAATTTTATCTGAAGAAAATATTGAAACATTAAGTAATATCAACTATGGACCTGTAAACAGCATATTAAATAATTTTGCGAATCATTCCAAAGTGGTATTAGGACATTTTATTTATGATTAATTTTAAGAATTTATATGATAATTGTACAGGATGCGGAACGTGTGTGTATCTATGTCCTACAAAAAGTATTACTCTAAAGAAGAATAGTGAAGGGTTTTTATACGTGCATATCAACACCAATACATGTGTGGAATGCAAAAAATGCATTCGTATTTGCCATCAAAATCTGGAATTGAAGAATACAGATAAGCAAATTGCATTAGCGGCGCTTTCGAAAAGTAAGAAGCTCAGGAGAAAAAGTAGTTCAGGCGGAGTGTTTGCAGAAGTTGCGAAACATATAATTTCCAATCACGGATTGGTTGCGGGTGCGGTGTACGATGCAGACTTCAATGTAATTCAAATTCTAACAGATAATTTAGATGATATACACCGTATGCAAGGTTCAAAGTATGTTCAGGCCGATTCTTATGGCGTCTACGAAAAAATACGCCAGACATTAGGAGAAAAGGATAAGAATATTTTATATGTGGGAACCCCGTGTCAGATTGCGGGGTTACTATCGTTTATAAACGGCAGGCCGTCAAATTTATTTACCATAGATTTGATTTGTCATGGTGTGCCAAGTCCACAGATATTTAAGAATTATATTGCATGGAAGGAAGGAAAACTGCACAAAAAGATTCATTCGTATTCATTTCGGAACAAAAGTGCATTTAACAGAACCGGATTTATTTCCAAACTGTATTTGCAGCGTAAATGCATTTCAATCTTAGCAGAAGAAGACCCTTATTACAGTGATTTCCTGCAGTGTAAAAATTTTAGAGAATGCTGTTATCAATGCAAATATTCAGATAGAAAAAGAGTTGGCGATATTTCAATCGGTGATTTGGACAATCCAGATGTGGTTGCGCCAGGATTTTGGGGATGGGAGGCACTGTCGACTGTAATTATCAATAATTCCCATGGGAAAGAACTATGGAATCAGATTTCTAAGCAGTTCTTCGTTAAGGAAATCGATCTTTCAGAGGAAGCAAAATATAACCGTAATTTGTCAAAACCTTCGGTACGTCCGGAATGCCGCAATGACTATTACCTGGAGATGGATCATGAATATTTCTTTGACCAAAGACAGCCTTTGTTACACAAAAAGAGTTTACTTTTTAAAATAAAAAGAATGATTCCAGTAAAAGTAAAGTACTGTATAAAAAAGGGACGTCTCAGATGAAAACTTCAAAAAAAGTATTATATCAAAACACGTTTTTTTTATATATATTAACTTTTTCTAATCAAATACTTAATTTGATTACAGTCCCATATCAAACCAGAATTTTGGGACCGGAAACATATGGAAAAATAGGATTCGCCTCTGCCATGATGGTATATTTTCAAATGATTATGGATTTCGGGTTTATTTTATCGGCAACAGAGGATGTTTCCCGATTTCAAGATGATAGCGAAGAATTATCAAAAATATTTTTGTCGGTGTCCATTTGTAAATGTTTTTTAGCTACTATCGTTTTTATCGTGATTATGTTAATCAGTCAATATAACTCCCAATTTTTAGGGGATTTCAGATTGCTTATCTTATACTTTTTCGTGGCGTTTACCACTACGTTATTGCCCGATTTCTTATACCGCGGCCTGGAACTGATGAAAATGATTACCATGAGAAGTGTCTGTATTAAAACATTTTTTACAATCATGATTTTTTTTGTCTTGAAAAAACCGTCAGACTACTATTGGATTCCGGGTCTGACATTAATCGGAAATATAGCGGCACTGCTTTTTGTGTATTGGCATATATGTCATTGTCTTCAGCTGCGTATCAAACCGGTCAGTATTGGGTATTTATATGGGAAAATGAAGAGATCTGCGCTTTTTTTCACTTCCCGTATTGCCTCAACGGTTTATGGAACAATGAATACAGTTGTTCTGAAATACATCTACCCAACAGGAACTTATTTGGGGTATTACACGTCATCAGATAAGTTAATTGTTGCGGCACGGGCTGGTTTTTCGCCTATCTGTGACAGCCTGTTTCCATATATGGTTCGAACAAAAGATTATCGTTTAATTAAAAAGATTATTTTTTGGGGTACGCCAGTTATTACACTAGGAACACTGGTTGTTGGATATTTTGCAACAGAGTTTTGTGAAATTCTATTTGGTGCAGAATTCGCTCAATCGGCAAGCGTATTACGAATTTTGCTTCCACTAATCCCCATTGATTTTGTCAGTTATATCGTTGCGTTCCCGTTATTGGCACCATTGGGAAAGACAAAAGAAGCTAACTATTCGAATGTCATGGGAGCCATAATGCATTTATGTATATTCCTGATGCTCACCGTAACTGATAAATTAAATATCTATTCCATTTGTTTTGCCACCTGTGTAACGGAGGCAGCCGTTTGTGCGTATAGAATATTGGTTGCGCTTCGTACATTACTGGCTGGAAAAGAAAATCGGCTATGATCTTTTAATGCACCATTCAGCCATTGGCACCAGATACGTGGTTCCGCTATTACAATATCCGATTTTTTTACAAGTTAACTTAATTCAGCTATTTATGTTTAATATGTATATTTGTCAATCATAGGACTAAAGATTGTACCCTATCAACAGTATTATCTTATCCTATTTTAAATCAGAAAAATTCAAAAATGAAAACCGCTTTAAAATACCATAGAAAGGAATCAATCTAAATGTCACGTAATTCAGTCCTAATCATCCCATCCCTCAATCCCGGCGCGGATCTGGTCGATTATGTTACCTCCCTTGTCTCCAACGGTTTTCAAAAATAATACTGGTGGATGACGGAAGTACAGATGTACATAAATCGGTTTTTAAAACACTCGGGGGGGCCAGAATGTGAAATCCTTGTCCACGCAGTTAACCTTGGCAAGGGAAGGGCCTTAAAAGACGCCTTTAATTATTATTTGAACTACTTCTCCACCGAATACAGGGGAGTCATTACGGCCGATTCGGATGGGCAACATACCGTAGAGGATATATTAAAACTGGATCATCTTCTGGGACAGTACCCAGACAGTCTGATTCTCGGCTCCAGGGATTTCTCCCTTCCTTCTGTTCCTCTTAAAAGCCGTTTTGGAAGTAAGCTTACTCGGGTGGTTATGAAAATTCTTATAGGAGGGGGGATATCAGACACGCAGACCGGGCTGCAAGCAATCCCCAATTGCCTTCTTCTGTCGCAGCTTACGCTGTACGGGGAGCGGTTTGAATACGAAACCAATGTGTTGATTGATGTCCTGCATAAAGGGATACCAATCCAGGAAGAAACCATCCAGACAGTATATATTCAAAAGAACAAGGGCACACATTTCCGGCCTGTCGCAGATTCCATTGCTATTTATCGGCTCATTTTATCATCATTTATAAAATATACATTTGCGTCATTGTCATCCTTTCTGCTTGACTATGGCGTTTTTTGTTTTGTGGCATTCCTACTTAAGAATTTGCCCTCCGGGTCCAGGAGCTGGTTTTCGACCCTCGTTGCAAGGAGCATTTCCTCCCTCTATAATTATGGAATGAACAAAGTCTTTGTATTCCAATATCACGGAAACGGCCACAAAGCATTTGCCAGATATTACCTTTTATGTGTCTTGCAAATGTGCGCTTCGGCGCTTTTGGTTTGGCTGTTGTGCACGAACATGCAGATCCGGGAAGGGATTGGGAAGCCGTTTGTGGATCTCATTCTTTTCTTTATAAGTTACCAGATACAAAGGACTTGGATTTTCCGGGAGGCGAAGGCATAATCTTATTGGTAAAATTTTTGTATTTTTCAATTTCATTTTGGGGTTATGGTCTCTGGGGCGGCAAGAAAATGGAGAATCCGCTGTGAATTTTTTCCTATCCTCTATTGTGCAACTGTGAGTAATCTTCTGTTCCTTGCGGGCATTTTGAATTTGATGCCCATGATGGTCCTGATTCTCTGGGGTGGGGGATACGTTGTTCTTGTTTTCTCCCTCAAAAAGGGAGTTTCCTTCCAAAAAAGAGAACTATGTTTTTATGCTGCATTCTGTGCGGTTCTTGTTTATTTTTCCTGGCTGCTTCGTGGTTCGCATTTTATTTTCTATAATAATTTCAGTCATTGGGTTGTCGTGGTCAAGGACATGCTGCTCACAGACCGGATGCCGAATTTTGAAGACAGCTTAATCGAATTCCAGGCCTACCCGCTTGGAAGTTCTTTATTTTTGTATTATATCGGAAAACTTTTGAGGACAGTGGATGCCTGTCTGATCTGGGGGCAAATGTTTCTGTCTTTAAGTGCAATTTTCAGCATTGCTGCCTTTCTAAACAAAAAAACTGATACTGCTTTCCTATACCAGTTCTTTTCGGCATTTACAGTCTGTTAATGAATAGCGGGATTTACGATTTATTGGTGGATACACTGCTTTCGCTAATTGGGACCGCAGCAGTCGGGATGATATTCAATGTACGGGACGAATCGCGAAAAACTCTGGTTGCTTTATCAATTCTGTCTGCATTTTTAGTTAATGTAAAAAGCAGTGGTATCTTTTTTGTTCTGGCTGGGCTTGTCTTTTTTGCCATATATCATTGGAACTATGTACGGACACAGCTTGCTGAAGCTGTGTTCATCGGGATATTTCCGTCGACTGCAACGATGGTTCTTTGGAAGAGGCACATTGCCTTGGTTTTCCGATCCTCGGACACTTCCAAGCATTCAATGAGCCTGTCAAATTGTAAAATGATCTTTGAAGGCAAAACACGAGAGGACATCTGGGCAATTGGACAAAAATTTTTTAAACGTTCATTTCTTTTGACGATTATGGAATACAAATTTTACTGGGCATAATTGTTTTTTGTTCAATGCTTGCTGTTATATGGTGCTTTTCCAGAGAAAAATCCTGGAAACGAGTTTTTTGGATCCTGCCTTTTTTGTGGGGATTCTGTTTTTGTACCAGATAAGTCTCCTGCTTATGTATCTGTTCTCCATGCCACTTGCGGAAGCATTGGCAGGTTATCAGCGGTATGAAAAAACTATTGTTCTGTTTCTTGTTGGATGTTTTACCATTTTTCTTTTGGCAGAATGGCTCGTTTCTCCCAGGCGACTAGGGAAAGCTTCCGCCTTGTTTTGTGGTTTATATGGGGCTATTTTTATCTAAAAGCCGCTTGCCATTTTCTCTGCTGTGTCAGAAGCAACATTATGAATCTATCTTGCAGTGCCAATTCAAGGATTTGCTTCGGGATTCCCATGTGGAAAATGAAAAATCATATATAATTTATACGGAAAAAGAGAGCGGGTATCTGTATTATTTGACACATTATGAGCTATGGTCAAAATCGGTTACAACCATATCTCAGGAACAGCTTGGCCGTCTGGAGGAGCTCCTTTCAAACTATGCGTATATGATTGTATGAGAGCGGAATTCGGAATTAGAGGAATGGCTGTCAAAAAATGGATATGCGTATCCGACAGATGAAGAAAGATATGTGATTCCTCTTTTGTAATTACAGAAACATTGATTTTGTTATTCAATTGTTCTGACTTTGTACTTTTATTCACATCAGGAGTAACCGAAAATGAGCAGCTACATAAAACTTATGAGACCTCATCACTATATCAAAAACCTGTTGATATTTGGAGCGCTGGTCTGCAGCGGCCAATTGTTCAATCCAGTAAAATTCAAAGCCGCCACCGTCGGATTTGCTGCATTTTGCACGGTCTCATCCATGGTCTATATTATCAATGATATCCGGGATAAGGAAAAAGACCAGTTGCATCCGGTCAAACGAACACGGCCGATTGCTTCCGGAAAAATATCGGAGAGAAATGCCTGGATTTTTGCGGCTTTTCTGCTACTTCTGACTCTTGTTTTTAACTTCTTAATTTATCACCCTAATTCCACTGTTTACTGGCTTTATATTTGATTTTAAACCTTTTTTATAGCTTCGGTATGAAAAATGTACCACTGCTGGATGTTGCTATTTTAGTGTCTGGTTTTCTGATCCGTATGATATATGGCGCTGTTGTTACAGAAATACCTGTCTCCAACTGGCTGTACCTTACTGTTATTACCTTGGCATTTTACTTTTCTTTGGGCAAACGTAGAAATGAGAGCAGACGCAGCCCGGACGGAAAAGCCATGACCCGGGCGGTTCTGCAATGCTATTCCATTGATTTCCTGGATAAAAATATGTATATGTGCCTGGCCCTTGCCAATACATTCTATGCTCTTTGGTGTATGGATTCCGAAACAATATCCCATTATGGCCTTAATTTGACTTTTACTGTACCGATTATTCTCCTAATTACAATGAAATATAGCATGGATATAGAAGATGAGGAGGCAGATGGAGATCCAGTAGAAGTGCTTTTACATGACCGAGTACTCTGTTTACTGTGCCTCTTTTACGTTCTTGTCATGTTCTTTCTTTTATATCTTTGACAGGAGATAAATGAGTGCATGCGTATGATTTTCTTATACAATTTATGATGGTGCACATTTCGGATAAACGGAGCCCCTTTCCCGCGTTAGCGGTGTAAGAGGCTCACACCAACGGTGCATTATCCGTTTGTTGTTACTTGTTAATAGGTTCCATATTTCTCATGTTTTTACCATTCATCTCCAAGCGGTAGGCTCTGCTAAGCATGCGTGCAAGGCACGCCTCTGCATAAGTATGATCTTGAAACATATCATACCAGGCAGATACGGGGAACTGAGAGATTACAAGGATTGATTTATGTGGATCTCGGCTGTCGAATACCTCAAATAGGTTTCGGCACTTATTAACATCCATGTTCATCAATCCAAAATCATCAACGACAAG
>ERZ808049.761-NODE-761-length-12169-cov-2.897122_pt1 | contig 12169 bp, 8 predicted proteins | sample MGYA00380198_ERZ808049 | MGnify/ENA primary metagenome ERZ808049 (study PRJEB31490, sample SAMN06133414) | mouse gut metagenome | isolation source: Z2_2 | host: mice | place: China: Chengdu | collected 2015-05 ...
GCCATCTCACTCACGCACTGCTCAAATGTGTTCTCACTTCCCAGATCCGGCATATCATCATTTGTCCATGCAATCGGCGCGATACCAAGTTTTACTTTTTCCTTGTCAAACATCTCTTTTTACCTCTCTTCTTTCTCTTGTTCTGTCTCGTTTTTCGTTACGTTTCTGTATCTGTTTCTTATGTCTTCCTTGTGACTATATAGTATCAAAGAGATGCCCCTCCTCAAATTGGTACAATTTTTCAATTCGTGCGGTAATTATTTGGGTTCTTAGAGAAATGATTTGGGATGGGTAATTTTTTTAGTGTCTTATTTTTAGGTTATGATATTTAGCACGCAGAAGCACGCATATTTATCTCTAAAATTAGAAAACCGATTGGTTCTCGCTTTGAAAACCAATCGGTTGTGTAGAAATCTGATATTTAATTAAATCGGCCAAATGTACTCTATATCTCCAACTCTGGATTTATTCGGATTAAATATTTATCAAACTGTGGAACGGTAAAATCCACTTCTGCATGCGCAGTGGCATAAATCAAACCTTTATCAATTAATTGGGCTCTATATGGAGAAATAGATTTTACATTTTTCCCCATAATCGCTGCGACATTTGGAATAGTACATGGAAGATCTCCGCATTTAACCATTGCAAACATAAATTGTTTTTCTTTCTTTGTACTACGTTCAAAACGCACTTTGAAAAAGCTCTGATCCAGACGTTTTTCAAATTCTGGTCTTGAATTATAGACATCTTCTACCGTAATAATAGTTTCTTCTGCCCGTTCCCATATTGCTTTACAATATTCCTGTATAAAAAACGGATACCCTTCCGTCACATTTATAATTTCTTTTACAGCATCTTCGTTATATGAAACCTTCAGTTCTTCTGCAGGTTTCACAATTGCTGCCTTCGCATCCTCTTTTTCCAGGGAACCGATTTCCTCAAATCGAAAAAGCCTTTCCGAATATGATTTTACTTCTCCGAGCATCTTCAATATTTTAGGAAGTCCCGCTCCAAATATCATAATTGGAAGTCTTAATTGGTTGCATCGGTGAATTGCACTGATCAACGCCTCTGCTTCGTTTATTTTCATATACTGAATTTCATCAATAAAGAAAATAATTGTATCTTCTGATTTCAATGCAGTCCTTCCCATAGACACGAATAAATCTGTCAGATCATCTGTCAGAATTCCGGTACTTATATCTTCCGGTATATCTCCGTCCATTCCTGCTGTAAAAGTACTATCTGCCGGATTATACGTAACCGTAAACGCTCTTAATAACCCTGTAGCTTTTCGCACCGCTTCTTTCGCAGCTTCTTTACGGCTCATCTTATGAATAAATTTTTTTGCTGTATTTGCAATCTGCTGTATAAAATTTCGATTCTCATTAATTTCAATATGCTCAAACAAAATATCTTTTTCTTCTGCTTCGCTCTCAATTGCATTCAAAAGAACTGTTTTTCCTACACCTCTCAGTCCGCTATATATAACAGATTGCTGCGGATAACCTAACTGTATTGAACTCAGATAATTTTCTGCATCTTCCAAGGGCTTCTCTCGTCCTGCCAGATATGCCGGCATAAAGCCGGCTCCCGGAGTATATGGGTTCGCACATCTCATAATCTATCCGTCCTCTCTCTACTAATCTAATATAGATTATATCGCAAATTTCTATTTTCCACAATCAACAACCTCCGTTCTTTCCCTTCCGGTATTCCGCCGGACTCACCTGATTCATTTTCTTGAACACCTTCGAGAAATAGTGATAATCATTAAATCCCGACTTTTCCGCGACTTCCCGCATCTTAAGGTTGCTTTCTTTCAGAAGCTTCTTCGCATACTCCATTCTCAGATTCAGCAGGTAATTGGAAAATCCGGTTCCCATTTCCTGGCTGAAAAGATAACTGAGATAAGTACTGTTTACTCCCGCCGCGTTTGCCGCATCATTTAACCCGATAGGTTCCCTGAAATGTGCCGCCGCATATTCTCCTGCGATCCGGACAGGATGACTGACCTCATCTGAAATAAATATTTCCCCACTTCCGAAAAACTGATCCGTGGTCTGCTCTAAAATTTCCTGAATTTCTTCTATATTATGGATTTCTCCGAATTTATCTGCCACATCGGTTCCGCATGCCTGCATAAGTCTCTGTATCCACTGCAGCACGACTCTCTTTTCCGTCAGTTCCTGTTTGAATGCCTGAACCACCTGGTTTCCAAGCTTTTGAAACCCTTCTCTGTCATGACGATACTTCAAAGCATCTGTCTGCTGCAGCCTATTTTCTGCTGCCTCAGGAGGCCTGCTGCTTACAGCTTTTCCATTTTCATAGTAAGCAATTCCGTCCTGCTCATAGAAACAAAGCTTCACCATTGTCCGTGCCTGAAGATATGCCTGTCTGAGAGCCTCTGAGCCGATACATATATTGCTCACTCCGATTGCAAAGGTTTTCTCTTCCTTCCTGCATATTTTATAGCAGACCGAAGCCGTATCGGTCAGCTTCTGATGCATGACGCTGCTTTTGTGAATCCCGGTCAGATCGATAAAACAGCAGAAAACTCCGTTTCCGAGATAAATAAGCTCTTTTTCGTTATCGTGATCTGCTAGAAGCCCTTCTAGTTTCTGCCGGAATCTTCCCAGAAAGTCCATGCAATACTGCTCTTTCTGAACATCTCCCAACAGGTCCTCCGGTCTTTCTTTTTCTTCCAGCTTCATAACAACGACTGCGCTGTTCTGATAAATTCCACGGACACCCGACTTCACCCGTTCTGCTTCTCGTTCTTCACCTTTCAAAGTTCCTGCCAGTATCCGGTTAAAAAACAGATATTCTCTGTTGATAGATTTTTCCGATGTTGCCGTGGTCTTTTCTTCCTCTTCACTTTCTTCTGTTTTTTTTCGAATGTGATTCATCGCCGCAGAAAGCAGTGTATACAGACTTTCTTCATCTAATGTATTTTTTAATACATATTCGTCTGCACCTTCCTGCATGGCTTTCTTTACATACTCAAAATCATCATGGCAGCTCAGCACGACAATGTGCATATTTTTATCGCGTTCCCTAATCGCATGAATCAACTGTATTCCGTCCATAAGCGGCATTGCAATATCCGTCACGACCAGATCGATTTTCTCTTTCTGCAAAACATCCAACGCCTCTTCACCGTCCCTGACATCGGCAAATATCTCAAATCCCGCCTCCTCCCAGGACGGCAGCATTTTCAAATAACTTCTGACAAGATAATCATCATCGACCAACAATGCTTTTTTCATACTGTCCTACTCCTCATCTCTGATTTCCGGCAAATAAATTGCTGCCGTTGTCCCCTCGCTGCTGCTTCTGTACGATAACTGCGCCTTTTCTTTATAATACAGCTTCAGCCGGTCTCGTACATTCGGCACCCCCACCGCTGTCAGACCTTTTGTCTTCTTTGCCTTACTTCTTAAAAGATCGTTGATCTGTTCCGCCGACATTCCTCTTCCATTGTCTTCTACTTCCATATAAAGAACGCCACTTTCCGTCCACGCACGGATAACCATCTGCCCCTGTCTCTGCTTGAGATCCATACCATGGATCAGGGCATTTTCCACAAGCGGCTGCAAAATCAATCTCGGTATGAGACACTGTTCCGCCGACTGCTGAATTTCATATTTTAATTGAATTGTTTCTCCGCTTCGAAATTCCTGCAGGCAAATGTATTTTTCAAGGATATGCATTTCCTCTGCAACCGTCAGAAACGAGCCTTTTTTACTGATACAGGTCTGCAGAAGCTCAACAAAGTCCTCCACCACTTTTGCCAGTTCTTTTTCTCCTTTGATGAGAGCCGCAAATTTTATCGAGTTCAGCGTGTTGTACATAAAGTGGGGCGTAATCTGGTATTGCAGCGCTTCCAGTTCCGCATCCTTTTTCATCTCCTCCTCTGCGATCACCTGCTGGATCAGCTCCTGAATCTGATCCAGCATCTGATTGAACTTTTCCGACAACAGACCAATCTCATCATCGGAAATCTTCTCCGTTCTGGCATCCATATTACCTTCCGATACATTCTGTACAGTATCAACCAGCTTTCTGACCGGTTTTGCAACAACCTTTGTAATATATGCCGCCGGAAGAAGTGACAGCAGTATAAATATTACTGCCATTTCAATCACACGGATTCCCATCTGTGACATATCACGGAGAACAATTTTTTTATCCGCCTGTGCAAAGATACCACATCCCGAAAATTTTCCCTCTGAATAAACATAAATAAATTTCTCGTCTGCACCGGATACATTTCCACCGGAAATATATTTATCTGCGTCTTTATTGTCTTTGTATGTATCTCCCATTCGGATTTTATTTTTTGATGCGATGACCTGATCTTCTTGCAAAAGAACAAATTCTCTCAGTTCTGCATCTTCTACATTATCAAAATAATCATAATAAAGTTTATTCTCTTCTATATTCGTGTATAAAAGAGCTATATTATTTCCTTCTTCATTTTTTACAGCTTCAACAAAAGACAACATCTTTTTTTCACTGTTTATAATATCACTGATAACAATTAGTCCTGCACCGCCTGCAGAATATGGCTCTTTTGTATCAATATAAATCTCACTTTTATAAACAGGATAATCCATAGACGTCACTATCTGGGACGTTTCCGGTATAAAAAGATAGAACGAAGAAATAGCGCTTTCCCAGCTTTTGTACAACCGAAGCTGTTCTGCTGTGTTTACCAGTTCCTTCTCGTTTCCCGTTTTCAAATATTCGGAAACTGACTCTTCAATCTCATTGTCACATGATGCATTTATGCCCACATAGCAGACCCTTTCCAACATTTCATCGATTGTTTCTGTTAAAAGATTGATTTTCTGCTGAAACACTGTCATATAATTTTCTTCAATCATCTTTACAGACTCCGTGTAAAATACAGCAGCAATACTAATGACTGTCAGAAACGTAATCCCTGTAATAGAAGCCATTATTTTACCCCGAATACTTTTCAGCTTCATGTTCCCTCCTGTATTCTGCGATATTTTCCTGCGTCAGTATTTCAGTCTCTACCACAAAATCCTCTAAATCATCCTCTTTCTTTTTCATCCTTCCCAACAGATGGATCGTTTCATATCCGATTTTATATCCGGACTGCAATGCAAGCGCCGAAAATGCCCCCTTCTCAAGTGCGTCAACTGCATCCTTCTGTTCATCTATCGTAACAATTTTTATATCTCTGTCCCCTGTCGCATCCGATAATCCCAGTGCAGTAACTGCGCTCGTGGCAAAAATTCCTTTTACGTCCGGATATTCATCCAAAATAGCCCGTACTTTTTCTCCCGACATCTGTAGGTTTGCATAACCGCTCTCTGTAAAAACAACGGTTATCTCCGGCTCAGATTCCATATATTCCAGAAATCCCTCCACCCGCTCCTTATGTCCCATCTGCTCCAGACTTCCCGCGACAATTCCAACTTCACCCTCATACCCGATTTCTTCTGCGAGAATTTCCGCAAGCTTATATCCAGCCTGTCTATTATCGATTCCCACATAAGGAAATTTTTGTCCTTCAAAAGCAGTGTCAAAACTCACTGTCGGAATTCCCGATTCTTCAACCGTTTTCATATATTCCGGCATATCATAAGAATCAATGGGCGCAATCGCCAGTGCATCCACATTTCTCTCTATCAGCTTATCTACCAGTTTTTCCTGAACGTCCTGCTTCAGCTCGGAATCCGGTGCGAGAAAAACAACTTCCATATCAAGCTCTGAAGCTGCTGCTTCCATCCCGGAATGCACCGACATCCAGTACTCGCTTGAGCTGGATTTTGTCACAACCCCTACTATATATTTCTCTTCCGATTTCCTGTATGCTTCTGTCTTTGCACACCCAAAAAGATTCGCACACAATATTCCGGAAATCAGATAAATTAATATCACTTTCTTATTTTTTCTCATATCACACCTCTGTGATCAAAGGTTATATTTTGTCTTAATATCCAGTCCGGTATAAAAATATTCACTCTTCACGTCTTCGTTGTTCAGCAAAATGTCCACCAATATTCTGAGCGGCCTGTACCCTTGTTCAAAACCGTTCTGATCAATCAGAAAATCTACAACATCCGTCTCCAGCAGTTTCTCATTTTTCAGCGTCTGGTCATAGATCACAACATATGGTCTCTGTTCCAATCCCAGCTTTTTAAATGCTTTCTCGATCCCCTTCTGCCCACCGGATACAACAAAAATACCATTGATGCCGGAAATCCCCATCATGGCATTTTCTATTACCTTCTCAACTTCTTCTGTATTGTCAAAGCTTGCCTGAACACCCGCTATTTCCAGTTGGGGAGAAATCTTCTTCATTTCCTCTACAAATCCATCCACCCGCTGGTTGTTCAAAAGACTGCTGAAGTGACCCGTAATAATAAGGATCTTTCCAATTCCTCTTGTCATCATGCTCATAAGACCTGCTGCCACACACCCGCTCTGCTTGTTGTCCATCCCCACAAAACAGCTTCTTCCGGTTCCTACAATATCTGAGTTAAATGTCACGACAGGTATCATTTTCTCATTGATCAGCTCGTTCAGCTTCGCCCGTACGCCTTCCGAATCCACCGGCATAATTGCAAGACCGTGTATTCCCTCCTGTAAAAGCTCCTCTATCGCTTCTAACTGTTCTTTCTCTTCTATTGTTGCTCTTTCTTTTACAGATACCTCTACGTTCAGACCTTCCAGCTCCTTCTGCGCCGTCCGGATCCCTTCATTTACATCCAGCATAAAAGATGCTTTTGAAAGCTGCGTCACCACTCCCAGCCTGATTTTTCCTATATGCTTTTTCTGTCTTTTTCTGGGCTTATGCACATACCCCATCTCTTCCGCAATTCTTTCTATCTCTTCTGCAACCTCCTGGTTGATTCTTCCCCGCTTATTCAATGCACGATCCACAGTTCCTCTGGAAACTCCTGCCCGATCTGCAATCTGCTGGATTGTAACAGCCATCACGTCCTCCTCCTTGTTTCTATGATCACGTGTTCATTATAGCACAACGCATAAAAGCACGCAACAAAAATGCGTGCTTTTATGCTCGTAAAGAGAAATGATCGTTACTTTTCACGGGGCCGGGCACGCCGCTGCCCGGCATCCGAGCCAGTAAAGCACCCTTTTCGGGCATCCGGACCCTCGCCGCAGGCGACTTTAAATGAGCCGGATGCGTTACTATTTGCGGCCTCCCAGGCCGTGAATAGTAACAAATGATCCATCCTAAAAACCAATTGCTGACATGGACTACTATGATAATCAATATCCGCCTTTTGATGTGAACATAGTCACCTCTCATTTCATTTCTTTATATACTATACTAAACAAACGAATTGAGGCTGAAAAATGTACCTGTTATTTCCAATTGTACTTCTTATTATGATTTTCTTCTTTTTCATAAATCATGCACGAAAAAAACGGATTATCTGTAAAATATGCCGCATGTCCTGCTGTGAAAAGCATCATCTGCTGAACCACCTTTTAGAGCCCTTCGGTTTCTGTTACGATTCAGAACAGGATATCTTTTCCTCCCGTCCTGACGCATGGCAGAAAATGTTTGGCTATAGCTCTGCCTATGACAAGGCCGCTCTTACTTTGAACATGATTCTCGACACAGAACCCATATATTTCAACTATGACCAAAAGACATGGCTGGTTCAGTTGTGGAAGGGTCAGTACGGAATCAACGCCGGCGCGGAAGTCGGTATTTATCACGCAGACCGGATCATTGCTCCGGCGCTCAGACGCCAGACCATATTTACTGCTGTGGACGAATCGGAAATGCTTCCTCTTGAAATCCGTCTGTTCTTTGAAGAAGAACTGCTCTTTACCACCTCCCGCCCCCATTGGTGGCTGACTGGATTCTGTATGGGATTCTGGACTCCGCCCGCTTCCTTAAGCGCCCGGATTGGAATTACATTTCCCAATTCAGAAATGTGCGGCGCCTTCCTCTGCGCCCTGGCAGAACTGGGCTACAGACCAGAAGAATATTACCATGACTGCAGTACTGTCCACCTGCTTTTCACCCATCCTAAGACTGTATCCACAGACCTTCTGTGGCTTAACGACTGGCGGGAGAAATCAGCCCTCTGGCGTACAAAGATGCTCTGCATTCTGTTTTTAAAAATTACGCATCCATTCCACTGTACCGTTGACAGAATCTTATATCTGTACTACTACCTGCCTTCCATCTTCCGCAGGACCATCCGCATCCGCTCTTTTCTGCCGAAGCATAAAGAACGAAAATATAGGAAAGGAAGAACCTTATGAGTTATACATCCCGCTTAGACCGTGCCTTTAGAGCTGCTCCTGTCCTGCCGCTTTCTGAACAAACGCCATATGTACTGTTCAGTGACTGTCACAGGGGCACAGGCAGCTCCAATGATAATTTCTTAAAGAACAGGACACTCTATTATGCTGCTTTGACTCATTATGAACGGAAAGGCTATACCTATATTGAACTTGGGGACGGAGATGAGCTTTGGGAAAATCGCTGTTACTCCCGGATTATTGATATCCACAACGAGGTTTTTCTGATGTTCAAAAAACTATGGGAAGAAAACCGACTGTATCTGCTCTACGGCAACCATGACCACTGTAAAAAGAACGTCCGGTATTGCAAAAAACACTGCGGCACATACCATCCTTCTTATATCTGCTGTGATAAGAACCTTGCATCTGGAGAACCGGCAAATATCAAAGACCACATCCCCTTGTTTCCCGGTCTGCGGTTTTTGCCCGCACTGATTCTGAAAAATGCACGAACCGGAACGGAACTATATCTGACTCACGGGCATCAGGCAGATTTTTTGAACAGCACACTTGCTCCCCTGTCCGGTTTTCTCGTCCGCTGGTTCTGGAAACCACTGGAACGCCTTGGTGTACAGGATCCTACCAGCGCCGCAAGAAATTACACCCGCAAACGGTCAACCGAAAAACGCCTCGCCCAATGGGCGCGTCAGAATCAAAAGATTCTCATCACCGGGCATACACACCGTCCTATGATTGGAAGCCCCGCTTCTCCTTACTTTAATACCGGAAGCTGCGTCCACCCGGAAAGCATTACCTGTATCGAGGTCTCCTGCAATGCCCTGACACTTGTCCGCTGGCAGCTTGACACGAAAGAAGACCAAACCTTGTATGTAAAACGTGAAGTTCTGGAACACGTTACGCTATGGTAAAATAATGCTAATCAAAAACCGACATGAATGAGATTTCCGTTCTCTATCATGTCGGTTTGCTTAGCATGTCATATAATGGTATCGGAGTCAAAAGATATTTTAACCCCTGCTGCCTGCGAATTTCCCTTAAGAAATTATTCCTCCCCCGGTACACTATCATATTTATCGGTGCTTTCCTTAAATGTTACACCCTGATTTTCAAAATCAATCTTGTCCCATACCTTCTGCTGCTCTTCGATTTCGGTATCTTTTCTCCACTTCTCGATCAGACCGTCATACTGTTCTTTCTTACGCTCTTCAACAATATTTTTCTTCTCCTGATCTGTCGCCTCGCGGTCTAACAGGCTTACCAGCTTACCGACATACAGACCATAATCAGATTCAACCACATCTGTTACTTCACCTTCGGCCGTCAGTGAATCCACAGCCTTTACCAGTCCCGCATCCGGTGAAACAGATTCAGAATCAAATGTTGTAGACTGCACCTCATATCCTGCCGCCTGAGCCGCTGCATCAATATCCTTAGCTTCACTGTCCTTCAGATTCTTTGCAAATTCCTGCGCAGTCTTCTTGAGATTCTCTTTCTCCTCATCCGTCATATCCTTCGGATTTCCCTCTTCGTCTTTTGTCGAATATGCAAAATAAACATACTTCATGCTCTTCTGAGCGGCCTCCTCGTCAGACACCTCTTCATCCACGCCGGTCTTCATCGGCGCCTCCATTTTATAGGCAATCGTTGCCAGACGCAGATACTCTTCTACATATTTCTGATAGCCGGAAACTGCCTCCTTATCCTCTAAAGCATTATCCTCATCAAACTTCACCGCAGCCTCCTGAATCCCTTTTAATTCTTCATCTGTTACAACCACCTCATACTCGCCTGCATGCTGTTTCATCAAATAAAGATTCTCCAGAGACGTCAGCAGGCTTTCCTTCACAGACTGTTCATAAGTCGTTCCTTCCTCATCTACCTGCTGCGCCCACATTGCTTCTCCTGTGGTTCCCATCATGCTTGCATAATAACTCTCATACTGCGCCTGCTGCATTCTTGCGTAGAAATTCGCCATTCCTGCTGTAATCTTATCATTTCCCACAGTTGCCACAACATCATCATTATCGAAAGAACCACAGCCCGTCAGTGACGCCATTGTCAGAATCCCTGCCAAACTTACTGCTGCCGTTCTCTTAATCCTCTGTTTCATAACTTCCCTGTATACCGCTCTTACACGGCACACACTCCTTTCTTCTATATTCACCTGTTACATCAAACATATAGATGCAAGGGTCAAAAGCCCCCGACTATGATACCTGCGGATTGTTCCGTGCTGCGCACTCCCACAATCCTGCCTGATATCAACATATATCCTGTATTATAAAACTTCTTGCCTATTCTAACAAGCTTTTTATATCATTTAACAACTTTTTCACAAGTTCCAGCAAGCCCTCATCCTTCTCCCCCTTATTTTTCCCTCTTCTCTGATACAAGAAAAAAGGCGGGATCTCTGCCTTAAATACAAGAGCATTGCCGTAAGACTGAATCAGCAGCGGAATCTTCTGTGGATCCACCTTTGCGTTTTCATACATGGTAAACTTAAGCTCGTCGTTTTTCTGCTCCACCCCGGTCACATACGCCGAGTGCGCCAGCGCCTTCAAGGCTGCAATCCGAAGAAGCTGCTGCACCTTCTTCGGAATATCTCCAAAGCGGTCAATCAGCTCTTCCACCATATCGTCCATTTCCTCTTCATTTTCAATGCCGGCAATTCTCTTGTAAATATCCAGCTTCTGGAACTCATTCGGAATATATCCATCAGGGATGTAAGCGTCCACATTCAGATCCATCGTCGTAGTAAATACATCCTCATCCAGTTCGCCCTTCTCCTGCTTCACTGCCTCACCCAGCATTTTACAGTACAAGTCATATCCGACCGCTTCCATGTGTCCATGCTGCTTTTCACCAAGAAGGTTTCCGGCTCCCCGGATTTCCAAATCCCGCATGGCAATCTTAAATCCGGAACCAAGATCCGTAAATTCCCGGATTGCTGCCAGACGCTTTTCCGCCACTTCTTTCAAAAGCTTATCCCGTCTGTAAAGAAGAAATGCATAGGCCATCCGGTTAGACCGGCCCACGCGGCCCCTAAGCTGATACAACTGAGAAAGCCCCATCTTATCTGCATCGTGGATAATCATTGTATTGGCATTGGCAATATCAAGCCCCGTCTCGATAATCGTTGTGGACACCAATACATCAACGTCGCCATTGATAAAATCATACATGATATTTTCCAGCTGACGTTCATTCATCTGTCCGTGTGCAAAGGTAACATTTGCATCGGGAACCAACTTCTGAATCCGCCCCGCCACATCTGCGATGTCACTGACCCTGTTGTATACATAGTACACCTGACCGTCGCGGGAAAGCTCCCGTTCAATTGCTTCTCTGACCATCTCGTCATTGTACTCCATGACATAAGTCTGAATCGGCATTCTATCCATAGGCGCCTCTTCCAGCACGCTCATATCCCGTATCCCAATCAGACTCATATGAAGTGTCCGCGGAATTGGCGTTGCAGTCAACGTAAGTACATCGATATTTTTTCGAAGTGTTTTAATTTTCTCCTTATGGGTCACGCCAAACCGTTGTTCTTCATCGATGATCAAAAGCCCCAGATCCTTGTACTGCACATCTTTGGACAGTACACGGTGAGTGCCGATTACCACATCCACCAATCCCTTTTTCAAATCCTCGACTGTCTTTTTCTGCTCTGTCGGTGTGCGGAAACGGCACAGCAAATCTACCCTCACTGGAAACTCCTTCATCCGCTGGGAAAACGTATTGTAATGCTGCTGTGCCAATATGGTCGTAGGTACCAGATAAACAACCTGCTTTCCTTCCTGTACCGCTTTAAATGCTGCGCGGATTGCAATCTCCGTCTTTCCAAATCCCACGTCCCCACAGATCAGACGGTCCATGA
>ERZ808049.763-NODE-763-length-12152-cov-16.685880_pt1 | contig 12152 bp, 16 predicted proteins | sample MGYA00380198_ERZ808049 | MGnify/ENA primary metagenome ERZ808049 (study PRJEB31490, sample SAMN06133414) | mouse gut metagenome | isolation source: Z2_2 | host: mice | place: China: Chengdu | collected 2015-05 ...
TCCGGGAAAAGAAAGCTCTTATAATGGCAATCTGGGGAAGAAAGCACGAGGTGTACCACATTTTTATTGATAAACGCCCCGTTTTTCGCAGGAACGATCATCGTTTGTTCCAAGGTGTGAAGATACATCTCGCCTTCAAAAACATAGATGAACTGAAAATCTTCATGCCAGTGCCATACCAACCAGCCGGGTGGTTCGGGAATGCTCCTTCCCCTTTGCACATCCATGCATAGATACGGGAAATCGCTTTTCTGATTCAGATTTACCGAATTGAGATATGTTTCAGCCATGCCGCCCTCCGATACTGCGATATTATTATAATATCTGACTATAAAATTATAGAAATCGAGCAAATGATACGATATGATTATAACAAGAAATTGTTTTCAAATCAATAGGCGAAAAGATGGTGTTAACTTTGAATAAACAGAATATAGACCTGATTCGTGAATCCTTTTCCGTTCAGGCAGAGGAGTTTGAAAATTCCGGGATGAATTTCTCGAAACAAGAGTATTTGAATTTGATTATCGGACAGATAAAAGCAAGACCGGATGACAAAGTATTGGAAGCAGCATCGGGAACCTGTATCTGCGGAAGAAATATTACGCCTTATGTAAAAAAGGTTGTGTGCCTTGACGCTACGCCCGCAATGCTACAGATTGGTAAAGAAGCTGCCGAAACAGAGGGTATTAAGGGCATTTCTTTTGAAGTCGGTCTTGTGGAGGATATTCCATATCTGGATGAATCCTTTGATATTGTACTGACCCGATTGTCCTTTCATCATTTTACTGAAATGGAGAAACCGTTTTCTGAGCTACACCGGGTACTGAAACCGGGTGGCAAGCTTGTTATTATTGACATGGAGGCAACCGAAGAAGCTCTCCGTGAAATCGAGGACAGAATCGAGACAATGCGTGATCCGTCGCATATCAGGAACAGAAGCCGAGAGGAATTTGAGATGCTGTATCACCGCTATGGTTATGATTTGCAGATTGAAAAAACAACCAAAATACCTGTACGACTGGACGCATGGATGGAACTTACAAAAACAGAAGCAAAGATAAGGAGCGAAATTTTGTCGCTTATGCAAGAGGAACTTGACGGAGGAAGGAAAACAGGATTTTTTCCGTATCTTGTCGACGGTGGCATTACCTTTAATCAGCAATGGCTGTTCCTGCTTGGAATCAAAAGACAGGAGGCGGATTATGGCGGAATCATATTTTGAAATCCAAGGATAAACGCCTTGCGGCAAAGAAAAGAGGATTGAAATGACACGGGAAGAAATGGTAAAGATTTGCGTGGAGCGTGACAAAAGCTATACCGGAAAATTTTATCTCGCCGTAAAAAGCACAAAAATTGTCTGTAACCCTGGTTGCAGTGCAAAAGTGCCGCTGGAAAAGAATATGGTATTTTTTGATACGCTGGAGGAAGCGCTTGCGGCAGGATACCGTCCCTGCAAAATATGCATGAAAGAAATGTGGAGGTAAAAAGATATGAATGATGTCATTGTTTTATTTGAAGTCACAGTAAAAGCTGGCAAGATGGAGGATTATCTCAATCAGGCGGCTTCAATGAAAAATAGCCTTGCAAACGCAGAGGGATTTATCCGCTCGGAGCGGTTCTCGTCGCTTGTAACGGAAGGAAAGCTGCTCAGTATGTCGGTCTGGAAGAATGAAGAAAGCGTTACAAAATGGCGAAATAACATAGCGCACCGTATGAGCCAAAAGCATGGATGGGAAAATGATTTTTTGGATTACAAAATCACTGTTGTTACACCGCTACGCTCTTATACAATGGCTGACCGTACAGAAGCGCCGAGTGATTCCAATGAATTTTTCGGAGGTTGACTATGCAATACACAACGAATTATGAATCGCCTCTTGGAAAAATTGTGATTGCCGCAGATCAAATCGGTCTGACAGGTCTTTGGTTTGAGGGGCAGAAATACTTTGCACTATATCTTGATAAAGAAAACGAAGAAAAAGAAATTCCCGTACTGACCGAGGCAAAACGCTGGCTGGATATTTATTTTTCCGGCAGAGAACCGGACTTTGAGCTGCCACTTCACTTCATTGGTAGTGAATTTCAGAACGAGGTATGGGAGATTTTATACTCAATTCCTTACGGTAAGACCATGACATATGGTGAAATCGCAAAGCGGCTTGCCGCAAAGCGTGGTATTGCCCGAATGTCGGCACAGGCTGTTGGCGGTGCGGTCGGAAAAAATGAAATTTCCGTTATTGTGCCGTGCCATCGTGTTGTTGGATCAAACGGCAGCCTGACAGGATATGCAGGAGGTATTGCTAAAAAGATTGAACTTTTAAAATTAGAAGGAGCATATAAAGATGAATATTTTGTGCCAAAACATAGCACAGCGCCATGAGTAGTTTCAAAACTATATTTTTATATTACATAGCCGTTTGGTTTTCTTATGAAAATCAGGCGGCTATTTTTGGGAAAGGCGCAGAACTGGATGACAGCGAGGGCGTACAGATTGCAAGGAAGGCAAAAGAACTTTTAGATAGGCTGGCAGAATACAAGCCGCTTGCAAAGATTGAGGAACTGGAAGAATGTAACTATAACATGATTGATAACGTCCTGAACAATGAGAAGCCGAAAGAGGAAAAAGAAAAGCAGTCAGGCAGGATTTCAATAAAAGAGAAACTGGCGGAGAAAAAGGCGGTCATCGAGCAGAGGGATAAGTCAGAGAAGGAAGCCCCGGAAAAGGGAACGGAGAAAAAATCAGAGAGGGAGATATAAGTTATGGATAAATTTACAGTGGAAGAAATCAATTTGATGTGTGTGTTTGAGGGGCAGGACAGGACGGGTATGATTGCCGACATAAAGAATGTGATTCCCCATATACAGGACAGTGACATGGTGGAGCTTGCCGGACAGGTTTTAGGGAAACTGGAAACCATGAGCGATGCGGAATTTACAGAGGTGGCATTGGAAGCGGCGGAGTGATTGACGCAAATCTTTTATAGCATTATTCGACATAACGTGCTATAATTCTCTTAGTCAGATTAGAACGAGTAGGGATAGTCTGCGGTTGTCCTTTCTGGAAACGGAAAGGAGGTCGGTATGAATACGTTAGAAGTGCTTACGTTGGTGCTGGTGATTTTTGCAGCCTTGACATACATAGACAATAAACACAACCGCAAGTAACGGAAAAGGCTATCCTCTACTGCGAATAGAGAATAGCCAGTGATCCGTTTTTTCTAAAATTGATTACTCGTTTCCGATTGAACAACCGTCGGACGTGCTTGAATCCTTCGGCTTCTATGATGATTATAAACCAACACTGCGAATTTTGCAAGAGGGTTTAGGAAATGGGGGTGCTTCGGCGCTCCTATTTTTTTGTGGATTTGTAGACTATATTACAGGAATATGGTCTTGTCTACAAGAATTTTTTTAGATTTATATAATAAAGTAGGAAGGAATGGGTGGGATTCCGCCGCAGTCGGCATTGTGGGCAGTGTGTATAACTCCACGTCTTATGGAGCTGTGGGCAACACTGTTTGCAGGATGTGGGAAAGCTGCTTTTGCTTTTCCATATGCTGTGAATGGTGTTGTCCATAGCGGAATGGGGAGTTATGCACACTGTCCACGATGCTTTTTTTGCTTTTAAAGCCTTTTCGGGGATGCATATTACCGGGCAGGGTTATTGTCCCGGTCTGGCTGTTCCTGTGCGCTTTTTGGCGGCTCTGTGCGCCCTAAATACTGGTTCAGGTTCTCCAGTTTCCGGTTCAGCGATTTCAGCTCTTTTTCACAGTTTTTGTATGTGGCGGTCAGTTCTTTTTTCTGTGCGGTCAGCTCCTGATACTCCGCTTTCAGCTTGTCAATGTTCAAGCCTTTTAAGGGGATGCCCGCCTGCTCCAGCATACGCCTTGCGCCGCCATAAAGGATGATCTGGCTCTCATGCTTACGGAAATAAGCGTCAGGATTTTTGGACTTCTTATAGGCGGTATGATACGCTTTATTTGCCTTGTACTGCTCCGCATATTTGATAATTTCCGCAAGGTCTTTGATGCGGTTCTCCAGCTTGCGGACAGTCTGCTTTGCTTCCTTCCCGGTGGCGGCTGTGGTGGCGATTTTCTGCTCCAGTTCTTTTATAGAGCCAGCTTCATTATATGCCTGTGCCGCAATCTTTAAATTCTCAACCGCCGCCCACCTCTGCAGCCCCGGACTGTTCTGGAATTTCTCATCGGAGGTGTCAATCAATCTCTTATCTGCGTAATCCCTTTTCGGGATAACTGCCTTCCGTTCCCGTTTCAGTTCAATCCGTTCTTTGATGCGTTCCTTTGTGTATTCCTTTCCGAGTGACTTGATGCTGCCACGCACAAAACGGTCTTTGCCGAGTGGACGGAAGGAGATAAATTTGAGGGCATCTTCCCCAAAAGTTTCTCCTTTTATCTCATAGCCTTTTGCCCGCATCAGGAGCAGAAATTCTTCATAGGTGGAGGATGATTTTATTGCAGCGTTGATGTCTTTCCTTATCTGTGTTTTCCATGCGGCGCTGTTCTTGTCTGCCTGCCATTCGTTGTATTTTTTCCCACGCTCCCCACCGGGGATAATGACAGAAAGATTATGCTCGCTGCACAGCTCGTCACTTAATTTTCGGATGCGGTAATAGCTCTGTTTGCAATCATGGTATTTGTCATGCTCTATGTTGTCAGCGGCACAGAAAATGATATGGTTATGGACGTGACCTTTATCAATGTGTGTGGTGACAACATAAGAATATTTCCCCTCTAAAACCTTGTCCGCAAGTTCTTTCCCGATCTGGTGCGCTTCGTCAAAGCTGACCTCACCGGGAGCGAAAGCCTGTATCAGATGATAGGCTTTATTGGGGCTGTTTTCCCGGCAGTGGTCTAAGGTGTATTTGAAGTCAATCGCTGCGGTTTCCGGCGCACAGGCATAGGAAGAAATATAGATGCTTCCGTCTGTTTTGTCCGGGTTGCATATGTAGGCTACCGCTTTATCAACGGTTGCTGTGATAGCATGGATTTTTGTGACTGCCATACCTGTTTCATCAACTCCTTTACTTCGTCCATATCTTCCTGATAGACGTGGTTTGTGCTGTTAATTCTTTTCGCAATCTGGTTCAGACTTGAACTGATCCGCCCTAACTCCGTATTGTATTCCCGTAAAAAACTGTAATCCACGTCATAGACATATCCGTATAGAATCAGCTTCCGGAGGAAAGCCGATTTGCTTTTCATGCCGGACAGCTTAAACTTCTCGTCAAGGATGTACTGCTCCTTGTCATCTAAGTGAAATTCATTCCGGTTGGTGCGTGTCCTGTTTGCCATTTTTAACACTCCTTTTCTGTTTTTTAGGCATAAAAAAACTGCTGTAACTTGTCCGGTTTACAACAGTCTGGTTTCGTGTCTGTTCAGTTGTTTTGGATAGAAATATCCATGTGTTATTGTAGCAAATCTGCGGGGGAAGGTCAAGGACTTGCAAAGAAAAACGCAAAGAAAACCAAAGAGGGTTAGGGATACTTCCCTATGGAAATTTCATCATACGGACGGTAGGGAAGTATGGGGAATTTCGCCCATGTGTCCGGACATGGGCAGTGCTTGCTATTCTACCCACGACACTCCCGGAGGGTGTGTCGTTAATTATTAAATTTTGGGAAAAATTGAGTTTCTACTTGATATTAGACGTTTAAGCGTCTAATATTGGATAAAAGATGGAGGGAAAGAAATGGAATATATATCAGTAAAAGAAGCATCATTAAAATGGGGAATTTCGGAACGAAGAATACAACGATTATGTTTAGAGGAAAGGGTAGCCGGAGCAATAAGATTTAGTAGGGTTTGGATGATACCAAAGGATGCTGAAAAGCCAGCGGATGCAAGGAGAAAGGAGTTTCGGAATGAATAATTTATTACTTCTGGAAGATGATATTGGCTTGATAGACGGGCTGCAATACTCACTAAATAAAAATGGATTTCATGTAGATATTACCCGTACAGTCGAAGAAGCAATGATATGTTTAAAAGAAATAGGCAGGTACGATTTGTTAATTCTTGACGTTACTCTACCAGACGGAACAGGATTTGAGGTTTGCGAAAAAGTTAGAAAGCAAAATGTACAAATTCCGATTATCTTCCTTACTGCGTCTGATGAAGAAGTCAATGTAATACGGGGCTTAGACTGTGGTGGAGACGATTATGTTACAAAACCCTTTAAATTGGGAGAGCTATGCTCCCGTATTCGTGCTTTATTGCGCCGTGCGGGGGTATCTGCACAAGACAAAACAAATGTTTTGGAATGTGGAGATATTTCTATTGACCTGTTAGGAAGCCGTGCATTATTGAATGGTAGATTATTAGAATTGACAAATGCGGAATATCGTCTGCTTTGCCTGTTAGTGCGAAATGCGAACCGTATTGTTTCAAGGGATATTATTCTAAATGATTTATGGGATGGGACAGGAAATTTTGTTGATGACAATACTTTATCGGTCTATATCCGGCGGCTTCGTGAAAAAGTAGAAATTGACGCTTCTCACCCACAGCACTTAATCACAGTCCGGGGATTTGGCTATCAGTGGAAAGAGGTGTGCGTATGAGCATATTTCGTGACAGGCAGATTAAATGTTTTTCTCTATTCATTATTATGTATGTTGTTTTGTTTTTTGGGATGGCTGCATGGTTTTCTCAAACCCAGATATCCACTTCAAAATCCATGTATATAGAACATGACAGGGCTATTGTATCTTCATTGCTGGAACAAGGTATTTCAAAAGAGGTGATCGCAAATGCGATTTCTTCCAAAGAATCCAGTACCGCAGGAGTAGAATTGCTAAATGATTGGGGAATTACCCAGAATGTAATGGGTAGCCTGCTTCCCTATTTCTCTCAATTCCAGTATCATTTTTTGTCTATGATGTTTGGAGGGTGTATTAGCTTAACCGCAGTTCTTTGCCTTGCAATTTTTTTCTTCTTGCAGATGAGGAAAAAATTATACCAGCGGGCAGAAAAAATCATAGGCAGTTATATTAACAACGATTACTTTTGTCATTTACCACAAGACAACGAGGGAGATATTTTTCATTTATTTGCTGTTGTTGAACAGCTTGCTACTATGCTGCAGGCAAAAAAAGAAACAGATCATAAGACAAAAGAATTTTTGAAAAACACAATTTCAGATATTTCACATCAATTAAAGACTCCGCTAGCAGCATTGATGATGTATCAGGAAATTATAGAAACTGAACCGGATAATGCCGATACGGTAAGGGAGTTTTCAAAAAAAATCGGAACTGCCCTAAAACGCATGGAGCAGCTTATTCTGTCTATGCTGAAAATTACCCGTTTAGATACTGGAAATATTCTTTTTGAAAAAAAATCCTATTTTGTGCAGGAGTTAGTTGAAAACGCTATTAACGAACTCACAACAAGGGCAGCACATGAAAATAAGCAGATTATTGTAAAAGGAACACCCAATCAAACAATTATTTGTGATATGGACTGGACAAGTGAAGCGATTGGAAATCTTGTTAAAAATGCTTTAGACCATACGCAGCCGGGTGGAATAATTCGCATTACTTGGGAATGTACGCCAACTATGATACGGGTATTAGTTTCTGATAATGGAAATGGGATTGCCCCGGAAGATATACACCACGTTTTCAAACGTTTTTACCGAAGCAAACATTCTCTGAATATGCCGGGGATTGGGTTAGGACTTCCTCTTGCAAAATCTATCATAGAGGGACAGGGCGGGTTTCTTTCCGTACAGAGTGTTTTACATGAGGGAACCACTTTTTCAGTATCTCTCCTTACGAAATCGTAAGGTTAAATTCACCGAATTGTAAGCTGCCCCTGTTATCCTTTTTGATAAAAGGAGGTTATCAATTTATGGAAATTTTAAGAGTTGAGAATTTGTGCAAAACTTATGGTAAAGGGGAAGCAGAAGTAAACGCCTTAAAAAATGTGTCTTTCTCCCTTGAAAAAGGCGAATTTGCCGCTGTTGTGGGCGAATCCGGTTCTGGAAAAAGCACCCTGCTAAACTGTATCGGTGCTTTAGATATGCCAACTTCGGGTTCCATTTTTATTGACAGGCAGAATCTGCTTTCTATGAAAGAAGAAAAACGGACGATTTTCAGACGGCGTAATATTGGCTTTATCTTCCAGTCTTTCCAGCTTGTAGCGGAACTGGACGTAGAGCAGAATATTATGTTTCCCCTGTTGTTGGACTACCGTAAACCAGAGCCGGACAGAGTAGATGAAATTCTTAGTCTGCTGGGGCTTACTGAACGCCGCCACCATTTACCGAGCCAGTTATCCGGGGGACAGCAGCAAAGAGTAGCGATTGGCAGGGCACTGATTACACAGCCGAAGCTTATTTTAGCAGATGAACCGACAGGAAACCTTGACAGTAAAAACAGCCATGATGTTATTGATATGCTGACCAGTGCTTCAAAGCGTTTCCAGCAAACTATTTTAATGATTACACACAATAACAACCTAACTGCTTTGGTTGACAGGGTATTTCGTGTAAGCGACGGTGTTCTTACAGATTTGGGAGGGAGAGCAAATGAAACATTATCTTAAACTTGTTCCTATATCTGCCAAAATTCACCGCAAGCAAAGTAAAATGACACGTATCTGCATTACCCTTGCGGTTCTTTTGGTTGCTGTCATGTTCGGGCTTGCGGATATGTATTTACAGGGTGTTACAAGGCATCAAATGGAGGAAAGCGGTAACTGGCATTATGAGTTTCATTCTATTGATACACAAACGGCTTCCTTTATTTCAGCACGTCCGGAAACAGAGGTTTCCGGATGGCATAATACGGTTTCTTCCGAAGCAGGATATTCTATAAAAGGACAGACCATTTCAATTAGTGTGCAAGAAAGAAAAGTTTTTGAGAATATATTTCTGAATGAAATTATAGAGGGGGAATATCCAAATGCGTCAGGCGAGATTGCCGTATCCTCTTCGCTCAAGGATACTGCTTCTATTTCATTGAATGAGACGGTCGAATTATACAAATCAGACGGAAGCGTAACAGCTTATTCGGTAGTTGGTTTTTTAGATGATACAGAAACCTCACGTTTGGTTGAGGGAGATACACCGATTGCAGTAATGACGCCAACAGGATTCGAGGCACTTGTGGTTGCTGACGCTGATACAAGTTATGTTGTTCAATTTTCGCGTATATGCAATATACCGGATATAATCAAGGGTATAAAGGAAAGTAATCATCTATCGGAGGAGCAGATGACAGGGAATATCCCTCTTTTGAGTATACAAGGACAGATCGCAGGGAAAACAGGTGTAGACCAGATTTATCAAGTCGCTTTTATCCTCTCTGTTATCGTTATGGTGACCTGTATTCTGATGATTTCAAGCAGTTTGAACAGTAATGTTGCAGAGCAGACAGAATTTTTTGGTATGCTTCGGTGTTTGGGTGCAACGAAAAGGCAGATCATGCGGTTTGTGCGTTTAGAGGGAATATATTGGTGCAGAACAGCTATCCCGATTGGGATTATACTCTCTATACTGATTGTTTGGGTTTTATCTGCTGCTATGCGGGTAATAAATCCTCTATGGTTTTCTGCTATGCCGGTTTTTGGCATAAGTTGGATCAGTATCATTGCAAGCGTTTTGTTAGGACTGCTGACTGTTTTACTTGCCGCACGTTCTCCGGCAAAAAGAGCAGCAAAAGTCTCTCCGCTTATGGCTATATCGGGAAATGCCGGACAAATGGCTTCATTTCGTAAGTCGGCAAATACAAAGGATTTTAAGATTGAAATTGCAATGGGTATTCATCATGCAAAATCAAAGAAAAGAAATTTTGTTTTAATGACGGGGGCATTTGCTGTCTGTATTACGCTGTTTCTCACATTCAGTACGCTGATTGATTTTATGAAAAATGCTTTTGTGCCGCCGGAATATACGCCGGAATTGTCTATAGCAAGTGAAACCAATACTTGTTCGATTGACAACAAACTGTTAGAGCAGATCAAGCAAAACAATTTTGTCAAACGGGCATACGGGCGAATGTTTGCCTATAATGTCCCAACAGAAAGCAGTGGGAAAAGTTACAATGCAAACCTTATTTCTTATGAAGAAAATCAATTTGGGTGGGCGGCGGATTCTCTAGTGTCCGGCTCCATAGATACAGTCATGCAGCAGGAAAATCAAATATTATTCGTACAGACGGGAAATATTGACGTGCATGTTGGTGACAATATAACCTTATCTATCAATAACAGGACGCAGACCGTTTCGGTTGCTGGAATTTTATCTGACAGTCCTTTAGCCCGTGTAGAGGGAACGGAGACCTTTTTCTGTTCAGAAAAAACCTTTACTGCATTGACTGGTGAAACCGGCTATACTATTATAGATATTCAATTTGAGAATAATGCTTCCAGCGGAAACGTAGAAACAATCGTAAACCTGTTCCCTAATGGCGGGGTGATATTTTCAGACAGCCTTTCAAAAGTGCAACAGCAAAGAAACCTGTATCACACTTTCGCTATCCTTGTTTATGGTTTTCTTTCTATTATTGTTGCAATTACTGTTTTCCATATTATGAATACAATCAATATGGGGGTAGCTGCAAAAATGAAAGAATATGGAGGTATGCGGGCAATCGGAATGAGTGACCGACAGCTTGTAAAAATGATAATTGCAGAAGCAGCAACTTACGCAATATACGGAGTGATTCTAGGTTGTATCGTAGGACTGCCTATGCACTGGACTATCTATGTGAGCCTAATAACAAATATTTGGGGAACTGCATGGAGCGTTCCGTTCATTCCTCTTATCCTTATAATTGCTATTGTTCTGTTTACTTCTCTTTTAGCGGTTCGAGAACCAGCAAAGCGATTGCAGAGAATGTCTATTGTTGAAAATATCAGCGCACAATAAATTTTCACTTGTTCTTAAGCGGGTAGCTTCAAAAATTGCCCGCTCTTTTTTACCTTACAAATCCGTAAGCTAAAATTCATCTTAAAGTAAGCTGATATTGATAAAATAAGGTAAAACAAAATACTTGTTCGTAATCTGCCGAACTATGACATTGCTATACGATAGTAAAAAAGCCATAGTACGGTAGATGAAGTTTATTGTTTGAGGATACAAGGTTATGTGGGAAGTGAAGAAAAACTCAGGGCATATTTTGCAGAGTGTGTGTTTGAGGAAAAACCGAGAGTATTATTCGTAACTGATGAGATTTTGCCAAATCATATAACCTACTTTGAATATCTGAAAAATATCAGGCAGACAAGGAGCCATAAAGAGCCGGACGATACCCTTGAGGGGCTGCTGGAGTTTGCAGGGATTGATAAAAATGCAGAAACCGGTTCGCTATCTGTGGGTGAGAGAAGCAGGCTGTTATTAACAGGTGTGATATTTTTGAGGACAGAGAACTATGTGTTATGTGGTTTATATGAGGGAGTGACAGCAGCGGATGCGGATATTTTGGATCAAATCCTGACGGAGCTTTCTTTAAGTGGGAATTTACATATTGGGTATATGGGGGAGCCGCCGACAGGTATTTGTGATGAAATTGTTTATCTCTAAGATAAAAAAACAGAATTGTGATACAAATAAAGCATCTGGTGCCTTTGGCAGTGTTCCGGTTCACTTTATTAGGTTTCAATGATATAGGGAGGTGATAGGGGATAAGATGAAACAGATATAGGATGGAGCTGTTTATCATAAGACAGGTGATTATAATGAGTAAAATAGTAATATTATCTTTTTCGGAAGGTGAAGAAGAAGTATGTCAGAGAATATTGCAAATTGTAAGTGAAAGCACTCGCTTCGAAGGCTGTAATGAGCTTCAAGGAGAAAAGAACATTAGTATTGGAGAAATGAAGCTGAACTTGTTAGAGAGGAATGTGATCATACATGGTGCGGAGGTTATGCTTACCAATAGGGAGTTTGAAATACTGTATTTGTTGGCACAAAGTCCCGGCAGGATATTCAGCAAAGAGCAGATCTATGATATTGTCTGGCAGGAACCGTATTCCGGCGATTACAATATTGTCATGAGCCATATCCGCCACATAAGGGAGAAAATAGAGGACAATCCGGGCAAGCCGCTTTACATACAGACCGTATGGGGCATTGGCTATCGGTTCAACAAAAATTTAAGCAGCAGTCTGTGATGTGAAAACAGA
>ERZ808049.765-NODE-765-length-12123-cov-14.884277_pt1 | contig 12123 bp, 16 predicted proteins | sample MGYA00380198_ERZ808049 | MGnify/ENA primary metagenome ERZ808049 (study PRJEB31490, sample SAMN06133414) | mouse gut metagenome | isolation source: Z2_2 | host: mice | place: China: Chengdu | collected 2015-05 ...
AAAAATAGGCTCAGGAAAACCATTTTCATTACGTTTTGTGCCTGAGCGAAGCGAAAGGAATGAATATAATTATGAAATTTTCAAACGAGGCAATGAGAGATGTACTTATGTTTTTTGAAGAAAAAATAACTTATAAATATGACGACAACACAGAACAGGAAGGATATACGCCATATTTAATTGTTGAAAATGATTATTTTACTGAATTATTTTCAAAACATAAATATACTAAGGACGAATTAGCATATACTATTGAAAAAATGGTTGAAGTAATATTATCAGATAATAGATATATCTTTTTATGGAATTCAACTGTTAGAAAAAATACGTCCTGAATCTACGTGGGATAAAACTAAATCAATAGCTGGTAAAGTTGGAAATCATGCGTTAAGTTTTATTGAAGATACAGCACAAAAGATAGCAGTTACATCAGCAGCTTCTTTTATAAACAAGATGTTTTAAGAAAAGTTCTCTAATCAATAGTCTGAGGAATTGGTTCATCTTCTAATTTATTTTTGAGTCGTGCTTCAATTGCACTAAATATTACTTTGGTTTGTTTAAACGATACTTTTTGTTCCTGAAGAATGGATAGTATCGTTTTTTCTATGTAATTATAATCCTGATCTTCTCTTAGGTTTGGAATCATTGAATTAGTATAGAGCAAATTATTCATATTAAAATTTCCTTTCATTTAATAATATTTTAACTATATTGAATTAATGTTTAGTCTGTTTATTTTAGTAAATCTATGCTAAGATTTATGTATATAAAGTGATTAAATTTTGCTATTCTCTTTTTTACATCATTTTTTAATTAATTCTGAGTGTTTTGAATAGAGTCTTGCATTTTCAATATTTAGATTTTTGGGCGACTAAAATTGTATATATGAATATGGTAAAAATTAAACACGATATATATAGTATTTTAATGTGATACAAGTACAATATATTGATTCGGCTTTTGTTTAACTAGCACAACAGGTTAAATTACGATTTATTAATATTTTAAGACATAATAAAAATAGGGCATTAGTCACACTAAGCCCTACATAAGACTGTTTATACGAATTGACTGTTTACTACAAAGCTCTTGTTTTAGAACAATTAGTTTTCGCTTGTCTTATTAAAATTCTCTTTGGGTTTTAAATTAGGTTTAATAGTATCTGTATATTTTTCTAGTAGAAATAATATATTTGCATACGAGAATATATCGCTTATTTGAAATCTTTTTGTATAATATAAGGCTTTGCAAGTGTTTTCTAAATATGAAATACTTTGTTGTTCATCATCTATATATGTTGTTGGTATAATTAAAGAATAATCATTATTTGTATAATCCCTAATATACAAATCAACTATATTAAGAGCACAACAAAAAGCAATATATTCATTTGCCATCAAAAGAATCAAAGGTAAATTTGAAATAGTTCTTTTTACTCTAATTACTTTGGATTTCAATAAAGCACACATAATAGTAGCAGCGATTTTATGTCTATCCATAGGTTTTGATTCTTTAGACATATATAATTTACGGATGTCTTTTCTAAAAGATTCATAATAATAATATGCTAAGTTAAACCTTGACATACGTAATTTTAATACTTCTCCATTAAAACTGCTGTTATCGATTTTCTTTAAATCGTTATAAAACTGTATCACGATTTCGGTAATAATATTAAAATCACTTCGTTTCATATCCTGAATCCTTTAAAACAGATCTTGTTACATATTTTTTGCCTTTGTATTTTACAATTTCAGAAAAACGTTTGTCTCCATTATGAAATAATGGAAAAGGGTTTCTATAAATACAAATTACCTCTCTCCAAACGAAATATATTAACAGTAATCCAACTAATAAAATAATTAATCCTAATATAATCATATATACTCACCTTCTTTTATTTAATATTCATTTGTTATTTCATTGTGCATATGTAAGATTGTGTCATACCCCAATTCCAAAACAGGACTGCAACAACATAATATATTAATACAATTACACACGAAAACTATAGTTGATGAAATAGCGATTTCGCCCATAAAAATTAGTAAAACAAAAGCAGAACATGAAAACATTATAAAAGTAAAAATAAGATGGATAACATTGATAACACCTTTAATTGAAGATCTAACAGCCTGAGTCAATACAATGGAATCAATTGTAACAGATAAGATAAAAGTAAAAGTACCAATAAAACTTTGTTTTGAAATTGAGTTTAAATTGTTTTCGTCAATATACACTGTAACAAGAATAATAACAAATGCTACTAATTTTCCTATATATATTTTTTCATATTTTAATAGAATTTGTATTATATTCCATATCTCATCATTTTTAGTCGTGTAAGTTTCTTTAGTATCTTCAGCCACGATAATGTTCCCCCGAATATAACGTAATATCTTATTGTACAGTAAACATATAGAAAAATCTTATTCCATTGTTTTGCCTTATCACAAAAAAGATTTTGCCAATACTTCTTTTTAATCTGTAATACTGCCTTATTTTATCATAACTATAAAACAATGTCTATGATATCTTAAAATATATCAAAAAAGAGATTAATAAACATCAAAATCAAGTTGAAAATAAATTTTCACTTTGTTTACAACTTGATTTCATAAATTCGTATTATTGGAAATAAATAAGTTAATTCCAATTTAATTCTAATTGAACATTGCCACATAAGTATTTCTTGTCCGAATCTTAAAATTATCAAAATTTATACTTTGAATATCTATAAATTCTAATAAATGTATTTTAGTTTCAGAATTATCATATTCATTTCCATTCTTGTGTATATTTCCATAATTTCATTTATATCATCTTGCCTTTTCATTACAACATGTACATTATTAGATATAAAAGGGTGATCTATATACTTCTCAGTAATAGGATAACATGAGCTGATTTTATATAATGCATCCTTAGTTGTTTTAGCAATATGGTAGTAACAGCTTCTAAGATCTTTATCAGGACATGCTAAACAAGTCTGATAATATTCTCTCTGTCCGTCTTTTCTATGAGACAAGTCGCTTGTTGGGATTGCCCAATACAGTCCATCAATTTTAGTATCCTTTAAACAACAGAATACTGAACGTTTATTTCCATTTACAATATCACAGTATCCACCAAGTTCATTAATAACTTCCAATAATTCTCGTTTAATCACATATAGTCCATTTTCTATCATTATTTCTCCTGTGCATTAAGAAAGCCGTGTCTCCACGGCGCTTCCTCTAGTTGTCTACTTATAACGCTGAACAACAGGCGTATTTCCTCAATTCGTTGTTTAAAACACTGACGAAAAGTGTATTTCCATCTATCTGTCTTCTGCTTTAACAAGCTATGCTGAACAGAATGCATATTAAGAAATCAAATTTGACCTCTTACTTATATTATACACAATATGGATAAAATGAACAGTAGAAGAATAAACTAATTTTTGAAACAAAATTCAGCAATATTACTAAAATGACAAGAATTAAGAAAAGAGCACAGGAACAATTAATTTCCCAGCTCTTCAATACCTGCCATATAAACTCAAATTATTATAATCAAATCAAAATAAAATAATATTATAAATTTTACAAAATTTTCACATTCAAAAATATTAACAGTATCAATTATATTGCCAACATTCCAGCAATAGTATATTCCAATTCACTTATTTTCTTAGTCTTTGCAGCTTTTTCACCACTGCTTATGCGTTTTTCTAAAGTAGTCCTATCTAAAATAACTTGCTTTTCAAGTTTTTTAACATTATAACAATCACCAATAGAATCTGGATCAGAGGCATTATTCTCTAACCACTGTTTTAAACCTTTCTCAACTGACTTATATCTCGCAACTCGTTTGTCTGTCTGATATTTATATTCTGTATCAATATAATTACGAAATTCTTCGTATAAACCCTTAAATTCTTCGGGTTTTGCATTTGCAAATGTTTTAATAGTTCGTTTTTGACTGAATCTCAATTCATTTCGTATAAAATCTTCATCAATGTTTTCACTGTCTGCAATAAAAGCTCCATGTTTACGGATAGAAGGTATTACTTCAGTGGCAAGCCACATCTGAAATTTGCGGGCAGTTTCGTTTGATGCTTTCATTCCTAACAGATAAAATAGCGTTTCAGGTATAAAATCGTCTTTCGACAACTTGTTGTCGAAACCTAAATCTTTAATAAAACCATTAATAATTGCCCATCTTATGGACGTGTATTCCTTTCCATTACGCGTTTCTGTTTTTGACCATCCAAATCCGATAGCAGTATCTTCAGCATTCATTGAAATACTTCCATCTTCATTTTTAATACATCTAACTTTAAATCCTAATTCAGCATTTTCAAATTCCTGAATCGCTACATTGTTAATAGACATATTCTTAAAATTATTTGTTTTTGTCAAAGTTCGTTTTCCTCCACAATATCTAAAAAAGTTATATGGCAGATATTGGTATGGATAGAATATCTCAAGGCACAATGTTTGTCAATAGGTTTATAAAAAGTTTAGATTTAGTAGTTGTCCATATTAAAAGAGCAGTCACCAGTTAATGGATAACTACTCTTTTAAATTATATTTTTACATCTATAATTTCTCTTATAGCGTCTCTAAAATATTGAAGTCTACCTTTCACCATTTCAGAAAATGCGATGTTAAATTCATTACAGCAATCACAAAGTCTTAATTTTCTCTCTCCACCAATCAAGTCTTCCACGGACATTCTCGCTTGAGCTAGTCCCTGACTGTACATACTGCTTGTATTCTTCATTAGAATCATAATTGTTTAAGAAATCATCAACTAACTCTACCAGCTTAGAGAAATCCTTATTATCCTTGACAATCCTATATCCACTGTAAAGAATAAATGAAATAGAAGTAACAGGAACTTTTATTTTTTCAAACGCTTCATCATATTTATCTAAAGCCATTTCTAACATGTCAACTTTATCTTGTGAAATAGAATCAGAATGGTTAACTACAAAAGCGTCTATGTCATTTGTTCTAAATGAAGTAAAATCATTTTCTTGACTTGTTTCCATTAACATTAATGTTTGAATAATTAAATCTCTATCAGTACCATTTTTACGCTGTGTTTTTGTCATAAGCTTATTCATAAATGGGTGTGTAGCGAGAGAGTAAACAATTTCACTAAATTCATCTGATTCATGTACGACCCTGAGTTGTCTGCCATTAAGAGGTCTGCCTGCGTTCTGCCTACGAAACATTTCACGTACATCTTTTTCGGTACAATCAGTCAACTCATATACTTGTAACTCTGAATTAAGTATTGCATCTTTTGTGTCATCATCTAATTTGCTGAATTTTAATCCAGCTAAAGGTTTTTCTTCGTCATTTACTATTACAGATTCCATATCTTTTGATAATGCAAACTTGTCCGAAATAAAGTCACGAACACAACTTAAACGCTGCACACCATCTATTACAGAAGATATCCCGACCTCTTTGATCGCGTAAGTCGGATTAATAGGATACTTACGCAAAAGGGAATCAATTAGATCTGTTTTTTGTTTACGATTCCATTGTCCCTCTGGACGCTGTAACTTATGTGACAAAAGAATTGTCCCTTTATCCATAGCTTTTACTAATGCCTGTAATGTTTTGGTTCTACAAGTATAATCCATTCTGATTCCTCCAAAATTTAAAAATTTGTTATTTTCAGAGTATCACAATGGAAAGGGTTTGTAAATATTATGATGGTTTATTTTATTGAAAGTTTGTGCTTTTCATATGTCAAATTGTATACTTTTTATGATTTACCCACATGATTAAAAACAATATAAGAATTGACAATATTTTACAGTATGTTACAATAACTATGGTGCTACCTAAAGTGGTAGGCGGTTAGTCCTTCACCAGAGGGACTGATACCCTCTGTTTACATAGATAATCTTCTCTGGAAGAAATACTAAGTGAAGGAGAGGATTGCAGTTATGACTATAAGTGAAACTTTACAGTTGATACTTGTAATATGTGCAGTCGCCAATTTGTTTTATCAAATTGGTAAACAAAAATAACCGCCCCAGGCTCCAATCTGATACGGTTATAATCTTTTAACTATATTCAATTTGGGACTAACCGCTTGCTTTATGGGTAGTACCTTTTTATTTAGTAGCTATTAACATTATGGCATATCTATGAATCTATGTCAATAATTTTATCAATAAGTATATCCAAATAAATGTTCTGACTATCACATAATAGAATATAATATTTTTACAGCACTCAGATTTGGTTCTGTAGTCGCCTCCAAAAATAATCTCGTCTCCACAGCGAGATAGGATTGCTCCACACAAGCCACCTTTAATAGCATGATATTCAAAACAAGAACAAATGTCGGAGGTGGCTTATGGAAAATATAATTAAAAGTGTTGTTGAGTGTGATTCTTGGTATGGAATGGTTTGCGTATTAGTAAGCTTTATATTCTTTTACACCACCATTCGATTTGTAATGCCTTACATATATAAAATAGTATGTAAATTTTGCAATACATTGGTAAAGTACAAAGATGTTCACACGAAAGCCAATGTTAATGATGTCTCTTTTGAGACAGAATTACATCGGTAATTTTGGACTACTGGATTCCACTCTGGTAGTCCCTTTATTTATATTAAATATTCTCCGTTTCTTCCATACGGCTAGGAGAAATCCTTACATTATTCTATTTCTTCTATATAAATATAGTTGCTATTAAGAAATAGAAAAGCAGCATCACTCTTTTGGTTTATACCCAGTCATGGGCAAGTTTTCCTTCTTGGTTTGGAGTACCTATTACAAGCCTTTCGACTCAGAATCGTTTATACTCTCTGAACAGTTCCATGTCTGAAAATCAGATTTAGGGATTCCGTTGCTGATCGGTGGTCTTGCCTTCTCCAAAAGGCATTGTTACTTAGGGCTTTCACCCGTAACCAACAGTATGTTTTCTTACCATTACTGGTATCTTTTTCAGAATGCATTCACGTTTACCGTTTCCAGTTCCGTTGTAGCCATACTGTACTGTGTATTCACTATAAATAAGCTTCCCAGCACTGAGAATAGCAATTCTCAATTACGATTCATTTTATAGAACATTGTGAGTTGACTAAGTTCACACATTCCTACCTTTGAAATTCATGTTTTATCCATGAATGACTTAGGCATGAAGGGCATATTCAAAACATAAAACATATGATGATTTGAAATCCATGCACTCGCATGATTTACCAATGTTCTTAACTCCAGCGAATAATCCTGCGCCGAGTCCGGTAGTTCCAAACAATCCAAGTTTGGAGGTTAATGAGTCAATGACATTCATAACTGATGTTAATCCGTCAACGACTGTTTTCATGTCATCTCTTTTGAAGAGGTTTTGGCTACTGATGTGCCTGTTTCAGATAGGCGGTTAAGTTTGAAATCGAGACTATCCATAATTACTGACATTTCTTTTTCTGCGTTACCAGCAGAATTAGCCATCAAATCCATAGATTCTTGAGCAGATTTAAAATTTGAAATCAGTGCTGCTAAAGCTTGTCCGTTTCGCTTACCTGCTAAAACTTCAAGTAATTGAGCCTGATTTTTATCTGTAAGATCGTTCCAGATTCCAGAAATCTCTTCTAATATTTTGTATGTTGATTTATATGTTTCTTTTGTTTCATCAGTAAATAAACTAATGCCACCAGGAGTCTTTGCGGTTTTAGTTAAATTTGCAATTTCGCCTTTTAAATTTTCAAGATCCTCAATGTAAGATTCTAGCTCTTCGTCATATCCTCTTATCCTCATGCTTGTAGTTTTCATAACTTGCCCAGCTCCAGCCGCATCTCTGGTTATCTCAACAATTGCTTCGCCCATTGCAATTGATTCTTCGATACTATTGTTAGCAGAAGCAAGAGCAGAAGAAGCTCTTGTTAAAAAGTCTACTATGTCAGAGTTATTTAATGCTTTGGAATTTCCGATGATGTTGATTTTTGACATAATACCATCAACAACCTCATCTGCATTATCCAATCCTATTGAATAAGCTTTCATTGTGGATACAAGCCCATTAGTGGCAGAATCTAAATCAAGTCCAAGTGAAATGGATGAAAACATAGATGAATATTTTGCCATTTTAGAAGCCATAGCTTTGCTACTGAATCCTAGCCTAGACCAAGCACTGGCTTGATTTATTATCTCTTCAGTAGTAACACCCATTTATTTTGCTACTTTATTAGAATCATAGTAAAAATTCTCTAATTCGCTGCCTGTCATGGTAGTAGTTTTTTTCAAATCCACTAAAGCAGTATCTAATTCTTTAACTGTATTGATGCCTTGCTTAATTTCTGCAATAGTTTTCATAGTGATAAAAGTAGGACTTGTCCAATATGTCAAGAACTTTGCTGCATCTTTAAATAATTGAAACCATGTCTTTCCTACTTTACCTGCTTGTTGTGCAGCGGAAGCAACACCATTGAAAGCTGTTTTTATTTCAGTAACTCGTTCTTTTGTTAGCTCTGCCCCTGATGCAGTTTCACTTAACATCTGTTTTAGCTGTGCTCCCCATTTCCTATGTGCAGCGCCATTATTATCATAGAATTTTTGTATTTGATTATGTAATGATGATATAGTGGCATCCTTAGCAAATTCAGCATTTCTTTTTCTAACAGAATTTGTAACTTTTTCGATTTCAATATTTAGTTCATTTTCTGCTTTGATTAATGCCTGTTGATTTGCTATAGTTTTATTATCTGAGAAAGCATTAGAAGCAGATAAAAGCTTATCAAATGCTGAAGATAGATTATCAGTGCTAATTCTTGCATTTCCATTTGCATCAGTCCATTGTCTTGTCCTTGCAATTAAGGAGTCAACTTTAGATTCATAACCTCCAGTTTCAATTGAAAGTTGAATTTTATTGGCTTGTTGAACAGATTTATTTAAATCAGAAATTTCTGTTCTAACTGCGTCTGCGTTAGCTTTAACAGCTAAAAATGAGCTTTTTAATGCATTAGCCTGATCGGTAATTATTTTTAAATCATCTATACTTTTTACCATATTTAGTGAAGATATTAATGATTCAAAACTAATAGTTACACCATTAATATCCTTTTTCCAAGTAGAAAAACCATAATTTTTCTGGGAAAATTCTTCAAGCTTACTTTTTAATGTTTGAGCTTTTAGTTGAATTTTATTGTCTTGTGTTATTGCTTTAGTTTCAGCTTTTACACGTCCCAATTGTGATTCAGCAACTCTAAGTTTGTCAATAAATGCATCAAGAGAAGATTTATCACCTACATTAGTAATAGCAGTATCTAATTCTCTAAGGGTCTGAGTCATTTGTTCAAAACCAGTAGAATTAGCCTTTAATTTCCCGAGTCTTTCCTGTGCTTGAACAATACCAGAAGAGATATCAACACTTTTCATTTGAGTAGCTACATTTTCCGCATTTCTGAATTGCGCTACCATTGATTCTAATGCTGTAATTTCTCTTTGAGCATTAGATACCATAGATGAAAAAGTAGTATTATCAGCATTTCTTACACTTTCAATTGCCTGAGAAACTTTATCATATTGTTGTGATAGGGAAGAAATATTACCAGAATCCTTGATAGGTCTTGAAGAATTAATATCGGAATAATTTGCTTTTAATTTATCAAGCATGTTTTGTAAACTATCGGCTTTAGCAGTTATCATATTTACTTGCTTAATAACGCCATTATTATTTATTGAACCGCCAGAATATTCAAAAGTATTACTTAATTCGTTATATTTATAAGCCAGTCGTTCCACTACACCTTCAGCATTTTTAACTTCTATAATAAAAGATGTTAAATTTTTATTTTCACCTAGTTTTTCTTGAATAGATACAGTTTTTGAAAGAGTATTAAAATATTTTTCGGCTTGTTCTTTTGTATCAAAAGAAGCTGCAAAATCTGTTTGATGTATAATATTTCCGTTTTCTTTTAGCTGTTGTTGTATTTTTACTGTATCCTGAATTGCCTGTTGTTTTCTTTCCTCATTCTGGACAACAGTATTAGCAGATGCGGTTGATTCTTGAGATTTCTTCTGTATAAGACTTGACATTTCATTTTGCAGATTAATAACAGTATCACTCGTTCGTTTAACATCATCTATATACTTTGTTATATCGCCATGCGTGTTTGGATGGGCAACCAATCCCTTTTCACCATTCAATATTGATTGTGCTTTTAATAATTCGTTTATGACAGTTTGTATTTGGTCTTGTGCAGTGGTGACATTGAGCAAATCCATTCTGCCAGTAGTATTACACATTTCTTCCCAAACAGTATCTAATTCAATAGCTCCTTGTTTTGCACTATCAAATTTAACTGTTAAATCCTTTAAGTCTTTATTTAACTGTTTTGTAGTAAAATCTGTTCCTGATAGTCCAGAATTTTTATAACCAACAGATATAGTCTTTCCATTAAAATAATCTGCAAATTTTTTAATATCTTCCATTCCTGGGAAACTTCTTGTTTTACCAAAAATATCTAATATTTTTCCTAGTTCAGTACATTTTGAGATAAGCTGTTCCCATGCACTGTCACTATTAGTTTTGGCTGCTTCACGTCCAAGGTTGTTAATTTCAGTTGCTAATAATTTAACTTGATTAGCGATGTCAGTTTCCACAGAGCTTCTGTTTAAATTCATTTCTTTAATGATATCAGTAGCATTAAGTCTAGGCATTGTTTTGAGAGTGTTTGCAATATCATTTTTGATACTCTTCAAACTTGAAGATACACTATGATTAATAGTATCCCCAATTTGCTTACCTGCTTGTTGAGCACTTTTAGCAGCTTGGTTTGTATCTATATTAATGTTAGAAATAGTAATTTTTTGGTTAATCAATTTTCCAATATCATCTGCCAACTTTTGAGCAGCATTTGGATCTAATGTAGCTTGTAATTGCAACGCGTTGAGTTTTCCTTGAAGTGTTGCAATATCGCCGCTTGTACCATTTAAATTTTCAATTGATTTTGCTTCATCTAACTTTGCTTGAAGCAATATTAAAAATTCATCCATACATAACCTCCCTGAATTTTAAACATAAAAATAACCACCAACTAAAAGGTGGTAGTAGTTATAAATATTTTGTATCATTGAATATTTAGACCTTGTTTTCGTAGCTCTTCCTTTAATATATCAATTGCATGATGCTTACAAAATTCAATAAATACCTCCCAAAATCTATGTTCTTTTGTTTCATCAGTTGCCCATCCACCATGGGAGCCAATAGACGCAGCAAAGATTTGCTTCTCACCAGTCCAAAAGTTATTATAGTTCATTGCAGACTTATCCATAAAAACTTGTCCATAATTTTGTGTAAGCATTTTGGTTGTAGCCGATTTCCAAAATTGATATGTCCTATGATAGTATTGCGGATCGAATACGTCATAAAATTCTTCGTCAATAATTTGTTGAAGACTACCTAAAAGTCTATTACAGGCATTTTCAACAGCTTTGCTACAGGCAGTATCAACCTGTTTCTTTAGATCATTCATGTTTTTTATTACTGTAGCCATATATTTTTATCCTTTACAAAAAAACTCCCTTACAATACAGTAAGAGAGCAGCATTAATTTTATTTAAAGATATATGTTATGATTTCGTTTCGTTTTCTGTTTTATCACCAACTATCAACCTTACAACTGAGTCAGTCAGTCTCTTTTCAAATTCCTCTGGGTGTTTTATAAGTTCAGCAAATACATTGTCTATAATTTTCCAAAATACTAACTTATATTTGATTTTCTTTGCTTTAATCATATATAATCTAAAAAGTGTAATCATTATAAATTTCCTCCATTTTATTTGTTTATTTTACCACTTGTAATGTGGCTTTTCTTCGTCAAATAACCAGTATCTAAGATAATCATCAGCTACAATAGCAATCAAAGAAATAAAAAACCATACAATACTAAATGGAAGACATATCTGTCCTAAAATATTAAATGGAACATTGCTATAATTCCAAATATGCCAGCCTAATTTTATATTTAATATGTATCCAGATATAAATTCCAGAATGGTTACAATACCTGATCCAATTAGCATTTGTTTCCATAATTATATTCATTCCTTTCGCTTCGCTCAGGCACAAAACGTAATGAAAATGGTTTTCCTGAGCCTATTTTT
>ERZ808049.766-NODE-766-length-12110-cov-3.842766_pt1 | contig 12110 bp, 11 predicted proteins | sample MGYA00380198_ERZ808049 | MGnify/ENA primary metagenome ERZ808049 (study PRJEB31490, sample SAMN06133414) | mouse gut metagenome | isolation source: Z2_2 | host: mice | place: China: Chengdu | collected 2015-05 ...
GCCGGTTCCGGAGAAGAAGGATATTTCTCAGGATATCCTGATCGGAAGGCTTTCAAAGAACATGGAGGTGGAAATCTTGCATGACGGCGGGAACCGGGCATTTTACAATGTAGGGGAAGACAGGATCCATCTGCCATTGGCTGAATCCTTTGATTCGGAATATGCCTATGGTTCTACCGCATTGCATGAGCTCTCGCATGCGACAGGGGCCGCTCATCGGCTGAACCGGGACATGGGGAATGGTTTTGGTTCACCGGGATATGCTTATGAAGAACTGGTTGCGGAAATCACGGCCAGCTTCCTGTCAGCGAACCTGCAGACCGAACAGACGGAGCAGCATATCGAGAACCACAAGGCATATGTCCAAAGCTGGGCAAAGGCGATCCGGAAAGACCCGGAGAAGTTGGTGAAAGCGGTCCAACAGGCGGAACGTACCGCCGCTTACATGGAATATAAAGCCGAACTGATTGAACAGAAGGATTATGAGAAGATCATCGGTGCGTCAATGGACGCAGCAGGAAGCGTCCTGGATGAAAAACAGGAAGAGGGATTAGGAATACAGAACAAGCCGAGGGAAGAATTACAGGAAATGGTCCAGAGCATCCGGGCAGACCTTCAGGAGATACAAGAGGATACGAAGTTCCTTAAAGGATTTGCAGGACGCAATGGAATCCCGCTGCCGGAACAGGGAAGGGATTATTATGTGATCGATGACAAGCAGACGGGCCGGACTGTGACAGATCCATCCGGTAAGGAACTGCATTTCGACAGCAAAGAAGCAGCCGACCAGGCGGCCGCGGCATTGGCCGGGGAAGAACAGACGCCTAAGATGGCGCAGGACCTGATCAAGGAATATGAACGGTCCATTGGGAGGGAAGAAAGCGTCTTAAAGAAATACACTGACGAACAGCTGATATCCTACGCGGGGATGTGCCAGCGGTACCTGGAATTCGGGCGGATGGTGGACCGGGTTTTAGACCGGAGGGATCTTCCGATGCGCGAGGCGGTAAAAGTCTGCGAGACGCCGGAACTGTTTGTTGAGGCCGGATTCCAACGCTATCCCATGCACATCACCCAAAAACATCTAAGGAACTGCACCCATGAGAAGACAAGCGGAGATAAGCGGTATCATGGGCTGACCAGGGAAGAAATCAAGAGGATCCCCGAAGCATTGGAAGATCCGGCGCTGGTCGCAGGATCGCTGACCAGGGAAGATTCGGTGGTCGCAGTGCTTGGGTACCGTGAACGGGAAGGATTGCCGGTGATGGTATCCATCGTTCCGGGAGGGGAGGCTGCATATCAATTGGAAACGGTGGATTCTAATTTCATCACAAGCGCATACGGAAGGACGAATGCGGGAGATCTTGTCAGAAGAATGGTAGAAGGCGGGCATCTGATCTATATAGACAAAGAAAAAAGCGAGGAACTTGCGTTATTGCCACTACAGTTGCGGCAAGACCACCCTGACCTCGCTTATAATCGTATTATAAAGCAGCTTGGAGAGGATGTCAATGGATTGGCAGCAGAAAAGGCGAAAGCCAGTGACGGTTCGGCGCAGGACATTGCACTTGCTGCAAAGTCCATAAGGAAACGTGATGGAGAGGGGATCCAGCCCCTTCACCGCAGGTGAACTTATACTTTGTCGGACGTACGTCCGCCCGTCCCGCAGGGACATGTATCAAGGGATGCCCTTTGGGTATTATGGGCTGGATTCATGTAACAGTCAGCCGAAAGGCTGAACTGTTACGAAAGCCATGGACATGCAGATGAGACCGAAACTATGAAACAGGAAGGATCATGGAGTATAGAGTGCCGGATAACCGGGACGGAAAGGAAATCATGGATAATAACCAGCAGAACAGGGAAATGGAGAAGATCATCTTGAGTGTACAGCGCGCGACGCTCCTGATGGATCCTTTTTTTAAGATAACGATGGTAGGGACGATGCTTTTGATCACGAATCTGGCACGTCTTGCAAAGGAAGGGAAACTGAGCAAAGGAGAGTTTAAGAACATCCAGGAATTCATTAAGGCAACGGACGGGAACTTTACGATCGTCAATATCCCGTTCGAAAAGAACCAGAAGCCGTGGAAGGCAGAACGAAGGCGCAGGATTGTCGATGGGCACGGAGAAGAGTATTTCATTGTCAAGAACAGCGCCACAAATAAGCTGGTTTTAGGAAAGGACGGGAAAGAGCAGCATTTTAGCAGTACGAATCAAGCTGAAAAAATGGCAGAACAACTGAACCGTAAAGAAGATCTGGTGCTTGAAAGTCTGAAACAGAAGGGTATCCGCCATATCATAATGCCGGATCTGGATATGGATGACGGGATGGTACAGGTCGCTGTCTACAATGGGGATAGGCAGAAGTTTGCGAATTGGAATGAACGGTATCTGCGTTCAAAGATGCGAGGCGGGGAACATTCCGTGCAGGAACTCAGGAATCTGACGGAAGGGAGGACTTCGATCATCAGCCTTCCAATCGAGGGGCAGGTGGAAGAAATGGAAACGGATTTCCAGACATTTGAAATCAATTATGCAGTGCTGCCAGACCTGTGCATTGGGGACGGGGATATCCATCTCGTTGTTGCGAATGCGGACCTGCAGAAAGTACAGCATTGGTTCAACATCTACAAGGAACAGAAACTGGAGCAAGGGGAAACGGTAAAGGATATGCAGACGGTCAGCATGGAACAGTACATGCGGACAGGGGAAATGTCCGAAGAAGCATACATTGACACGGCGGATCCGGATTTCAGGAATGCAATGGAGAAATATGACGGAAGGGAACCCGGGGCAATCGAGCAGGCAGTAAAAAGCAATGAAGGGAAGGCACGCACAGAGAGCAATCCGGAATATGAAGCATTCCATAGCAATCCTAATTTTATTGAACTTAGCATAGACAAAGAAACATTGATAGATAAGATGCATCTCCCAGCAGGGCAGGTGAAGGAATTTGCAGACGGCGGCCATTTCGCAAGCCGGGTCCCGGGGACATGGAAACGGGGGTCTGAAAATTGTGAACCGGAGAAAATACTCCTTGTGCCTGAGGAACAAGTCTTTACAGCAGATGAGGGGAAGCGGTATGTCGCCTTTCTGGACAGGAATACTCCATGCGGTTTATACGGCCTGAATGAAGGGAAAGTCGTGGAAACGCTGTCCGTGGAAGAATTGCGTTCTAAATACTATGATAAGCCGACAAGGGAATTCTGGAGTAGCAAAAAACTTTCAAAATCAGCAGCAAGGACCGCTGAAAAGCCTATGGATAAAAAGAATCCCTTGGAAACGAAGACAAAAAAGGGCGGCGTAAATAAAGACTTCAACAATTTTAAGCATAGAAAATATGATTATGATAACTTGGAGGCCGCCCTGCTGGGACAGGAAGCAAAGAAGGAAAAGATGCCGAAGCCCCCGGTAAAAGCAAGATAGGTGAAGCGGATGATCCAAAGGAGAAAAACACCATGGGGAGCGTTCCTGATCCTGCTGGCGTTCCTATGCATCCTGACCTATTACCTCTGCGGCCTGTTCAAGCTGCCGTGGGTGACGTTCCATAATTACCAGAAAGCCCTCGTTCATATTTTTACGCATCCACTACAGAACTGGTGGACGGATAGGACGGCCGCATGGCTGGGGGCTGCCTTCATCGGCTGGATCATGGCAATTTCATGGTATCTGAACTACTACCGGAATACGCAGTTTGGCAAAGAAAACGGCACGGAAGAATGGGCAGATGTAAAACAGATGAGCAAATCGCTCCGGGACAAGGATGAGGACAAGAACACGTACTTAAGTGAGCACATAGCAGTATCAGATACGGCATTGTCCAACAAAAACGTGATTGTTTTAGGCGGACCGGGAACTTATAAAAGCACGTCCCTCGTCATGCCCAACCTGCTGCGTGCAGCATGTACGAATGTCTTTCTTGATATCAAAGGAGAGCTGCTCAGGAAGAATGGGAACTATCTGAAGGAACAGGGCGTTACCATAAAGGTCTTGAATTTCATCCACCCGGAAGAATCGGACCGTTGGAATCCGTTTGCATATATTAAGCGTGAAGTGGATCTGATCCGGCTGATTACGGTTCTGCAAGCATCCGTAAAGCCCCCGGATGCAATGAAAGGAGATCCGTTCTGGGATGATGGTTCGGCGTTGTATTTACAGGCGATGTTCTATCATGAGTGGTTACAGGCGAAAGAGGAAAAGCGGAATGCAAAATTCAATAATATCCTGAAACTGGTCAATATGGAGACAGCGAAAATAGATGAAGAGGGAACCACCGCCCTGCAGCAAGAGATGGATCGTCTTGCTGCGATAAAGGGAGCGGAGTATCCGCCGGTCCGGGATTACCGGAAACTGAAAGACGGTGCAAGTGAAACAGTACGCAGCATCATCATCATGGTGAATGCCATGCTGCGTTTATGTGAGGTGGCGTCACTCAGGCGGATCTTTGATGAAGATGATATTGTCATCAAAAGCCTTGGGATCGGCGTGGACGGAAACCCAAATAAGAAAACAGCGCTGTTTCTGGTCATGCCGGACAATGATCCTTCCTTCAACTGGATTGTGAACCTGTTCTATACACAGATGTTCGATACATTGATTTACGCCGCGGATTTTGAGTGCGGGGGAAGCCTGCCGATCCATGTGCGGCTATGGGCGGATGAATTCTATGCCGGTCCGAAACCGATGAACTGTGAAGTGCTGCTCGGGACGCTTCGTGGGCGGAATATGTCGATCATCCCTGTCTTACAGTCAATCGCACAGCTAAAATCACTGTTTCCAAATGAGAAATGGGAAATTTTTATGGGAAACTGCGCAGCTTTTGTATATCTGGGTTCAGGAGCCGCAGACTATACCACACATAAATTCATTTCGGATTTATTAGGGGAAATGACGATTGACACACGGACAGACGGCAGTTCCACAGGACATTTCGGAAGCGCCAATATCAACAATGCACGGGCGGGGCGCAGTTTAATGACGCCGGGAGAAGTGAAACGGATGCCGAGAACGGAATGCATCATTTTTTTGGAGAGCCGCTATCCGATTTATGACAGAAAGGCAATCCCATTCAATACCAAGCGGTGGAAAGAAGCAGAGCGGCTGGCGGGAAAGGAAGGGTACAGGCATCCCGTAAGAGTGGTATATAACCCGGAAACGATGACGTACCGTACAATCAAGACTGAAAAGAAAATACAGTTCCTGGATAAGGAAGATGTCAGATTCTATAAACAGGCAGAAAAAACGGATGATTCCATCAAGGTGTTCGAGATGTCCGAAGAGGATTTCCTGTATCTGAACTGGAGGAAACAGCCTCCAATGTCTGAAGCGGAGATTGAAGAAGTATTCCGGCAGGCGAAAATCCAATTTCAGGAAGAGAATGCTGAAGAACTTCCGGAGGACATCAGGATCCTACAGGAGAGGAAACTGACGGACATATCGGAAATATCTGAACAGTGGGATCTGTCCGGCAGCATCTATGACTGCATCAAACGATATGCAGACCAATTGTCCAAAGAGCAGATGGAAGAGATATTGCAGGGATTGGAAGCCGGGCTGAGCGAGAAGCAGGTGAAATCCTATTTTTCTCTTCCTTTGGAGAAGATGCGGCAATATAAACGGGCGTATCTGTTTGCTTTGACATGATGCGTACATAAGAAAGTAAAAATAATTCTCGGTCATCTAAAAGGGCGGTACGGAATGGTACTATATGATTGAATCATAAAAATTACCCCGGGCGGATATTGTATCATCTTATAAGGTTATAAAGTCTCATTATGGTCTCAAAAACATTTCGAAAGTGCTGTGGTTAAGCTATTTAGAGCGATTTTTCGCCTTGACTTTTAATCAAGTTGTCCGGGGTTCGAATCCCCGCACGCTCAGTGATGGAATATAGCGGAAATCCAGCAACGGCAGGGGTTTCCGCTGTTTTTATGGTCTGTGGAAAGTAGGGGATTGTAGCAAAAGTAATGGATTGTAAAAGTCTCTTTCTGGTCTCGCAGAAACATAAAGTCTCTTTTTGGTCTCACATCCATCCTAAAAATTCATGGCATCGTTTATCGCCCCAGCGGCATCTTCCTTTTCTAAAATTATGTGATTGTAAACGTCCAGAACCATCTTCTCCGTATCACCGAGTAGCTGAGCAATCCTCTTTATAGATATCTTAGGAATCTGATAGCAGAGGTTGGTACAGTAGTTATGTCGGAACACATGGGCGGTTAATTTAACAATCGGCTCGTCCGTGACGGACTGCATCTCCCTTACGATCCTTGCCCACATCTTATCGTAGCAGCTTTTCGTCAAAGGTTTGCCGTCCCTCATCACGAACAGATATGTACGTCCTCTTGACCGGCAGTACTCCACCTGGTTTCTTATCGCCGGGAATGTTCTGTCCGGAATGGGAATGATACGGTTTCCGTTTTTTGTCTTTGGACCTTTCTGTTTCGGCTTATCGTCTACGAAGGCATGGGACTTATTGATATTGAGTTCCTTGGTTTTGAGATTCACATCAAATATCGTAAGCGCAAGGGCTTCTCCCCGCCTTATTCCGCAGCCATACAGCAAATGGACGAATATTTTATCCTGCTCTTTGAAATCAGCCTTAAAAACGGCATTACGTTCTTCTGCCGTGAGCGGACGCTTTTCCCCCGCTTCATATTCCGGGCGGCTGATGCCGCCAAATATGTCGTCCCGGACGTTTGCGGGGAAGAGACGGTCGGATACGGAGGAATCAAGCACCTGCTTGAATGTCATGTAAATCTGCTGCTTGGTACGGTCCATCCCGGCGGCTTTGCTTAAGACCGTCTGAAGGTGGATGCGGTCAATGTCCTGAAGCCTTGTGTGCCCGAGTACTTGGAAGTATTTTCTGATGATATTCCCATACATGGCATTCGTATTGTTTCCCTTGTCGCTCTTATAAACATCCTTCCAAGATTTTGCGTACTCGCAGAATGTCACGTCCGTCTTCCGCATCGTTTTCCGTGCTTCAATATCCGCCTTGAAAGCGTTCACCTTGTTCTCCAAGTCCTTGCTGGATTTCTTTGAGCGGAGTGGGATGTAATGCTTTTTGTTGTTTCTGTACGTCCCATTCCACACCCGAGTGGTAAAATATCCGTCGTTCCCTTTCGCGTATTTTGCCTTTGCCATATAAATCATCTTCCTTTCTATAATTGAGTATAAAAATAACAGCCATCGAAAATATGTTCCGATTGCATGGCTGCTCCGAAGATGATACAATATTTCTGGAGTTAGGGTATATCTTCGGATATATTCTGTTGAGACCGTTCGGTATTGCAGTACCGGGCGGTTTTTATTACGTTTTCTTGTAACGTAAAAGACCCCGTATTTCTACGAGGTCGGAATTAATGCCCTATAGGCGCTGTCTTCAATACTGCCGGTTTACGGCTTTGTATTATAAAAGATAAGTTATTCAGTCGGGTGGCACTCCGACATCTCTTTAAGACCACTGGGGCGTGATAGCTGCCTGTTCTATCCTTGAATAACTTACCTTCATAACCATTAGTATTCATTTCTGTTTAATAATAATACATCAGAAAATATAAAATGTCAAATGGTTCATTCAGACTTTCCAAGCTCGTCCTTGCTTTATGTAGTTGAGTAGCTGTGATTTACGCAAAGGGTACATAGTTCTATAAGCCAACCGGCCATTTGTGGACAACCGGACTGCAACAGAAATATTGTCGGTGAATTTGCAAATAAAAGAAATACTGTCTTTGTTCGGATGGATACTGATATATTCAGGGTTTTTGATGATGTCCGGTATTTGTTCAAAACACAGTTCATATTCTTCGTCAGAAACAAAATCTTTTTTATGTCGCTCAGTATGTTTTATTCGGTTCTTCCAAAAGAGAATATCCTGATCAGAAGAGAGAATATCAGCAAATTCCGGATATTTTTCAATGATAGATTCAACGATATATGGTTGAATATGCCCAACAGAAACATATTTCAGTCCGTCATCAAAAATATCAGTATGCAATTTTGAAACTTCTTTTATCTTTGTCCACCTCTTTTCAGGCTGCCTGGGTATGCCTATTATATTTTAAGATGCGTCGCTGCGGTGTCGGATTATTACTTTATGGATTGCAATGTCCGCAAGAAGAATATCCGTCAGCTATGAGTTCATCTCTACTTCTGTCTGATGATGCATAATTTTCCTGCGCAATCTTATTTACATCACGGCAAGATGGATAATGGAACTTATGAGTACTTGTGTTAAGGACATAAGCTGAACCTGTTTCTGGGGTGTCTGGAATTACTGGTGGCGTGATACTTGGTCCACCAGTAAAACGGGAAATCATAGTAGCACATACAGCTCTGCCCACGTTCCCTTGTGGATTTAATCGGCCATTGTCACCTGTGATGATTCCGTTACCAATTGCCCAGCGCATTGCTTCGGATGCAAATGGTGACACATTGACCGCATCTGGATAGTTATTGTAATTAGCTTTGTTGGAAACATCCTCTCCTTTAGCAGAGGCGTAACGGTATAACATCGTGGCCATTTGTTCCCTCGTTAAGTTGTCGCCAGGTCCAAAATAACCATCATCATAACCGGTAATTACACCGACGGTATTTGCCCATATAACAGGAAGACTATAAAAGATACCGTCTTCTATATCAGGAAATCTGTTATCAAAATTTATTGCAGGAGAACCGTCCATTCGATACAACACGGTTGCGAATTGTCCACGGCTAAGTTCTTCTCCTGGACCGAATGTGGTGTCATTCAATCCGGTCATAAGCTCTTTGGCTGTCACATCAGCTACATAATCATAAAACCATGAGTCTGCCGATACATCAGAAAAGTCACCAACATCTTTAGCATACACTGTAGTGGTGGCAGCAAGTATAATAACTGCTAATAATGATGTGAATAATTTGCATAGTTTCTTCTTCATAAGAAATCCTCCTTTTTCCTCTTAGATCCTGTACTCAGTTCACCACTTTATATAAACGCCGAAGCGGTTATATTATTTCATAATTTACCGTTCCTGTTGGCGCAGGGGCGGTTTTTAATAATATTGATAAAAAGCCATTTATCTCTGATAAACTGCATATTTTTTTAATAGTATATCATTGGTTTCGTTGAATCACCATAATATTTCAATTCGTTTATTTGAAAGCAATTGACTTAATAAATGTATCGTAGTCAGAATGATCATCTTCAGCATTTTCGTCAACAAGATAAGAGATGCAGCAGCTTTGAGGAATAAAAACTTTTCGCAATAAAATAACCAGATTTTAAGCAGAAGAACCTTCTGTGCGTTAAAATGTAGATAAGAAATTTTTCGCACAGGAGGTTTTACAGATGAGAAAAAAAGAAAAACGGGAACGTAAGAAACAAGACTGCGGAATGGTTGACTTTATGATGGTCACAAATCATTTTTTTCATTCTTTGAGAGAGTGGATCTTAGAAATGAATGATCCGAGAAACCAAAGTTATACAACGTATACACAAGCGGATCTGGGGTATCTGGCAATACTAAAAAATGTATGTGGACAGTATACGATGAGGGAAATGGAAGAAAATTTCAATAAAGATACCTGTATAGAGACTCTTCGGTTTTTGTCTGGAAACCAGAAGCTTAAAGAGATGCCCCATTATGATACACTGAACTATTATCTGGAGAGGCTTTCACCGGAATGTCTTTCAGATTTGAGGAAAAAGATGGTCACAAGCCTGATTCGTGGAAAACAATTCAACAGAGGAAGGCTGCAGGGAAAAATACCATTGGGAGTATATTTTCACCCAAAAGGATACGCGGCAGAAAAAACTGGACGAAAGTTTTGAATGGATAAAATCCGGTGATGACAGCATACGCCAGGCAGGGCTGTGTAAAGAAAAAGGGACAGCCTTTTATGCAAACCACGTGGAAGAAGTAGCAGGGAAAAAGCAGCTCATGAATGTATTTGAGTATGAATATGAAAGAAAAGATAAGGATGGAAAAGTAGAGACGATCCGCTTCCAATGGGTAACCAGCCTGGAATTAACAAAACGAAATCTGGAAGAAATGATATATGCGGGAAGAGGACGCTGGAAAATAGAAAATGAAGGATTTAACAACCAGAAAAATGGACTATATCGGATTGAACATCTTAACAGTAGAAATAGTAATGCGATGAAGAATCACTATCTGCTGACCCAGATTTCAGATATCCTGATGCAGCTTTACCTGGCATGGAATCCATATATAAAAGAGCTGAAGCAGACAATAAAAAATACATCTTCAGGGTTACAGGAAAGTTTTCGAGTACTGACAGTAACGGATGAAGATGTATCCTACATTTTCAGATATACAACGGTGTATCTGGAATAACAAGGCTATTTTAACACAGGTGGTGGTTGAATGAAAGATGAAATAACAAAATAATGCACATTTTCGTGAAAACACGCCGTTCTCGTGAAATCCAACGTGTTTTCAAGGAATGATTGAAATGCTACGTACTTTAATTTTATCTTAAAATAGTTACTATTCACGGCCTGGGAGGCCGCAAATAGTAACTTAAAATATTTCGCTCCGCTGGAAGAATAAGAAAGGACTTGACTTCCATTTCTGGATTATGATATAATTTTCTGGCGAATGGAAGTAGGTCTTTTTTTTATGCCTAAAAATCAGATGGCTCGCAACCATCAGTAACAAGTAAATAAGCATATAAGAAGCGAGGTGGAAGTTGTGCGCACAAGAATTACATTGGAATGTACAGAATGCAAGAACCGCAATTACAACATGACCAAGGATAAGAAAACTCATCCGGAACGCATGGAAACAAAGAAGTACTGCAAGTTCTGTAAATCACACACACTGCACAAAGAGACAAAATAGTCGTTGGAGGGAAGTGGAAAGATGAGTGATAAGAAAGAAAAAGCTCAGAAGACAAGCTGGTTCAAAGGACTGAAGGCGGAGTTCAAGAAAGTCGTTTGGCCGGATAAGAACACACTTGCGAAACAGACGACGGCAGTTGTTTCAGTCTCCGTATTACTGGGAGCGTTGATTGCAGTAATTGACGCATTCCTGAAATATGGGATTGACTTGTTGGTGAAGTAATCGGCCAGAGCAGAAAGGTGATTTTATGTCAAAGGCAAGATGGTATGTAGTTCATACCTATTCCGGGTATGAAAACAAGGTAAAAGCGAACATTGATAAGACAATCGAGAACCGTCACCTGGAGGATCAGATTCTGGAGGTAAGAGTGCCGATGGAAGAAGTCGTTGAGATGAAGAACGGCGTTCAGAAGGTGAGCCTTAAGAAACTGTTTCCGGGATATGTCATGATTCACATGATTATGAACGATGACACATGGTATGTTGTTCGTAATACCCGTGGCGTGACAGGATTCGTTGGACCGGGGTCCAAACCGGTGCCGCTGGAGGAAGAGGAGATGAGCCGTTTCGGAATTCAGAGAGAGAATATCCATTATGATTTCGAGATTGGCGATACAGTAACTGTATTAAGCGGTGCATGGGAAGGAACTGTCGGCGTGGTTCAGACGATGAACCCACAGAAGCAGAGCTTGTCTATCAACGTAGAATTGTTTGGCCGCGAAACACCGGTTGAACTTGGTTTTTCAGAAGTAAAAAAGATGGATTAAAACCGTGGGAGGGATTTTATCCCGCCAATACCACAAGGAGGTAATGAAAAATGGCAAAAAAAGTAGAAGGTTATATTAAGTTACAGATTCCGGCAGGTAAGGCAACTCCGGCACCGCCGGTCGGACCTGCACTTGGACAGCACGGAGTGAACATCGTAGAGTTCACAAAGCAGTTCAATGCAAGAACAGCAGATCAGGGAGATTTGATTATCCCGGTTGTTATCACTGTTTATAATGACAGAAGTTTCAGCTTCGTTACAAAGACACCGCCGGCAGCAGTCCTGATTAAGAAGGCTTGCAACATCAAATCTGGTTCAGGTGTTCCGAACAAGAATAAGGTTGCAACAATCACAAAAGCTCAGGTAGAAGAAATTGCTAAGACAAAGATGCCGGATTTGAATGCAGCATCCGTAGAAGCAGCTATGAGCATGATCGAAGGAACATGCCGTTCTATGGGAGTAACCGTAGTAGAGGCGTAGAGCACTTAGTTGCCATGC